>ODAI010875246.1_pt1 | contig 13037 bp, 5 predicted proteins | sample 1539321 | NCBI WGS metagenome assembly ODAI01 (sample SAMN02144231, study PRJEB22623) | gut metagenome | biome: sheep rumen | host: Ovis aries | place: New Zealand | reverse complement strand
TGGCGTGGCTCCTCAAGGATACTTCCTACACGCTGTGCGATGTAGAAGTCAGCCAGCCCTGGGTCCTTGGCATTGTGACGGATGTAGTATGTCAGTCCGTTCTTCAGCTTACCCGTGCGGTACGAGTCGTCCTGCGCCACAGTCTGTGCCATTGCCATAGCGGCAACACACATAAATAGTAGAGAGTTGATTATACGTCTGTTCATTGTTTTGTAATATTGTTATTTGCCAAGGTACAAAATTACATTTTTTCTCGTAATTGCCCAAAAGATTATTCTAAATGTTTAGATTTTATAGGTCAGAATACCTACTTTTTAGTATTGCAAGACCTTGACAAAGTCAATACCTTTGCAAACATCTTAAGAAAATGTATTTAGGCAATAAAATTATTCACAAAAAAACAAGAACATGAAGAAAATCTCTACGTTTTTATGGGTGCTAATGGCACTCTTGGCTCTGCCACAAGCGACAGGAGCCCAAACCTTCGACACGGAGGTTGACAACATTGCTGCCTTCATAGCAGCAGAAGATGGCAAAACTGTGAAATTGACGCTTACGGATGCTCGTGTGAATGCGTTCAATGATCTGAGCGGTACCTACTATGTTGAGGATGCAACTGGTGCTGTTGCTGTCAAGGGCATAGCTCTGACGAAAGGTACCAAGCTGAATGGCTATGTCATTGGTGTGAAAAACACAGAGGATGTGGACTATGTAAACACTCCTTCGCAAGGCTTGGAGTATCAGTTAACAGTTGATGGCTCAGCGTCTGAATTTACAGCCACGGCTACAGAACTTGCTGGTACGGAGATGACTATCATTGAGGCTTGCCAGCAGGCTAACTACGGTAAACTCATAACGGTGAGCAATGTAGATGTTACCGCACTGGGTAACGGCAGGAACAAACAGCTCGCTGATGCCAACGGCAATACCATAAAGGCTCGCGACCTATTCGGAGTACTTCCCTCCGACTACACATGGCCGGCAAAGGCAACCAAAGTCACGGGTGTGGCTCTATACTATATGACTGGCTGGTTCATCATACCAATCTCTGAAGAGGCTATCGTGGAGTATGTGCAGCCAACAGAGGTGCTACTCGATTTTAAAAACAATAATCAGAACCTACCTTATAGTGAAGGTGGAGCCAGCGATCCTGCCGAGAAACAAAATGCAGGCAACTTAGGTGGTAAGACTATAAAAGTGGATGAAGTGAAATTCACGTTTGTTAATGCACCGACAATGTGTACCAAATACCATTATGATGCAAATGGAACAAACTCAATCAAGGCTCGTGGCACATATTTCCAGATGATTAAAGGTGGACAGATGCGTATCACTGCGCCAGAGGGCTATGCTATCACAAAGGTTGAATTTGCATATAATCCTTCAGAAAATACGAACACAGGCGCAATAGCGTATCAAACAAATCTTACATTGGAAAAAGGTGGTGGCACGTTGGCTAATGACAAGTCTAATTGGATGGGCAATGCCAAGAGTATACGCTTTGGCGCCAGTGGGGCGGTCTACCTGAATAGTATTATTGTGACATTGGCTACTGCTAATAGCGAAACAGCCGAGGCTACTTATGATACATATGCACAGGAGGTGTCTACCCTGAAAGATTTCAATGCTCTTGCGGATGGAACGCTTGTGAAACTTAATCTTAATAATGTTGTTGTAACGGCCGGAATGAATAATGAGCTAGGCAACTATGTTCAAGATGAAACTGCTGGTGCCCACTTCTATTGTACAGGTCTTACCTTTAATGTTAACGATGTGCTAAATGGATATGTATATGTGAAGAAAAGCAACCAGCCACTGCCAGGTCCTCGTATTGCGCAGACAGAGGAGACAAATGCAGAAAACATCTCCGTTACCTCTGGTAGCTATGAACCCATTGAAGGAACAAAGGTGGCTGATGTGAAGAAGGCAGACAACGTGCTGAAGGTTGTGAAACTTACAGGCGTAGCCGTGAAGGGTTCGGCAGAGACAACGGCAAAAATCACGGATAGCGATAATGGAACACTTGAGATAAGCAATGGCAAAACCAATTATGCTCCGTATGTTTACAGAGATAATCTTACAGCCATCGACTATTCAAAAGCTACTGTAGTGGGTATCTTGTATGGACCATCTTCTTCTCAGAAACTATACCCTCTCTCCATTACCGATGAGACCGCCACTGCCATCACAGACATCAAGACGACGGAAGATGCTGAGAACGTGGTAATCTACAACCTACAGGGCGTTCGTCTGAACAAATTCCAGAAGGGTATCAACATTGTGAACGGAAAGAAAGTCGTGATTAAGTGAGAGAAAAAGTGAATTTGCTCGAACTTTTCCGAACGTGAACGAGTTTGAGCTTAGCTCAAAGACAGAAATTAAGAATCTAAACTAAAGGATATACCAATAATAAAGTGCTGAGTTCCTGGAAGCTCAGCACTTTTGTTATTTGTGATGTTTTTTTTAGAATGTACATCCAATGGCGAATGTGCTTTGTGTTCGGTCGCGTCCTATGCAGTCGTCGTAAGTGGTGTTGGCTTTTCGGTGCGAGAGAGCCAGCCGAATGTGAGTCTTCAGACGGGTGCCAGGGAAGATGAATGCGTATTTGGCATTACCTCCGATGGCATACTGAGGAGCTGTGAGGAACTGATATTCACGCAGGAGGAAGCTGTTCATTGTGGTTGGGGTGGTCTGCTTGCTGTCGGGAGTGATGAAGATGCCGTCTTCGTATGGTGCTCCTGAGCCCTTGCGGAAAGCACCGTCCAGCGAGAAGGTCAGTACACCGTGCTTCAGAAGGAAGTTTCGCTCTGCTCCCGCGGATAGCTCGTAGAAGCAGATGGCTTGCTGGCGATAGTAGGGATACAGATATGCCAGTTGGTCCTGTTTGCCCCATTGCCATGTAGCGGTAAGCTGCCATGTGGGAATCTCACCCTTAATGCCCAGCTGTGCTGTATATCCTATGTGTAGGTCCTGCCATTGCTTGTCGCCAGTCTCCACGGGGTCGTAATATTCGTAGTAGTATGCACCGGAACTGTTGGCGAGTTCACGGAATACCTCTGCTCGGTTGGCAAGCTTTTCGTTGCTGAAGGAGAAGTCCAGATGGTGTCTTGTCAAACGTGTCAGAGGTTGATAGGTGATTGAAAAACTGGCATCTTTAATGTTGCGTTCGTGTTGTGTATAGGAAACGGTATAGGGTGAACGTCTGCCATAATAGCCATCGCCCTTGCTATAGTCTATGCTGCCATATACTAATAGCTGCTCCGTGGGACGTATCTCTATCTGTAGGCTTCCGCCATGCCTGTTTTCAAATAGGGGCATCTCACGGCTCTTGTCGGTATAGCCATCGCCACCAAACTGTTCTAACTGCCCCATGAAGGCTCCATAGTTGATAAGCGAGCGATATATGTTCTCGTTGGTGCCATATATCTTGAAGCTCAGGCTCTCGGTGTTTCTGTGGTATGTGTAGTTGGCTCCTACATTCAGCCACTCAGCAATGGGCGCATAGATGCCAGCTGACAATGATATGTCCATCAGCTTGTTCTTATGTCGCAGATCCTTGTATTTGGCATAGTTGGCGGCGGTGTATTTGAAACTTGCACCAACGGCATAGCCCTTCCATACGTCAACGCCAATGGTTCCGTTGAGTTGGTATGTGTCCCGATGTTTCTTTCCCGGATGGTCGAGTGTGCTCTCGTTGATGTCGAAGGGTTTGCGTTCGGGGTTTATGAAAGTAGATCCTGTCATCTTCTTGCCTGAGAAGTAGTTGTAGCTGATGCCGCCCGATACCACAGTGCGCTGGTTGAGTCGGTGAATGGCTTCTATGTAGACATTCGCCTGCGTTGCGTTGGGCGAGTCATAATAGTTGGCAAGACCGCCCTTTTGTCTCGTCAGTGACATCTCTGCCTCCGCAATGTTCGGGGCTGTAAAGCGCGTTAGTGCTGAGCCGTTGGAATTTGTAAACCATGGGTCATACTGCTTGACGAAGTTGTAGTTGCGAAGCAGCAGGGAGTCTTGAGCAGACAGGGAGCACAGGTGTACAAAAACAAAAAGGTATAATGTAGTAATTCTCTTCATTGTAAATTCTCTGTTGTCAATCCTCAATTCCTCCTCAATGAGCATTCCTGGCGCTCATGGAAGTCGTTGGTTGAATTGTTGGTGTCTTGGAATATGATGTGTGCACCATTCTTCATGGATGCCTCAGCGTCGATGCCGCTGGGGTCGGTGGAGTCGTCTACTCCAAGGGAATATTGGTAGACAAGCAGTCCATCGTTTTCGGGCAATGCTTCGGTGGCTTCCTTGTCTACATTGCGATAGAGTACATGCCCCTGGTAGTTGGTCAACCATACGTATCCAGCATCGATGTCGGCGGTAAGGCGCTTCTTGCTATCTGTCTTGTGCAGGGCAGAGAACACTTCGATACCATCCATAATCCAGTTGTTAGGCACCTTGGCACATATGTTCACTTGCGCTACGGCACCGTCATACCATTGGTTCTCTGGTTTGGTTGCATATGTGACGGGGTCAGTGTCTTTGACTTGGAACAGAACGAGTGCAGGTGCACTCACGCTGATAGGAAGTGCGTTGCCAAGACCAAGTCTTAGGGCTTTCAGATAGTGGCTTGTCGGAATCACACTTGAGGGGGTAGGGTAGTAGCTGGGGTTGTCGTATCCGCTTTCTGGGTCGTAGGCGCAGTAGTAGTCAGGGTGGGCGTAGTTTACCGACTGGCTGATGGCGAGTGTGTTGTCGATGGCTCCGTTCAGGTTTACCACTACTTGCGAATATGGTTCAATCTCGAGTGCCGAGGGAAAATAGAATAGGCCGTTCCATACAGGAATGAACCCCTCTGACTCGTATGTCAGTTTTCCATCTGCATTGTAGTTCTTGTTGTTGGAATGACCATTGGCGGGGGCACTTTGTGCTATACACAGGTTGCTGACGTTTGCCCTCTGGTCGCTGTTGTTATAGAGGATGATGCTTTTGTCGAAATGGAAGGTGGTGACACCATCGTCTCTCATACATCCTCCGACGTATATCTCCTTGACGACGATTTGGCTCACTTGTGCGCTCTTCATGGCGATGACAACGCTCGATGGCTCGTTGCTCCTTACCACAACCAGTCCAGAGGTGCCATTATAGGTATAGGCAATGCCCTCTTCTGCCCGTTTGCCGCTGGCGGTCACCTCGTATGTTCCTGGCGGAACTTTAAAGATGGTCCTGCCCTCAGTGTCTGTGGTTTGTGTGAAAATACTGTTTGTGGAGATGTTGCGTAGCTGCACATCCAGTCCCTCCATGTTATCGCTGCCTTCCAGCGTTACTTCCACTCCCGACATGGTGATGCTTCCCTGCGGGTTGCTAAAAATGTCATCGCTGCAAGATGCCATAAAGGGCAAGAGAGCAATGAAATATAGAATATGTTTTCTCATTTTTTTAGTGTTCTAAGAGTTCTTTCATCATCAACCTTCGGTCTACCCACCTCTGTCATCTCTTAAAGCTTTAGTCTCAGCGACAATCCGTAGTAGAAACTTGGAACGTATGCGCTACTGAACAACGACGTGTCGAGTCCGGTCTGCGATGAATGAATGGTCTTCATGGTATTGAAGAAGTTGTTGGCATAGAACGACACGCTCACGTGGTCACCTATCTCTTTGGTCACGGTGAAGTTGGCTGAGTAATACTTGCTGATGCGATCGGGGTTCATAGTGTATGGGTAGTTGGTACGTACCACCAGTTGCGAGAGGTCGTTATACAGTGTTGGATTATTTTCCTTAGCCCATGCAAACATGTCGGCAAACGGTATCTTCTCGGTTGGATTGTCCCATGTGCTGTAGTATTCTGGATATACAGCTACAAAATGGTCACGATATGATCTGTTGTATGGTTCTCCGAAGTAGTCAGAGTTGCTCTCCAATACGTAGCCGCGGGTGCGACCGCTGAGCTCGCTAAGAGAACGCTTGTAGTTGTATAGGGACGATTCTAAGCGGAGCGACACGATCAGTCGGATTTGTGGTATGTGGGTGGTGATTGTTGCGTTGAGGTTCACCTGACTTGACAGGGAACCGTTAGCAACGCTTGCATTCATGCTGCTGCCTGCGCTGGTGGCATTGGAGCCGATATACCATCCTATGTACTGGTATGGCACGTTGCCTGTCATCGTGGAGCTTACTCCTTGCGGAATGTCCGCAAAGAGGGTCTCGTCTATGGCCTTGTAGTGATAGTAGTTACCGTCGAGGCGTAGCGAGGTGTGGAGCGACCTTATCTGCGCAAAGTCGATAATCCAGTCTATGCCATACCTGCTCACAGGGCTTCCGTTCCTGTATAGTTGGTTCACCGCATACGTCTTGCGCTCATTGTATGCAAGTTGTTCTGCAGGCAGGACTCCTGTGGCATCGCTGACGGTGACGACACCCGTCTGGCGGTCTATGGAAAACTGGCGGTTGCTGGCATCGATGGGCACAGCATCCAGAGCTGCAGGTGCGGTATATAGGTAAGTTATCGGTGTGAAGATGTCGGAAGACACATAGGGGTTGAAGGTCTTATGATAGAATGCCGACACATATATGCGTGTGTCCTTAATTTTTGTCTCAATGCCCAGGTCGGTCTGGTTGGTGTGCTGCCACTTCAAGTTGGGGTTGTATGTAGGACTTGTTGGATAGGTGTGGTAAGCGTAGTACGACTTGTTGTCGCTGGTCGAGGTGGATGAGAAAGCCAGTCGGTCGGCATATCCTGGTGCGGGATAGAGTACTTGGAATGAAGGAAGCTTGTACGACTTTCCCCATCCAGCGTGTAGCTGCAGGTCGCTCACCCATGCGTCGCGCTTCTCCCAGAAGGTGTATTTCGCATTGAAGCGAGGTGCGAAGCTCGACACGTTACCATAGTCTGAGCCGCTAATCATGGTGATGTCGTCGCGTAGGCCAGCGGTTATTTGCAACTCGTTGGCCTTATAGCCTTTTGCGGTCGGGTCGGTCAGTGGTATGGTAAGCTTATCTTCTGCGTATATGGCAAGGTTCCTGGTCCATGGTAGTTCGTTGTATCGATACGGACGCCATGTTGGTGCATAGCGCATGTCTTCATAGTATGTACCTCTTCCGTTGTTGCCCGATGCCTTGAACTCTGCGCCAACCATCAGTTTGTTCAGAATGGAGCCGAAGCGACGAGTCCAGTCGGCTTGCAGCTTCAGGGAGAAGGTGATGGGTTTTTGATCGTTGAACCCCCTTACATACCAATAGCCAGTAGGACCGAGGATGATGTTTGCGTTAGGGTCTGTGTCATAGTCGGCAGCGACAAAATATCCCTCCTCCCGTGTGTGAATGTATGGCTGCGTCGATGCGCTGCTCGCATTGGTATAGTTCTCTTGCTTCTTGTCCTGATACGAGAACGAGCTCTTGAATGATATGTTTGTTATCCATGACTTGTTGAGCAACCAGTTGAGGTTGAGGCTTGCACGGAACACGTTGTCACGTTCTTTACTATATGAGTTAAGTGTGTTGTCGGGGTCGGCCTCTGAGTTGTAACCTCCGATGTTGCCCGTTATTGATGCACTCAGAGTTAGTGGCGTTGACTGCTTCATGAAAACGTTCATGTAGTTGAGCGACAGTATGTTGCGTGTGTATGCCGTGTGAGGTGACGCAATGTCCGAGAACGAGCGGGCACGCTCCAGTGATGCGTTTAGCAATCCTCGGTTTCCACCTAAGTCAAAGCCTTTGTTCACAGCCAGCTGATAGGTGTGCTGATTGAGTTTCCCCTCTACTATGAATGGCGACTTACCCTTGCGTGTGTTCACCTTTACGACTCCGTTGCTCAGGTCGCCATATTCCACCGAAGGAATACCCGTAACTATTTCTACACTCTCAATGTTAGACGAACTGATGCTTCGTGTACTCACACCTGTTGTCTCGCCCATGATGGCATTGTTGTCCATACGTACACCATCCACCTCGACAGCCGTGCCAAATGAGGCATTACCTTTCTCTGATCCATCGCTGCGCAGCGACATACGGTCGTCGTTTATCAGCGTGCTGTTCACGGTCTTACCGCCAGGTAGCAGCGTACTGATCTCACCCACATTCATGATTTGCTGGTTGTCCAGTGTCATACGGTCTATCACATAGGATGTGGTGGCATCATTGGCGTTACGCTTAGCAGTCACCTCCACCTCCTCCAGTGCGAGGTTGTCTTCCTGCATGGTGATGGTATAGGTGGTCTGACCGTCTTTTAGTACCACATTTTTTGTGATATAGCCCAAACATTGTACTACAATGGTGAGCGTACCCGTTGGTACGTTTTTTATCGTGAAAAGTCCTTGCTGATCGGTGAATGCCCATAGTTCATGGTCTTTCACTTGTACTGATGCAAACTCTATTGGCGTGTTTGTCTTATCCGCTACTACCTTGCCAGCAATAGTCCGTTGCTGGGCATGTACAGCAGAGAAAACAATAGCTGTAAAAAACAATATTAACCACGCTCGTAGCTTCATTCTTACCTTATTCGCTTTATGAAGCGATTGAATTCGGCTGCAAAGGTACAAGAATCCTTAACTCATGGCAATACCTAAAAATGTGTATTTTGGGGGATGCCTGTCGGAATACCGGAATACAGAAATGCCGAAATGTCGGAATCCAGACATCCCAGGAGAACTATCCCTCTCTGAGGAAGTCGAGGGCCTCCTTTATTTCTTCGATGGTAGCCGTCTGGTCGATGCGAATGTCGCCGATGCCTGCCAGCAGGGTGAAGTTGATGGTGTCTGAGGTGTTTTTCTTGTCGTGGGTCATCAGTCGGATGAGCTCGTCATAGTCGTCGCACGTGATAGGTAGGGTGCCGTAGTTCTCGCGGATGTACGTCACCGTCTGGCGCATCTTGTCGGTAGGAAATCCTACCTTGACTGACGACAGGTATAGTTCACAGATGATGCCGTAGGCAACGGCATAGCCGTGAAGCAGAGGTGAGATGTGAGGACATTCTGGTGAGAGACTCATCGACTCGAAGGCATGGCCGAAGGTATGACCGAAGTTCAGTGCTTTGCGCAGCCCCTTCTCCGTAGGGTCTTGCTCCACGATGTTCTCTTTTACTTTCACTGAGTCTGCCACCATGCGTTGGAGGCGTTTGAACGTTGAACGTTGAATGTTGAACGTTGAACGTTGGGTGCTATTGTTATTGCTGTCGTCACTACTATCTTTGACATCAAACTCAAACTCTATCAGCTCAGCCCACGTGTCTTCGTTAGAGATCAGACCATGCTTGAGCATCTCAGCATAGCCGCTGAGCATGTTCTCCTTGTCGAGTGTGGCAAGGAACTCGGTATTAAGTATCACAAACTCAGAGTCATTGAAAACGCCAATCTCGTTCTTCAGTCCTCTGAAGTTAATGCCTGTCTTTCCGCCCACGCTGGCATCTACCATCGCCAGCAGGGTAGTAGGCAGATTGATGAAGTTCATTCCGCGCTTGAAGGTGCTGGCAGCAAAACCGCCGAGGTCGGTCACCATACCTCCACCGAGATTTATCAGACATGAGTGGCGAGTAGCACCGCCGTTGGCAAGTTCCTGCCATACGTATGCGAGGCTGTCGAGAGTCTTGTTCTGGTCGCCCGCCTTGATGGTGATAATCTTGGCATTCTTCAGACCGTAGAAGTTGCTCAGCATCGGCCAGCATTTCACCAGCGTATTCTCGTCGGTGAGCACGAAGATATGGTCACGCTCACACTCGGCGAGTGACATGGCGAGGTCGTTCTGGAAATTCTGGGTTATAGACGAACCTATTTCTCCTATTGCCGAAATGATAACTCTCTGTTCCATAGTGCTAATGTTTTGAACTGTTGAGAGCAAAGTTACTGTTTTTTAGTTCTTAGTTTTCGGTTTTTAGTTTTTAGTTTAAGATTTTTTTACACTAAAACATACCAAATTGCGCACACTGCCATTTGAGTGTGCAACAATTCTCGCCAACATAATTCTTTTTTGCTTTATCGGGATGTCGGCATTTCGGTATTCCGGTATTTCGTTGTTCCGGCATTCCGATTTTCTGTTATTTCGGGGTGTCGATGCAAAGGTAGTGATTTTTCGCTGAACGAATGGAGCGGTTCGCTGAAAAAACAATGGTGATGTTAAACTTTTTCATACCTTTGCGGTCGAATTAAAAAAGAATCAGCAAAGCAATAATGACAGTCGCCTGTTGATGATTTCTAATAATAAGATACAAAGATTATGGAAAAACACAGTATAATTACGCTATTTTTCTTACTATTGCTGCCCTCGTTGGCTTCGGCACAGACCGACAGCCTGACTACTGTCGCCACCTCTTCCTCCTCATCTCTCACTTCTCCCTCCTCGATAGTAACAGGTTCCCTCTACGATCGTGACAGTAAGGAGGCTGTGCCTTTTGCTACTGTTCAGGTGCTCAGGCAGGACAGCTCGTATGTCATGGGTGCCTTGTCGGACGATGACGGAAATTTCAGAGTTGAGATGCCTGAAGATGGTAAGTATATCGTGAAGGTCAGTTCGGTGGGATATAAGACTATATATAATAATGTGACGATTGCTGATGGCAAGGATGTCAGCCTCGGTCGTCTGACGTTCGGTGCCGATGCTGTGATGCTCAAGGGTACCACCGTCACGGGGCGCGCCGCTAAGGTGGTGGTCAAGGAAGACACATTCCAGTATAATGCTTCGGCATATCGAGTGCCTGAGGGCTCTACCATCGAGGCGTTGGTAAAGAAACTGCCAGGCGCTGAGGTGAGCGACGATGGTACCATCAAGATCAATGGTAAGGAAGTGAAGAAAATCCTTGTCGACGGCAAGGAGTTTATGACGGGCGACACCAAGACGGCGCTGAAGAACCTGCCCACGTCGATAGTGGACAAGGTGAAGGCGTACGATCAGCAGAGCGACCTCTCGCGCATATCGGGCATCGATGATGGCGAGGAACAGACGGTGCTCGACTTCGGTATCAAGCCAGGTATGAACAAAGGACTCTTTGCCAATGTCGATCTGGGTATAGGCACTAAGGGACGTTATGCCGAGAAACTCATGGGAGCCTACTTCAACTCCAAACACCGACTCATGGTCTTTGGCGATGCCAACAATGTCAACGATGTGGGATTTGGTGGCGGACCACGTGGTGGCTTCGGTCAGACACGACTGGGACTGAACGCCGCGAAGATGGTGGGACTCAACTATAACTATGATGACGGCAACCGACTGAAGATGGATGGTAGCCTGAGGTGGAACCACTCTGACGGCGACCTCAACGCACGTACGTCGATAGAGAACTTCGTGAGCAAGCAGGGAGCCTTCTCCAACAGTCGCTCGCAGACCTTCAGCCGCTCTGATGCCTGGGACTTCCGCTACCGTCTGGAGTGGCAGCCCGACTCGATGACCAACATCATGTTCCGCCCTAATCTGCAGCTGTCGAAGAGTGACAGCCATGTGGTGAGCCGTTCGGCATCATATAATGAAGACCCATACGACTACAGCGACGACCCGCTCAGCGAGGAGACGATAGAGAAGATGGACGAGATGGACAAGATGGTGAACACCAACAAGCAGACCTCCATCACCTACGGCGAGACCAAGAAGGCTTCTACTATGTTGCAAGTCAACCGCAAGCTCAGCCAGAACGGACGCAACGTGACCCTGCGTGGCGACATAGGATACAACGACAAGAAGTCAGACGGACTATCCCTACAGGATGTCCACCTGTATCAGGTGATGAACTATCTCAATACGGGCGACTCACTCTATCAGGTCAACCGCTACAACCTCATGCCGACCAACAGCTGGAACTACGCCCTGCAAGCCACCTATAGCGAACCTCTCGCACGCAAGCTCTACCTGCAGTTCAGCTATAAGTTCAGCTACTCCATGAGCAAGAGCGACCGCTCCACATACGACTTCTCCGACATAGCCGCAGGCACCTTCGACGGCATCACACCTCACTATCGTTCGTGGAACAGCTATCTGTCGCTGCTCGACCGTCCCCTGGACACCTATCTCGACCACGACCTGAGTCGCCACTCCGACTATCGTACTTATACCCACGACATGCAGGTCATGATACGCCTCGTCCGCAATAAGTATCGACTGAATGCCGGCATTATGATACAGCCGCAGACCAGCCGCTACAAGCAGGACTATCTGGGCCAGCATACCGACACCACACGCCATGTTGTCAACTGGAGTCCTACGTTCGACTTCCGTTATAAGTTTGACAAGCAGAGCCAGCTGCGCATCAACTATCGAGGTACCACCACCCAGCCATCGATGAGCGACCTGCTGTCTATCGTCGACGACAGCGACCCACTCAATATCAAGGTGGGTAACCCAGGACTGAAGCCCGCCTTCACCAATCGCTTCCGACTGTTCTATAACGCATATATGCAGAGCCATCAGCGTAGCATCATGGCATTCGTCAACTACAGCAACACACGCAACAGCATCAGCAACAAGGTAACCTACGACGAGACCACCGGCGGTCGTACCATACAGCCCGAGAATATCAATGGCAACTGGGACCTGAGCGGCGCCTTCATGTTCAACACCTCAGTCGACTCGGCAGGAGTATGGAACATCAACACATTTACCACAGCCGGATATAATAACTATGTAGGCTACCTCAGCCTCATGCGCAATGCCGACTCCCAGAAAAATGTCACACGCTCGCTGAACCTCGGCGAACGCCTCTCTGCCAGCTATCGCAACTCATGGCTCGAGGTAGAGCTCGACGGGTCAGTCAACTACACCCACTCGCGCAACAAGCTGCAGAGCTCGAACAACCTCGACACCTGGCAGTTTGCCTATGGTACCAACATCACCCTGACGACGCCGTGGGGCACCTCGCTCTCTACCGACCTCCATGAGAACAGTCGTCGAGGATATAGCGATGCCTCGCTCAATACTAACGAGCTCGTATGGAACGCACAGGTGAGCCACAGCCTGCTGAAGAACAACGCTCTCACCCTGAGCGTACAGTTCTATGACATCCTGCACAAGCAGAGCAATCTCAGCCGAGCCATCAGCGCCACCCAGCGTACCGATACCGAATACAACAGC
>ODAI010686173.1_pt1 | contig 13037 bp, 17 predicted proteins | sample 1539321 | NCBI WGS metagenome assembly ODAI01 (sample SAMN02144231, study PRJEB22623) | gut metagenome | biome: sheep rumen | host: Ovis aries | place: New Zealand | reverse complement strand
TTCAATGCCTGTAATTGTATCATAAATTCCCTCCAGCTCTAAAATCATCAGAAATAAAAACAATCTTTTCAGAACCATTGAATATTCTACTAGCAAGACGACCACCAACTGAAGCCTTAAGAGTTTCATATTCAGTTATGTTGCTAGTATAAATATTACTCTTTTCATTAGAAATTCTATAATCTATAAACTGCAGCAACTGCTCGTGTTCAAAGTCAGTTAGCTTATTTGTAGACGCCAAATCATCCCAAATAACTAAATCAGCACTATTTATTCTGCTTATGTATTCTGGAATGTTGTCAAATTTTTTCAAATCAAGCATTAATGTAGGGATATGTACAAACAATCCTCTAGTTGTATCATAGCTATTATGCCAAGTTTGATCAAAATACTTGAGCATTATTTTAGCTGCCCAAGTAGTTTTTGCATTTCCACATGTTTTAGAACATATAAAGAGATTTTTTCCATTATTTACGAAATCGACGACATTATGTCTGATTTCATCTAATCGCATATAAGCATCATAGTCCTGATCTACAGCACAGATAGTTATTGGGTGCTTATAGATTTTTGGTAAGTTGCTCAACTCTAGTAAACGATTAAATTGAATATATCTTATACAGCTATTAGTACATTTTACTTTACAAACTGAATTATATACACAATCTTTATTTTTCATCAAAACGTTCCTTTCTTACCTTCTGCATTCATAGCCTCTGCTCTTTCTTTAATCTTTCTTATATCTTCTTCAGTATAAGAACCACTTGTGATTTCAGATTTATCAAATGCCTTGAATTCTTTCTTTTCTGGTGGAACAAACTTAAACCACTCTCTATCAATAGATTGCTGTATGCAGGTTATCATGTCTTCATCACTCAAATGAAAACTTATAAGCTCACCAATCTTAGCTCTTACTACATACCCATGAAGATCATCTGCGTCTACAAATCTACCACGCTTATTAAGCCATCTTTCAAAATAAGTAATAAGCATCTGAGTTACTGGCTCACTCTGACCATAGCTAGTTACAAGCCCAACCATTTTTTCATAAGCATTTAGTGTCTTTTCAGGCTCTACCTTCTTTTCAGCAAATTCCTTTATAGCCTCTTCATCAAGCTTCTTAGCTACAGTCTTTTCACCTTGAGTTTTAATTACAAGGTCACACCTATCTTTTTTAACAACAAGATAGCCAATATTAGCAAGTTCAGTAAACCAGGATTGTATTTCTTCTTTAGTAGAGGTAGTCAAGTCATCTGCAACATCTTCTAAAGAATTAATGACCTTATTGCTATAAAACATTTGTATGTACAGACCTTTAGCTCCCATAGATATTCTATTGTCGTCTAATATTGTAGAGGGTATTGTTGTAAATCCTCTATGTGTAGGTATATGTACAAATGCCATATCAATTACTCCAATTCTTTAAGATTTTTGTTAACTTAGATTTGTTGCATTCAGTAGGTGAAATGTTTTCAGTCTTAAGATGATTTATGATGCTACGAGTGCTTGTTACGTAGAAAGTATTGTTTTCGCTTTTCTTATTATAGTCAAGTCTTTTTAGATAAAAATGAATAAAGTTATTATTATTTTCATAATCAAAGTCAGTTACTATATCCCAAAAGATACAATATCGTTGATTGATGTCTTTAACTTTCTTAAAACCAACATACTTTACCTGTTCCCAGACATAAGAATAGTCTCCAACAGATAAAGCATCTATAATATGCTGTTGGTCATTTACAATCTTATTTTTCATAACAAAACCCCTTTACATATACAATTAAATACAATCTTAAGTATTTTACCACTTAAGATTGTATTTAATATAAAGTTACTTATCCCTTAGGTTCAGATATTATAATATCGTTTCCAGTGTTTTTAGCTAAATAGAATTTATGACTTCTATTAGCTATAGCATATCCATTGGACATGCGTAAAAATACATACGAAGCTTCTTCATCATTGCCAATATCAAATTCTTCTTTAAGATATCTAATATCATCTTCACCACAATGAATAACTATTCTGTAGTCGCTACCAGAATCTAAATCATCTACATTGCCCAATTCTTCTATAGGCATTGTATACAGAATTTGAAGATTAGCTTTTTCTAAGATTTCATCGATTCTATTAAGTACTTCTTTACCATCTAAAAGTCTCTTAGTATTATCCTTGTTAAATGAAGTCTTTCTATTTCTGATAAGACCCTCTCTGATCATTTCTTTCCACAAATATGATGGTATCTCATACTGATTTCCATTATGATCTTTTACAAACCCAAGTTTACCATTTACAGCAACGCCAGTAGCAAATTTAACTCTACCAAACATAGCTTTAACTACAGGCAATTCTAGCTCGATATTAGAGTTGTAATTCTTAAGAGGAACATTTATTTTAGCATATTCATTATCAAAGCTAAATGTATTATCGTCTCTCTTAGTATACTCTCTGTAGTCTGTAGGATCTCCATGTCTATCTTCTATAGACTTATAGGCGTTTTTTGCCATTTCAATACTAGTTATCTTATTGAAATTCTTTACGCCCTTTAACTTTTCATTTATAGCGTGATTTACACACATAATAAAGAAATAGTCTTCTGCATTACCAGCAACACTTACATATCCCTGGTCTATTGCAAAAGGAAGAATAGATAAATAAGTCTTAAACCTATAAACTACAATACTACTCAGATAGTCTCCTCTAAGTATAGACGAAGTATACATATCGACAATGTCTTGAGAACATGCATTTTCGATAAGTTTTTTAGTTTGAGGACTATTTAGATTTTCATATAATCTTCTAGTAGCTCCAACAGTGTCTTGATCTCCACATATCAAATTTTTTGTTTTGAAGTTTCTAAGGTCTAACTCTTTTGACATAAAAATCTCTCCTTTTCAAATTTTGTTATTTGACAAAAGAGAGATTATATTTAATTAGTCAAAATCAGGGTCATGAGGAAGTCCTACCATAGCTCTAAACTCTCGGTTCTTTTTCTTTTCTTCTTCAGTAAGAAGACCGTGAGTTTTTCTGTACTCAAACTTTTCTCTCTTGAGATCCTCATCAAATATAAGAAGTTCCTTCTCATCTTCTGTCAAGTCTTCGCGCCTCTTGCGCTTGAGCTGTTCTATAATTTCCTCACTTGTAAGATCCTTGTTGTTCATCATAATAGTTTACTCCTTCATTAAAATTCATTGTATATTTCTTTCAAAATCTCGTATGCGTTAGTGTTTCTTTCACTTATAGTAGATTCATAATCTACATTATAAATTGTATCTGCACCAACTGTCCATTTAGATTTTGATGTGAACATATTTAGATGAAGGCTTGTAACCCTATTAAAAATAAATAGACCTTCATCGTGCATATAAACTATTCTATCATAAAAGTTGTTTGGTAAGAATAGTTTTTCAGATACTGTTTCTTTTATCAACCTTGTAAGTTCATTTTTGTTGATAATAAGATGATCTGCATGATAACCTTCAAGATTTATTATATGATATCGATTTCCCTTATCTTTATCTCCAATTATATAAACGTGTATTTGCTTAGATATAATTGTTATGATATGAGGATCGAAGAAATACTTTAAGAAAGTATATTCTGGATGAGCATTTGCTGTCCATAATCTATCAGGTTCTGCAATAACATGTATTGCTCTTAATAGAGGCTCTATCTTAGGATTGATACTTAGTAATCCTTCTACTAAGTCTTGCGCAGTCATTGTTAGCGCCTCCTTTATTTAATTCTTATTATAACATATAAATCTAACATTGTAAATAGATTTTTGCTTATTTTTTAACTTTATGCACAATTACATTTTTTGATTCGCCATTTCCAACGAATATAGGTTCAACCCATAAGAGTTTGATTTCTTTTCTACCTTTACCTACTCTAAATAAATGCCAATGGGCACATCTTAAATGAGGTATTGGAGATTTTCGCTTGTTAGTAATTTCATTAGCATTTCTTTCTTTATATTCTCTAATATTCTTTCTAAATTCTGAACCATATCTAATTCCAACATCTTGTATTCTAACTTCAGACCACTTATTCTTTATTTGAGAAGTTGATGATGGCTTTCTATACGTATGTTTAGTTAAATCAGACTCAGTAAGTTGTGGCTCATCTATAGATAAATAAGCTATCATTTGTAGAGCAAACATATAGACTTGAGATCTGTTAAGCTTAGTATTTTCTATAGAAGTATCTATAGCTGAAAATGGCTTCCATTGATTATAGTCAGAATATCCCATCTTTTCATAATCAATAACCAAGCAATCATTCTCATCTAGAATATCTTTTATATAAAACGAAAAATACAAAAGATCTTTAGTAATAGAATACATAGCAATGTTTACTTCATTGTTATCGTATAGTTTAACATATACCATAACACCATCTATAGGAGCAAACTCCTGACAATCAGATAAATCAAGGTAAAATAAATTATAGGGCAAATGATTTATCATACTTTTGCTAATGCATAGTTTTTTAGTATGAAGTAGCGCATCTGCAAAATCAGGGTCTGGCTTATATACTTGTTTTGCTTTACTCCATTCACCTAATATAGTTGGAAATAGTGTTATATCTAATAATTCTGCATCAAATGAAACTTCATTATTTAAGATTTTATTAGCGAAATTTCTATCTTTGGCTACAATCTTAGAAGCAAATAAGTTTTGAATGAGATCTATGCCCTCTTCAAATAGACTTTTATCATGCATAAGACTATCGATGAATATTTGAGGAGTTAGAGTTTTAGCATTCTTAATTCCTCTTAGTATGCAAGCTTTTTTGAGCATATCAAAATTGTCTTTGTTATCATACAACATGTTTATGGGGGTATAATTTATTTTCATTTTTATCCACCTTTATTAAAAGCCTATAACAAGCTAACATTCCAATAATATTATACTGCCTTTGATACTTATTGATTTCTGCTTTTAGTATGTATGATTTATCGTCGTCATTTAGATTTTTTGTGCTTACATACATACGATTATATATAAATAAGTATTCATCATTACTTTCAATCTTTGGAAATAGCTTAGCTACTTCATCTAACTTATAATAGTCTTTATTCATTCAACGCCCTCTTTTCTTCTAAAGCTTCTTTCATTTCAAGAAAAGTGGCTTCGTCTATACAGTAATAATTAGGTTTATCTGGACCAAAATTGAATACTACTGCAGAATACTGTTTATGCATGAATATAGATTCTTCTCTATTCTTCTTAAACCAAGCTTCTTGCATAGTAAATGACTTTTGATCTTTAACACAAGTCTTTGCTTCTAAAAGCCAACCATTTCTGTCACCTTCTACTACATCTCCCTTACTATAGGCAGTAGCTCCAGAATTTGGCGTTTGTCTACCACCAACTGCTTTAGCAATGGATTTTTCCTGTATATTTGAAAAGTGTCTAGTAGGCTTAGTTTCTCCTGTATCTCTTGTTTGTCTAAATTTCATAGCACAAAGTCCTTTCATTTTTATGGGTAGAGATTTGCACTCTACATAATTGGAATTTTAGGTTATTGTTACGATTACCCTCTGCATTTACACTCATACGGTCGATAACTGGTTATCTGCTGACTCATCTATTTTACCTGGGGCGACCACCATTCCAGAACCAATCTATAAGAAGCCTCATTTTAGCGTCTACCTATTCCGCCACCACAAAAAGAAAGTAAGCCTCTGCTTGTTAAACAGAGGCCTTGAGTGTATTAGTTAGTTATTTTCCTGAATGATTTCTTCCGTAGATTCGTTCTCATTATGATTTTCTTCAGGCTTATCAGAATCTGACTCGTCATCATCATTATCAGGTCTAAGATTATTGATTGTATTCTCAACTGACTTCTCAGCTTCAAGAATCATCTTAAGGTCTTCCTCATCAATAAGAGAAATATCTCTCTTAGAATGATTGATATAGTCACTAACAGCCTTTTCATACTGAGCTCTAAACTCATTATGCTCTCTAATATAATCAATCATCTTCTGTTTACCAGAGAACTTGAGTTCCTCATCAGTATCAGCATCAAGATAAGCTTCACCAGTAATAGGATTTACGAGCTGCCAAGTTACTGAAGAAATTCTCTTAGCAATTTCATACTTAGTAATGATTTCAATGAGATCAGTTATAGTATCAAGACCACTATCAAATCTGAAAATAATCTTTGCACCATTTCTATTAAGTGCGCCAAGTCTATTCTTAGTTACGGAGAATGTAGCACAAATTCCATCTGTTTCTGAATCTGTCTGAGAAGCGGAGATATCAATCTTATCTCCCTTAGTAAACTTTCTCTGTCCAAATCTAACCTTTATACAAGGATAGAAATTAAGGGCATATCCACAAGGCTCTGTATAGATCTTAGCACCTGTAAAGGTAGTACCAGCGATTCTTGTATGATTGATAATGAGTAGAGGATTTCCAGCTCTAGCAATTGCCGGAACCATAAACTTAAGGAACTTACCCATTGACTTAGCAATTGAAGCTCTCTGACCATTATCCTTAGTAATATCATTATCGATATCTGCCTGAGAAAGTAGCATAGGAGCTGAATCTATTACAATCATTCCAATATTGTCTGCTTCCTGAAGCTTGATTATATCTGAGAAAATTTCCTCTGCAGATTTACCAGTACAGTCATATCTCATAAATCTATTTGGATCATCGTATACAAGGCCCGTCATCTTTGAGAACCAGCCAATCTGACCAATAAGAGTTTCCTCAGCATCTACATAGATACAAGTTCTATCTGGATGCTTCTTCTGATACTGTGCCATAGCCAGTGCAGAAAGTAGTGACTTACAAGAACCAGATTCTCCAGCGTAAACAATTAGCTTACCCTCAGGTAGTCCACCATAAAGTGCATAGTCTGCAGATAGTGTACCCATTGAGAATCTTTCACATTCTGGAATAATATCTCCAGAAGTGATTACTTCTTTCTTCCACGCCTTGTTAATACCCTTTGCGATTTCTAATACATTCATTCTACTATTCTCCTTTTTATCCTATTCCAAAATTACTATATCTTCCTAATTCAAGTGGTAGCTGTATTGATTCATATCCACTATTTTTCCATTCATATAAATATCGTTTAGTTTCTGGAAGCTTAATTCCAGGTTCCATTTCTTCTATAACAGCATAAGTGTACATGTTTTCGTAAATATCATTAAAATTATTTACTATAGCATTTTCCGCCTCATCTTTCGTCTTAAACCATCCTACGCATCTTCTGTCACCAAAATCTGGTAAATACAAGTTGCCTACCTTAGAATGCCTTATCCTCTGAAATGCTGTCACTGTGTAGATTTTCTCCATCCTTAACTCCTCTCAATTTATTTTCAGCATTTTTAGATATAAGAACACCCGATAATATATTTATCATACGATGTGCTTCATCTAACTTAGTTTTCATTAGATTAGCAATAGCATTTTGCATTAAACTTACTACCTGCTTGTCTAGTGAATCTATTATAGCTTGATTGCTTCTAATAGCCTGAGTACCTTCAGTGCCATTAAAAGAATTAGCTTGTGACTCTTTCAATAGAGCAGTGGCGCATTCTTGCTTAAGAATGGACATATCCTTTATCTGACTAAAATAATAAGTTTCAATACCCAACTGCAGCATAAAGTCATGAATCTCTTTATTAGTAAGAGTATCAAAATTCTTCTTTATCTTCAAGATAATGTTATCTATCTCTTTACTATGCTTATCAACAATAGCTTTTATTGTTGGCTGTAGAGATTTATACATTTCAGATACATCTTTCTTAGCAGTTTCAATGTCAATGCTCACTTTTATCACTTCCCTTACTTATCATCTGACTCCTCACGTGGAAGAGCATTTTCTGGATAAAAATCAAAATTAAACAAACATCTAAGTCTCTCAGTACGTCTTAATAGAACCTTTACTACAAAGATTTCATTGAGTATAGAAGATATTATGAGGAGCATAGATATAAATACACCACTCATAAACCAATCACCGGCAGCACCATCAGAATCTACACCGCAGATGAATACCATGAACCCTAAAGTGCCTAAGATAAGAGACAAAAACTTCAATACATTAAGAATAAACATTAATGTTTTTCTTAAGAAATTACTAACCTTCATGATGGACTAACCTCCTACAATTTTATTATTTATATTATATCATAGAAATAAAGATTAGTAAATAGTTTTTTATTGCATATAAAAATATCTACAACCATTTTTAGTTGTAGATATCTTTAAGTAGTTATTCCTTTGTAGTCTTCTTAGTAGACTTAGCTGCAGTCTTCTTAGGTGCAGTCTTAGCAGTAGTCTTCTTTGTCTCAGCCTTAGCCTTAGTTTCTGTCTTAGCCTTAGTAGTTTCTGTTTTATCCTCAGTCTTCTTCTTAGGCTTCTCTTCAACCTTAGGGAATTCAGCAATGATCTTAGTCATATCTCTAAAGTATCTATTGCCAAGCATACCCTTAAGAAGTGCCATAGCTAAGCCCTTTTCAGGATCATAGGTATCGTGTGCACCGCACTTAACCTTACTCTTTGTGCCGTCATTCCAGAATACGATAGTATACTTATCTCTGAAAATTACCTTATCTATATAATCCCTAATGTTTACGCCATTATCAACATTACAGGAGCAATTCTGACAAGGACAAGTCTCTTCCTCAACTGGCTCATTAGAAACTCTCTCATCTTCAGAAGTCTCCTCATCATTAGAAGTGTTGTTTACCAAATAGCTAAACAGATTAATAAGATCGTCCATAGTTTTGATCTGCATTTTTACGTTACCTCTTTCTTTATTATAGTATATATAAATAGTCCTTAATGAACTATTCTTGACTTAAGTATGTGCTTATTTTTTGATCATTCATAAATAAGATTACTCTACGATCTTTGTACTTTATGACTTTATCTAGCTTGCTAGACAAAAACACTTTCTTATTACCAAGACTTTTCTTAGTAATAATAAAGTTAAGCATTTTCTTAGATATTTCACTAAACTCTAAAGTCTTTTCATTGTTATTATATATTGTGAGTTGATACATTATAACCACTCCTTATAATAATATTATAACACTGATACTAATCATAGTAAATAGATTTTGTGAAGAAAAAACAGCCAGTTTACTAGAAACTGACTGTTTTTCTTGTAAAGGAATGATGTGTGAAATTATGGAAATCGCCAAAGGTTACTACCCTTTAAAGCAATTATATTGGTGAGTGTTACCTCACCGGTTTTTTAGATTACTTAGCGCCAAACTGAGAAGTCAGCTGGTCAATAGTGTCCTTAGCCTCATCCTTATCGCATTCAAGTCTAAGCTCTACCGGCTCAGAAAGATCCAGACTGAAGATACCCATAAGAGACTTTGCATCTACTATGTATCTATCTGTCTTGATGTAAGCGTCATAAGGCTGATTAGACATAAAGCTTACAAACTGCTGAACGTCCTTAACTGTAGTAAGATTTACCTTGATCTTTACCATTCTAAATCACTTCCTTAAAAAATATTTTGTGCTCTTTTGAGCAATGGCTGCGCATGCTGGATTCGAACCAGCGAAATGGCAGAGTCAAAGTCTGCTGTCTTACCTCTTGACTAATGCGCAATATGTGGTGACCCGTACGGGATTTGAACCCATGATGCCGCCGTGAAAGGGCGGAGCCTTAACCACTTGACCAACGGGCCATAAAGTAGAGAATTAAATCTCTACCGTTTTTTGATATATTTATTATAACACAATAAATAACTTGTGTAAATAGATTTATGCAAAGAGATTATGCAGAAATATCTGCATATCTCTCATTGTTGATTACTGCCTTAAGCATAAGCTCCATAGGAGTAGTACCAATGCTCTCCATAACAGTCTTAAAGATTGCAGGAGAGTAACCACTAACTAAAGAAACTCCAGCAGTGTCCATAGAAGCGTGGAAAGCAGGAGAAACTGCATTCACATTCCAGAATACTACCTGAGGCATATCATAACCAGCAGCAGCATACTTTCTCTTCATTGCATCGTAGAAAGTAACTTTCTCACCAGATACACCATCTACACAATGATTGATCTGCATATCAGATATGATAACAAGTGCATCAGGCATGTCATCATTAGAGACGTTATTTTCTTTGCAGATTTTGAGAAGTAAATTGAAAGCAGCCTCGAGATTAGTAGAATTGCCCCACTCAGTCCTAAGAATATTTTCGTACTTCTGATCGAGGTTGATTCCATCTATGCTCACAAGATGAGGGTTGGACTCAAAGGTCATAAACATATTCTTAAGGTCTCCCTTATTGCGCTCTGCAAAATACATGCTAAGAGCAATTGCTACATCAATAGGCTGCATCGGAAGATTTGTCCAACTCATACTTCCAGATGTATCGCACATAACCAGAGCATTACTATTACAGTAATCAGGAAGATTTGCCCACATAGTGTCAAGATCCTTTGTATAGTTAGTACGAACATTGCGTATGATATCGCAAGGTGTCATAGTAGCAGTGTTCATCTTAACTTCACCTGTAGAAGCCTTATTGATGAACTCCTCATATCTCTCAGAATCATGTCTTGAGAAGGCAGATCTATGCTTAATAAGACACTGAGAAGCAAGCTTAGAGTACTCAATCTCAGACCACTTACCTGCACACATCTTAGCCTCAGGGATATCAAGATATCTACGAAGAGCTCTAAGATTCTTCTTATACTCACGCATATGCTTATAGTCATAGCCAATAGCATTAGCAGTCTTCTTACCAAGAGCAGAAGTCTTAGGAGAAGAAGCATCTGGAGTAGCCAACCACTTAGCTAAGAGACTAACACTCTTATTGGCCTTCATATTCTTAAGATCGAGCTCAAACTGAGACTTTACAAAAGCCCACATAGCATCCTCAGATCTAGTTCCAATAAGAGCATAAAGATCCTTAGCTCTTCCATACTCAAGAATAGCCCAAAGATTCTTTTCTACACTCTCAGGATGACTATTAGCAAGCCATTTAAGCATATCTGCAAAAGTATCACGCTCACCGTAACCACCACGAATATCGCGGATATAGAACAGGAGCTTAATAGCATAGTCATTGTTCTCATCCCAAGCTTTTCTGAAAAGATTCTGCTTGTCCATAATAGCAGCTGTACGCATAGCGCCAGCACGGCCAAAAAGGTCAAGACAAGCGTTGAATGTAGTGTTGAGAGTATCAGCACCATTCCAGGTCTTGTCCCAAGCCATTTCGTTCTTCATTGCATTTCCAAGTGTTGCCATAATAATTACCTCCATTACATGATACTTTAAATTATTTCTTTTTTACTTGCTGTGTGTATCAAAGAGTTATCTAACTTAACAGGATGCTGTTAGTACTTTCACTTAGTCAGATGTCTTTCCATCAGTCCGTGCCTTTCAATCACATAACTCTTATATTAAAAAAGTTATTGCTGTTTGCATCCCATATTAGATTATATTGTTATTATATCATATTTACAGTTTAACGTAAACAGATTTTTCTAAATTTGTAGGTGTGCTATTACGCTAAAAGCTGCGAGGTAGAATTGCTTGGCCCGTGCATATAGTATATTACATTCTACAAACTATCTATATGTCACCCAGGTTATCATACTGGAATGGGATGGTATAAGTGTGTAGTATCTTTTGATACCTACATCTCGTTCTATGCCCTTAGAACTCAAACGCACTAACTAAATTAGTCACTTACACCCGAAAGCTCGCTAGGATGTTTCAATTTTCATCTTATCATCCAACTAACGGCTTTCCCTTAGCCAACAGCTACTCTTTAAAGGATTGCTGCTTCTAAGCCAACCTTCCTACAAATAAATGGCGACCGAGATGGGGCTCGAACCCACGACCTCTAGCGTGACAGGCTAGCGTTCTGACCAACTGAACTACTCGGCCAAATGGAGCAGCATAAGGGAATCGAACCCTCACCGTCTGCTTGGAAGGCAGACATACTAACCGTTATACGAATGCTGCATATTATAAATGTCAACCAAACATTTATCGTTGCAACCCACATTGGAGCAATTTGAAACTAGCTTACTATTGTTAGCTAGCTCGCTCACGCTTCATAACTGGCCAGACGACTATATATCGTTTGCAACTTCCCTAATGGCGGAGAGTCAGGGACTCGAACCCTGAATACCTTTCGGTACAACGGTTTTCAAGACCGCCCGACTACCAATTATCACAACTCTCCATAAGAAGATGAGCCTTTTTAAATCATGCTCAGGATTTGTTTTTTAAGGAGTGTTTTATTATGTCTACTTTTACAAGCAGGTGGTGGGCCGCTCTGGATTCGAACCAGATGAGGCATAGCCAGCTGATTTACAGTCAGCGCCGCTTCCTAATACGGTATACCGACCCATGTATTTTAACATCTATTATCTGTCTTTACGAGTGAAAGATTCTCTGCCGTCTAGACCTCGAGTATCTAGATGCCAACAGATAATAGATGGTGAGTGTTTTTGGGCGGGTTTACTCACTAACCCATTTTATTGAATAAAACCATTAGTGAACATATAGATCACTACCTTTCTTTTTTGTTTACTGGCAGCATATAGTGGATTCGAACCACCGCACCTATATAGTAAACAGTTTCTCAATAAGAGTACGTCTTAATCAAGGCTTATCTAAAATACATTTTGAGGATGAGACATAACTACTAATCTAATGATTTGCAACTCATCAAACTTTCATACTGCCATTTCCAAAAGGCTAGAGTGTTCCAACGTCATGATCTATAAAATCTGCAGCTAATATAGTCACTTAACTCATATACGCCATATTTTTTATTATATATAGATTATATCATATACTGTATAACTTGTAAATAGATTTTTGAAGTTAAATATATGGGGTGAATGATGAGATTCGAACTCATGATCTCTAGAGTCACAGTCTAGCGCTTTAACCAACTAAGCTACATTCACCATATACATCGAAATTCGAATAGTGGCACGCTATACTGGATTCGAACCAGTGACCTACCGCTTAGAAGGCGGTTGCTCTATCCAACTGAGCTAATAGCGCATATGTACTATATTGAATTC
>ODAI012057614.1_pt1 | contig 13038 bp, 13 predicted proteins | sample 1539321 | NCBI WGS metagenome assembly ODAI01 (sample SAMN02144231, study PRJEB22623) | gut metagenome | biome: sheep rumen | host: Ovis aries | place: New Zealand | reverse complement strand
TCTTTGGCCTTTACATAGAGCGGCAGCTGGGCAGCAAGGAATTTCTTTTGTTCTACCTTTTGTGCGGAATCCTTTGCGGAGCGGCAAGCCTTGCGATTTACCTTGCGGCCGGCTTTTACGGCGTCCTTTTGGTCGGAGCCAGCGGAGCGGTTTACGCGGTTTTGTTGCTTTTCGCTGTAATCTTTCCCCGCTCCACAGTGTTTATAATGGGAATAGTTCCCGCGCCGGCTCCAATTTTGGTTGCGATTTACGCGGGAATCGCGGTTTTTGAGCAGGTCTTTGGAATGAACCAAGGCGTCGCGCACATGACTCATTTGAGCGGATTCGCGGCGGCTTGGATTTATTGCCTGGCCAGGTACGGAGTGAACCCGTTAAAGGTATGGAAAGACGCGTTACGGTAAAAACAAAAATCCTCGCCATCGCGGCAATCGCGCTTGCATCCGTCTTGCCGCCGCCAAACGCCGCCGCGCAAGAACTTTCGTTCCAACGAAAAATCCGCCTGCCCCTTTGGGCCCAGCTGGACGCCTATCCCGGCCTTGAAAAGCCCGACTACGACGCGGGCGTTTTTGACTACGCGATCCGCCAAATGAAAGCGATAACGCCCTTTTTGCTGAACGGAATGGTCTACGGCTGGGAATTTGACTACACGCCCAGCGACAGGCTGCGAGGCGTTCCCGAATACTTTGAGGCCAAGGAAATCCGCTCCTTTGAAGCCGAAAGCAAAAAGATTTTTTACGAGCAGCCTTGGTTTGACCAAAGCAAAGTGCATTGCTGGGCCAACTTTGAGCGCGACGAGGGAATGGTTCAAAGCTGGAATCAGTGGGCGGACGTAAAGAACCCGCGGATTATGGGCATCGGCGGCGGAAAAGTCTCAAAGGGCTTTGAAGGAATCCAAGAGGCGGCCCAAAACGCCCTAAAAGACGCGGTCAGGAATTATTATAGAAAAATCCTAAAAAACAAACCCAAGCAGATTACCGGAAGGGTGTTGATAAACAAAATTCCGGCGATTTTAATAAATTCCGGAGAATATCAATTACAACTTGATTTTTTTCTGGAAACTGGTATAATAAAAGAGTACCAGAATTTTTAGCTTACAGGAGGCTAATTATGAAAAAATTTCTTGGAATCATCGCGATTATGATGGCTCTTTCTATGGCCTATGCCAAAGATAAATCCGCTGAAATTGACGACAATGGCGAGCCGTTGGATACAAGCGTTCAGGTTATCGTTCCCGAGGACATTCACACAACAAACAAGACGGCCCAAGTTCGCATCGAATACATCGCGGCCTTGGACGAAGTTCGCATTTACTTCTCTTGCCTTGAAGTTTCATTCAAGGAAGCGGAAGCCCGCGAAGTCATCCACGCCTGTCTCAACGACTTCCAGCTTGAGCACAACTACTACGGCTACAAGTACATGAAGCAGGACCGCCTTTCATACAAAAAGAACGCGCGCGGACTCAAGCAGGCCACATACGCTTGCCAAGTCAAATTCCAGCGCTAAAAAAACAAACTAAAAAGAAACGCCGGGTCCAAACGACTTGGCGTTTCTTTAAATTTACAAGGACTATTTAATAAAATGGACATCTCCAGCATCATCAAAAACCTCCACCCTTTGGAAACAAAAGTTTTGCTGCGCTACGGCCTTAAGGACGAGCTTACTTCGGCAAAACTCCAGTCAGAGCTTGACTACAAGGAAGGCCACGCAAACCAAGCCTTTAGCTGGCTTATGGGAAAAGAGCTCTTGGCCGAAGTGGCCAGAACGCCCCACACCTATTTTGAATTGACCGACTTTGGCCGCAAGGTTCAAGCCGAGGGCTTTGTAGAAGAAAAAATCGTAAGCCTCCTTCAAAAAGAGGGAGCCAAGTCCATGCCCGAAATCGCGGCGGCCTTGAACATAGAAGGAAAAGACGTCGGTTCAGCCTTTGGCCCTTTGAGCAAGGAAGGCGTCTTGCAAATGAACGCCGAAAAAAAGGCCGAGGCCACAGGAAAGCCCTTGCCGCAAAGAATCACGGTTGCAAAGGCCTTGGTCCAAAAGGCGGCCGCCACGCAAAACTCAACGCTTGACGCGGCCAACCTTTCCAAGGAAGAGTTGGAAGTAATGGGCGGCTTGACCAAAAAGCGCGGCGTGTCGGAAACTCCCTTCCGCACAATCGAGCGCGAAACAGTCCTTTACAAATTAAAGGAAGCCGCCTCAAAAGTCGCCGAAGCCCTTAAAAGCGCCGGCATCACAGGAAACGAAATCGGAGAAATCACTCCGGCCATGCTGGCCTCGGGCGAATGGAAAAAAGGCTCTTTCCGCGGCTACAACATCGGCGTTCCGCCGGCAAGAATGATACCGGGCCGCACAAATCCTTACGTCCAGTTCTTGGAGTCGGTAAAGGACAAGCTTTGCTCGCTTGGCTTTGAAGAGTTTGACGGCCCGCTTGTCGAGACCGAGTTCTGGAACGGAGACGCGCTCTTTATGCCGCAGTTCCACGCAGCCCGCGACATCCACGACGTTTACCGCATCAAAAACCCGACGCACGCAAAGGCAATCGAGGAGCCATATCTTAGCAACGTAAAGGCCGTCCACGAAAACGGCGGAAACAGCGGAAGCCGCGGCTGGAACTACCAGTTTGACAACGAGTTCCCCCGCCGCTTGATTTTGCGAAGCCAGGGAACGGTTTTGAGCGCCCACCAGCTGCACAAGGCCAAGATTCCCGGAAAATACTTTGGAATCGCCCGCTGCTTTAGATACGACAAAGTTGACGCAACCCACCTTAGCGACTTTTACCAGACAGAGGGAATCGTTTTGGGCAACGACGTCAACTTGCGAACGCTTTTGGGCTTTTTGGAAATGTTCGCCAAGGAAATCGCGGGCGCGACAGAAGTGAAATACGTTCCGGGCTACTTCCCCTTTACCGAGCCCAGCATCGAAGTGCACATCAAGCACCCCAAGTTGGGCTGGTTTGAGCTTGGCGGATCGGGCATCTTTAGGCCGGAAGTCACAAAGGCGATGGGCGTTGACGTTCCCGTCTTGGCCTGGGGAATCGGAATCGACCGCATGGCGCTCATGGCGCTGGGCCTTAACGACTTGCGCGAGCTGTTCAGCGAGGACATCGAGCGCGTCCGCCTGCGCAAGGCAAAGTTCTAATTCGCAAAAACAAAACGGCCGCTCAACAGAGCGGCCGTTTTATGGTCAACTATTCAATTATGGTCGACACAACCGAGTTGTCGGCATTTGAATAAGGCGCGGCGACATACTTGTCGGCCTTCCAGTCGTTTTCCCATTTTTTTCCGTCGATTAAGTAGCGGAACTGGTATTCGCGGCCGGCGTCGAGTGTCAACTTAACGGAAAAAGTTCCGTCCTTGCCTTTTTTTAGGGGATTTTCCTTGCTGCTCCAGCTGTTGAAATCGCCGGCAAGGTTGATTGTCTCAGCGCCTTGAGCTGCCTCTGGAGTCACAGTAAAGGTCACAGTACACTTTTTTTTATCTTTTGAAAAAGTCTTTTTTAAAGGCATAAGCTATCCCCTTGAAATAAAAGATACAATACTATAATATATTTTTCAAAGTTGTTCAAGTCTTTTTTGGGAATTTGAACGCTTGCAAAAAAGGCGGACGCGCTCGCCACATGCCCGCCTACAAAATCTTTATCTTTAGGAGCGGAACAATGACTAAAGAACGTTATTTGTTCACCTCTGAATCTGTAAGCGAAGGACACCCGGACAAGGTGTGCGACCAGATTTCAGACGCAGTGTTGGACGCTTGTCTAGCAAAAGATCCTAACAGTCACGTTGCCTGCGAGTGCTTTACGACGACTGGAATGGTTCTTGTTGGAGGAGAAATTTCCACCAAATTCAAAGAGCTGGACATCCAAACAATCGCGCGCGACGTTGCGCGCAAAATCGGCTACACAAACGCCGACTACGGCCTTGACGCCGACTCGATGGCGGTTTTAAACACCGTTCACACGCAGTCGCCGGACATAAACCAAGGCGTCGTAGGAACAGGACTCGCTGAATACAAGGGCCAGCAAGGAGCCGGAGACCAAGGAATGATGTTCGGCTTTGCTTGCAACGAGACGCCGGAGCTTATGCCCGCGCCCGTTATGTACGCCCACAAGCTTTTGCGCGCCGCATCAAAGGCCCGCCATTCAAAGAAAATCGAATGGATGCGCCCGGACGCCAAAGCCCAGGTCACGCTGGAATACGAAGGCCACAAGCCCGTTCACATTGACACGGTTGTCCTTTCGCACCAGCACAACCCAGACGTAAAATACAAGACAATCAAAGACGACTTGATCGAACAAATCATCAAGCCCGTTTTGGAGCCAACCGGCCTTTTGGACAAAAAGACCAAGTACTTCATCAACCCCACAGGAAAGTTTGTCGTCGGAGGACCGCACGGAGATTCCGGCTTGACTGGACGAAAGATTATCGTTGACACTTACGGCGGAATGGGCCGTCACGGCGGCGGCGCCTTTAGCGGAAAGGACCCCTCAAAGGTTGACCGCTCGGCCGCCTACATGGCTCGCTACATCGCAAAGAACATCGTGGCCGCCGGTCTTGCCGACCGCGCCGAGGTGGAGCTTGCCTACGCGATTGGCGTTCCCTTCCCGGTTTCGATTATGGTTGACACTTTTGGAACTGGAAAAGTTCCCGACTCGGAAATTTCAAAGGCCGTCTCAAAGGTCTTTGACTGCAGCCCGGCGGGAATCATAAAGACGCTCGACCTTAAAAAGCCGGTTTATTCTCCGACAGCCTCTTACGGACACTTTGGCCGCAAGGAATTCAGCTGGGAAAAGACCGACAAAAAAGACGCGCTTAAAAAAGCGCTGTAATCGGTTGAAAGGCCAAAAAGCGGGGCAGCTGCCCCGCTTTTTTTTGCGCGGCAAAAATTAGGAGTCAAACTCCATTCAAAAAAATAATTTTTCCCCATACAATCCATCAAAACAAAACTTACATGGAGGATTCTATGAAAAAATTATTCGCGTTGGCTTTTGCCGCGCTTGTCCTTGCGCTCAGTTCCTGCAGCAACAGTTCCGACGGAAGCGGCACGCCGAGCCTTGGCTACACGCTTGAACAAGGAGTAGTCGCAAAGACAGATAAGGACACGGCGGCGACATGGCCCGCCGCAACATTCGCAGACAGAAAAGGAATTCGCGACGGAATGAACAGCAAGACAAAAAGCGATTACTTAAAGATGACCTTAACAGAAGCGGCGCTAAAAAATTGGCTCGTTAAAAGCATAAAGAAAAGCGAAGACGACGCAAACCAAATTGTCGCCAGCGTTAAAAGCGTCGGAAATTACGCGCTTCTTCTTGACGACCCCACAGACAATTCAAAAGCTTGGTGGTTTTATATTCTAAAAGAATAAAGAACGGGAGTTTCGCTCCCTATAATTTATCGGCGATTCGCGCTATGATGACGGCGATGAAAAGGCATTTTCTTTTTTTCGCCGCCGTATTTTTTTTGGCGGCAAAGGCGACACCTCAAAGCTTGCCGCAAGAAATTTTAAGCGAGACCCAAGCTGTTTACGAATGGACGCAATCCGACGACGGCCAGTGGATTTTTGTGAGCGCGGCAAGCGCCGCCGACGGAAAGAACCGCTTGTACTCTTTTGAAAAATCCAGCGGCGAAACGCGCGTCCTGTTCGAGCCATTTCCCGACACAGGAGCGCGCTTTGTTTACGGAATGCATTTTTGGCCAAAAACGCAAAAGCTTTACTTTATGGTTCACTGCGGAGACTACAAAGCCCACGGAAGCGGAAACCTATTTTTGCATGAAGGCCTTCACACCGCGCAAAAAGACGGCGAACAAAAATATTCGGCGGCCGGCGTTTGGCGGCACAGCGCTTTGGAGGGCTGGCTTTTTCAAGACCTTTGGGCGGCTTACATTCAAAGCCCCGCGCGTCCCGACTACGACGTTTTTTTGAACGCGCTTTACACATTCGCGGACCCGGGAGCAAATCCGATTTTCGCGCTTCAAAAAGACGACGGCGCCTTTGTCTACGGGGCCGAGGCGCTTGAATGGCTTTTGGAAAGCGGCAGGGCCGAAGGCTTTTTGAACCAAGTAAACAAGGTTTCAATCGTTCCTCTTGAAAAATATTTGTTCCGCCGGGACAAGGACGGAAACGTTTTAAAAGAAAGCGCCGTGACTATAAGAGAGCGGGACAAAAACAACGGAACGAACATTGGAATGATTTGGACAGAAACGACATTCGCCGAGGCCAACGAAAGCCTTTACGCAATCTTGATGAAAGGCTCATTTAAAGACAAAGGCCTTCCGTCTGAAAATTGGACCTGGGACTATTCGCTTGTTTTTGAAATCAAGGACGACCAAAACGGACTTCGCTTTTTTATCCCGGAAGCGCTAAAAGAAATTTACGCCGTCACATATTCCTTTAACAGCAGCGACCCGCTTCCAATAGAAGGAACAAAGGACGGCCTTTTGATTCGCGACGCGGACAAAAAGACAAAGTGGCTTTACGACGGAATCAATGTCGCGCAGGCCTCAAAGGGGCTTTTCAATTTGGCGCGCATGGGCGGCGACTCCGCGACGGCTTGGCTTATAAGAATTTGCGCGGGCCTTGTGTTTGTCATTTTGCTTTTGCTGCTCTTGTTCTACGAATTCTTAAAAGGCCGCTTTTCCGTTTCTTGGCAAAGAAGAATCGCCTTTCAAATCCAAGAGGAGGAGCGGGGAAAAATTTCCCGCGACATCCACGACTCAATCGTGCAGGACATCCGCGCGATTCGCATTGAGGCGGAAATGCTAAAAGTCCAAGAAGGGCAAGAGCAAAAGCAAAAGGACTTGTCCGAAAAAATCACGGACTGCATAGTAAAGATGCGGAACATTTGCTACGGCCTGGAGCCTGCGGAATTTTCGCTTCCGTCGCCCAATCCCGGAAAAATAAATTTGCTTTCGATTCTAAAATCACTGGGCGAGCAGTTTGAGGCCAAGTCAAAAATCAAATGCTCGCTTAACGCGGCGCAAGGCCTTGAAGAAATTCTTGTGGAAAAGGAAAAGTGCCAATGCCTTGTAAGAATCGTCCAAGAAGCGTTCGCCAACATCGAAAAACATTCCTACGCGACCGAGGCGCAAATTTTGGCGCGGACGGAAAGCCAGCAGGACAAAAAAATTCTTACGCTTTTTATAATAGACAACGGCCGCGGCTGCGACTTGGACAAGGCCAGGTCCGGCGCCAACTGGCGGACGCATTTTGGCCTTAGGCAAATGCAGGAACGCGCCAAGACAATCGGAGCGACTATAAGCTTCCGTTCCGCCCCAGACGACGGAATGCAAATCAAGCTCAGCGTGGAGATTTAAAAAATGAAGACGCTTTACATTGTGGACGACCACAAAATGATGCAAAAGGGCGTTAAGGATTATTTGGAAGAGAACACCGACTGGCGCGTTCCAAAAACTTTTTCCCAAAGCCAAGAATGCTTAAAAGCCCTAAAAGACGCCGGCGGCCGCAATGAGCTTCCGCAAATCGTAATCGTTGACGTCCAGCTTTTAAACGAAAGCGGAATCGCGCTGGCTTCTCAAATCGCGCGCGATTTTCCAAGCGTAAAATGCGTAATGTATTCAATGTATGACACCGCCGGTTACATAATGCAAGCCGCGTCCGCCGGCGTAAAGGGCTACATCAGCAAGGTGGCCAGCGAAGAGGAATTGGTCCGCTGCCTTGAAACGGTTCTTTCGGGCAAGGAATATTTTGAGGGAAAGGCGCGCGGCTCCTTGGAAAAAATAGAAAAAGTCTCCCCGCTTTTGACGCGGCAGGAAAAGCGCATTTTGGAAAAACTCTTGCAGCAAAAAAACAACGAAGAAATTGCCGCCGAACTTTTTGTAAGCCAACACACAGTGGAAAACTACGTAAGCTACATTTACGACAAGCTTTGCGTCAAAAGCCGCGCCGAACTTGAAGCCGCGTTTGGTTGAAAAACGCAGGCCGCGCTTGCGCGGAAAATTAGGAGTTTTTCTCCCTTTTATGACAACGGCGTTTTTTGTAAAATGTTCCCTAATAAGGAGCGCTTTTATGAAAAAAATCTTTTCTACATTTATTATTGCCTTTGGAATTCTTTTTAGCGCGGCCGCCCAAAAAGCCGTCGTTAAAATCGACACAAATTACGAAATGCCTGACGGGCCGAGCAAAAACGCCTTTGTCTTTGACGCCGAAAATTTAAAGGGAAAAGGCATTTCAAAAATCAGGGTCATAAACTACACGGAATACAGAAACATCACCTTTGAAGTTTTTGTCCACTCGGCGGCCACAAAACAATGGGACAGTTTGGGAAAGGCAAACCTTCGCGCCTTTGCCGATAGAACAGATGTGGGAAACAAGTATCCTTCGCTCGGAAAAATGAGATACTTTGCCATTGTTCCGTCAGAAAAAGAAGCCGGCAACAATTACTTGTTCAATCCCACAAAAAGCCGAGGCAAGGTGGCCAACGCGCCGCTTTTGCTTGAAGTCCGCCGCCCGGAAGACGGTCTTGACATGACGCCAAAGCCCGTCCTCAACGAGCCGCATTCATATGTTTTGGCCGAATCTGAGATTCCCGACGACTCCGACGAAAACATTTCGGTCATAAACAGAACGAGCGTGCAGGCTATTTCAATGAAAGTCTTCGGTTACCACAAAAAGGAATTGAAATGGATTCCCCTTGGATCAATAGTTTCTTATGTGAATGTCGTCAAAGGAAAAAGCAAGGGCGTTTTGGAAATGGAGCAATACGACATCAACGAATTCTATTATTTTGGATTTGCGGTGAACGGAAAAAAAGATTACGGTTTTGCCTTCCAAAACAAAAACGACGACATTTGCGTGACTCTCACCGACTTGGAGTAAAAATTATTCAAGTCTAAAAGCGCGGGGCTGTTCGCCCCGCTTTTTTTTGCGCTATCACCAGTAGCAAAAGCGCGCAAAGCGCGCTAGAGTATTCTTAATGGAACTTTTGTCGCAAGCGGAAATCCGCAAAGCATTCGAGCGCTTTAAAAAAGCCAATCCCAATCCTCAGTCTGAATTAAAATGGAAGAACGCCTACACTCTTTTGGTCAGCGTTGTCCTTTCCGCGCAGGCCACGGACAAGAGCGTGAACAAGGCCACCGAGCCCCTTTACAAAATCGCCGACACGCCAAAAAAAATGCTCGCGCTGGGACAAGAAAAACTTATGGACTACATAAAGTCCATCGGCCTTTACCGAACAAAGGCGGCTCATGTCATAGCCCTAAGCCAAAAGCTGCTTGACGATTTTGGCGGCCAGGTTCCTGACACCCGGGAGGAATTAGAATCCCTTCCAGGCGTTGGCCGCAAAACCGCCAACGTTGTCCTTAACGTGATTTTTAAAAAGCCCACCATGCCGGTGGACACCCATCTCTTGCGCATTTGTCCAAAGATTGGCTTGGCGGAAGGGACCACGCCCCTTGAAGTGGAAAAAAGCCTTGTGGAACGGATCCCCCAAAAATACATGGAACACGCCCACCATTGGCTGATTTTGCACGGCCGCTATGTTTGTACAGCCCGTTCCCCAAAATGCGGGGAATGCATAATCAAAGACCTTTGCAAAAAGAATTGAATTGCGCTAAACTTAGCGGCAGAATAAATCTATTAGGAGAAAAAAATGGACGACATCACTGAAGCCGGCGGACACGCCGTAAGCGCCTTCAACGAAGCCTTGGCTTCATTCTTGGCTTGGGCAAAGTCATTTGTGACATGGGACAACTTTTTTAAGTTGATTGGCATATTGCTGATTCTTTTGGCGATGACAATCATTTACAAGCTCATCGTCCGCGCCGTCAAGCGCGTTCCCGAAAAAAAACTTTCGCCGCAGCGCTCAATACTTATTCTAAAATTTTTAAAATACTGCTTCTATGTAGCCTTGATAATGTTCATTTTAAGTTTGTTCGGAATAAAGCTTTCAGCCATCTGGGGAGCGGCTGGAGTGGCCGGAATCGCAATCGCCTTTGCGGCGCAAACTTCCGTCAGCAACATAATTTCTGGAATTTTCATGGTGGCGGAAAAGGCGCTTAAAATTGGCGACCTTATCAATGTGGCGGGAGAAACAGGCATTGTTGACACAATCGACTTGCTCAGCGTAAAGGTTCACACATTGGACAATCAAATGATTCGCATTCCAAATTCCACAATCATCAATTCAACTTTGCGGAACACAAGCTACTTTACAAAGCGCCGCTTGGACGTAAAAGTTTCGGTCTCATACGAAACCGACATGCAGACTGCCTTGGACACTTTGGCAAAGGCGCCCAAATATTGCAAGTGCGACTTGCAGGACCCCGCGCCGCTTGTTTGGTTTGACGGCTTTGGCGACAGCGGAATAAACATGACGCTCGCCGTTTGGTTTAAAAAAGACGATTTTTTAAGCGCCAAAAACCAAACCTTTGTCGCCATAAAACGCGTCTTTGACGAGGCCGGAATCGACATTCCTTACAACAAGCTGGATGTAAAGGTTTACGACAGCGAGTCGCAGTTTATCGCGGGAACTTTGGCAAAAACAAAAAGCGCCGCCGAGCGAAAATCAAAAGCCGCGTCCGCGTCTAGTTCAAAGAAGACCGCCGCAAAGGGCCGCGCAAAGTCAAGGACAACCCGCGAGGCGATTGAGTCCGAAAGCGCCAAGGAATACGACCCCGACGACGAACACTAAGTTGCAAGACCTTAAAGGCCGCCGCCCAACAAATCCGCGAGCTTTTGCCTTGCGCCAAAAGCTTTAAGCAAATCGCGCGCGGATTGTTCAAACGCCAAAGACTGCGCTGCGGCGCCGCCCCCCAGCGCGGATTCTTTACCGGAAGGCGCGGCGCCAGAAATCGCTTCCTGACCAAGACGCGCGCCGCCCTTCAACAGCGCCCTAATCATAAGATTCTTTGGCGTCCCTTCCATGTCGATGAATTCCAAAACTTGAACCTTGTAGCCGCGCGCTTCCAAAAGCTGGGCGCGGACCGCGTCAGTCATCAGCGCGGAAAATCGTTCCCGCAAAATTCCATGCCTCAAAAGCGGCGCGAAAAGCGCGTTGGACGACTTACCAAGCTGCGCGTTGACTTCCTTTTGGCAGCAGGGAACCGACAAAATAGCCTTGGCGCCGCGTTCCACCGCAAAGGCAAGCGCGTAGTCGGTGGCAACGTCGCAGGCGTGGAGCGTGATCACTATGTCGGGATTTTTTCCGCTGTACTTTGCGATGTCGCCGCAAACAAAATTCATGTTTTTGACGCCAAGGCGGGCGGCCAAGTCGGAGCAGGATTTGATGACGTCTTCCTTTAAGTCGACGCCGGTTATTTGGCAGGGAATCTTTTTTACGCTTTCCAAAAAGTATTGTACGGCAAAGGTCAAGTAAGACTTGCCGGAGCCAAAGTCAAGGATTTGCAGGGGCTCTATTGGCCGCCCGCCTTCTTGGGCTTGCGACAAGTTGTCGTCAGCGCCAAGAGCGGCGCCGTTTTGGGCTTGCGAGCATTTTTGGGCTTGCGAGCGCGCTTGCTGGACGGCGGGCAAAACGTCGTCCAAAAGCTCCAAAAAGCGGTTGACTTGCCGGAACTTGTCGTACTTTGCGGCGACGACTTTTCCAGCGTCGGTCATAACGCCAAGCGCCTGCAAAAATGGAACTTGCGTTCCTTCTTGAATTATGTAGTTTTTGGAACGGTTCAACGCGCCCTTGTGGGCATTAAAGGCGCTTGCGGCGGCGCCAAAAAGCGCGGCTTTTTCGCCAAAGGCGGCGCCGTTTTTAGGCTTGAAATCAGTTTGCGAGGCGGCGTTTTGGGGCTTTCCATCAGTTTGCGCGAGCGCTTTTTCCAGCCGGCGGACCTCGCCGCGCTTGTTGGCTAAAAAAGTGATTTCCTTTTCTTCTGTCCGTTCCACGCAGTTTTTAAATGAGCGGCCGATGTTCTTTTGTAAAAATTCATCCAGCTCCGCCTGCGAAAAATTTTTATGGAAGCTTTGCGTTTGGGTGAAGAATTCGGCAAAATACGGCGAAACAGGCCCGCCCTTAAAGCGAATTTTGACCCGCTCGTATTTTTTTCCGAGAATGGTCTCTACCTGAGACGTGGGCTTTGAAAGCGTAGCCGAAAGAATCATACAACGAATATAACCCACGCGGGGCATATTGTCAACAAAGGCCAAAAATGCTATAATAACCTTTATGGCTAAAACTTTTGTTTTTGTAAATCAAAAAGGCGGAGTTGGAAAGACGACTTCCGCAATCAATATCGGCGCCTACATCGCGTTGGCAAAAAAGCGCGTTCTTCTTGTTGACTTTGACTCGCAGGGAAACATGTCCAGCGGCGTGGGCGTTTCAAAAGACAAGCCTACCATTTACGAACTTTTGAGCGGCGAATGCGAGGCCAAGGACGCGGTAAAAAAAACTTGCATACCGACCTTGGACGCGATTAGCGCCAGCCTTGACCTTTCGGGAGCGGCCATCGAATTGGTTGACCAAGAGCGCCGCGAATACTTTTTAAAGGACGCTTTGGAGCCCCTTCAGGACAAGTACGACTACATTCTAATCGACTGCCCGCCCTCGCTTGGCATTCTTACGCTGAACGGTTTGGTCGCGGCAGACGCGGTTTTAGTTCCGATGCAGTGCGAATATTTTGCCCTGGAAGGAATCACGCTTTTGCTGCAAACCGTAAAAAAAGTCCAAAAGTCTATCAATCCCAATTTGACCATCGGCGGAATTTTCTTCACGATGTACGACTCGCGCACAAGATTGGCGCAAGATGTTGTCGTTCAAGTAAAGTCATATTTTAAGGACGTGGTTTTCAACACAATCATCCCCCGCAACGTCCGACTTAGCGAAGCTCCGTCTCACGGACTTCCGGTTTGCAAGTACGACCCAGACTGCGTTGGAGCCAAGAGCTATCAAAAATTGGCGGAGGAGGTAATCCATCGTGGCTAAAAGAAAAACCGGATTGGGACGCGGAATCGGCGCCTTGATGGGCGAGGCCGAACAGCAAGTTCAAATCGAATACGAGCCTCCTGTAGAGGAAATACAAGACGAGCAAAAAAGCCCGGCAAAAAAAATCTCCTTCAAAAATTCCAACCTTCCTTCTTCAAT
>ODAI012963071.1_pt1 | contig 13039 bp, 9 predicted proteins | sample 1539321 | NCBI WGS metagenome assembly ODAI01 (sample SAMN02144231, study PRJEB22623) | gut metagenome | biome: sheep rumen | host: Ovis aries | place: New Zealand | reverse complement strand
TGAGCAAAGGCGGCGACTCCCGCAAAGATCGCCACCAAAGCGGCAAATCCTCTTTTAATTGATTGAACCATAATGGATTGAAGTAATATAAAAGTTGTTATATCTTTCCTCTTTTCTAAATAACCTGCGAAATTAATATAAATAATCGGGTTGCTAAAATTTATTTCATTCATACAGAGAATTATCTTATCTTTGCGGACGAAAACTTCCGAGGACGGATTTGACCCGCTTGCAACCTCGGTCTAAAAAATGCTAAAGATATGAATTACCTTTTCACTTCGGAGTCAGTCTCCGAGGGCCATCCTGATAAGGTGGCCGACCAGATTTCAGACGCTATTCTTGACGAGTTTCTCCGCCGTGATCCCGAATCCAGGGTCGCTTGCGAGACTTTTTGCTCCACCGGTCTGGTGATTGTGGGCGGCGAGGTCCGCTCCGACGCTTATGTCGACATCCAAGGAACCGTCCGGGACGTGATCAACCGGATCGGATACAACAAAGCCGATTACATGTTCGACGGCAACTCCTGCGGAGTGCTTTCCCAGATCCATGAGCAGAGCCAGGACATCAACCGGGGTGTGTCCCGGGAAACTCCTGAGGATCAAGGGGCTGGAGACCAGGGCATGATGTTCGGTTACGCCTGCAAGGCGACCGGGAATTATATGCCTTTAGCCCTTTATCTGTCCCATATAACCCTCAAGGAACTTGCTGACATCAGGCACAATGAGCTCGAGCTGATGCCTTACTTGAGGCCGGACTCAAAGGCCCAGTACACAATAGAGTTCGACTCTAACGACAAGCCTGTCAGGGTCCACACTATAGTTCTCTCAACTCAGCACGATGAGTTCGGTTCCGATGAGGAGATGCATTCCAGAATCGAGAACGACGTCCGGAACATATTGCTGCCCAGGGTAATAGCCAAACTCGATCCTGCCACGGCAGCCCTATTCAAGGGGGATTTCATACTCCATGTCAACCCGACAGGCAAATTCGTGATCGGAGGACCCGCCGGAGACACCGGCCTTACCGGCAGGAAGATAATCGTGGACACCTACGGAGGCCGCTCAGCCCATGGTGGCGGAGCATTCTCCGGGAAGGATCCTTCCAAGGTTGACCGCAGCGCCGCATATGCCGCCAGGTATATAGCCAAGAATATGGTTGCTGCCGGAGTGGCTGAGGAGATGATGGTCCAGATCGCCTACGCCATTGGCGTGGCCAAGCCGGTTAGCGTATATGTCAATACCAAGGGAACCGGAATAATCCCTGACGCTGAGATAGCGGACAAGATCGGGAAGATGTTCGACCTGCGCCCGGCCGCGATTATCCGCAAATTCGGATTGAAAAACCCCATCTACGAGCCCACGGCCGCCTATGGCCATTTCGGCAGGGATCCATACACCGAGACAGTGACTCTTTGGCGCAATGGAAAGGAAGTCAAAGAAGAAGTCCAGTTCTTCGCTTGGGAAAAACTGGACTCCGTCGATCTCATCCGCAACGAGTTCGTACTTTAAGATATTGGCATAACCAGCGTCGCTACTGCTGAATTGTCATTCGGTAAGTACGCAGTCCTTCCAATATCTGCTCGGGACTGGTTACCTTCTTGGACATGATCCAATGCGTAGAGATAGCGCCCGAGTCAATGTCTTGGATAACATAGGCCTGCTTGAATATCCAGCCTCGTTTTGCCATGTAATTAGCGGCATCGACGATGGAGTTGAAAATAATGTCCTCACCATTCTCGTCAACGAGCCGGCTGTCTTTGTACCTGTAGTCAGCCTCTTGACCGAAATCCACCTTGACAGCGACTTTGTTTGTTAAAATCCTCTTGGTATAAGACTCTATCTCGCAATAGACCTCACGAGGGTAAGTGTCAAAGTCATCCGGACCGGAGAACAGGTTTTCCTCGGCGGTCTGGGCGAAAGCGCTGATAGACAGAAGCATCAATGCCACGGAAAGAAACACGTTTTTCATCATATCATAGTATAGTTTAAACCTATCCATAAAAAGCCGCAAAATCCAAGCCAACAACACGCATGACCTCCTGCGGAAAACCCCGACATCTTGCTGGAACGGAAGTGGTTCATAATAAATAAGATAACCAACTTGCCGGTCAAAAAATCAAGACCGGCAGATTATTCATATCACTCACAATCAAAATCTTACGTACCAGTCTACATATTACAAAAAAGAAGAGCGAGTCAATATTTGACCCGCCCTTAATGTTTTCACAACGGAATAATCCTTATTGTGAATGGCTTCATTTTTCATTTGCTAATTTATAGAACTATTCTTCAAATACCAAATATTATTTAAATTTGTTAAAAGGCAAATTCGTATAATGATGAAAAAGATTCTTGGACTTGACCTCGGAACGACTAGCGTTGGCTGGGCAATGGTTAATTCTGCGGATAATACCAACGAACAATCTTCAATTCTTGGCTGTGGGTCACGTGTCGTACCTATATCAGTTGAAGAGAAGGACAATTTTGAAAAAGGGAAAGCCTCGACAACCAATGCGGATAGAACATTAAAGAGAGGTATGCGGCGCAATTTACAACGACGTAAACAGCGTCGAGACAATCTCATCTCTATACTCAAAGACGAAGGGTGGATTGACGATTCGACGAGTCTTTCTGAAAATGGGAAAGGAAGCACCCATGAGACGTTGAGACTGAGAGCCAAGGCCGCAACCGAAGAGATTTCCCTGGAAGATTTTGCCAGGGTACTTCTATCAATCAATAAAAAACGAGGATACAAAAGCTCTCGTAAAGCGAATTCTTCCGAAGAAGGCCAGCTAATAGACGGAATGCAAATCGCAAAGGAACTCCACTCCTCTGGGATCACGCCGGCACAGTATTCTCTCAAATCTATTGAAGCAGGGAAACCGGCACGATTCGATTTCTATCGATCAGATTTAGAAAAAGAGCTTAACCTGATTTGGTCCATTCAAAGAGATTACTATCCGGATATACTTACTGAGGAGTTCAAAAAACAGATTTCTAATCAGGGGAAAACAGGAACAAGCAAGGTATTCCTTGGCAAATATCACATCTTCACCGCTGACAACAAAGGGAAGGACCGTAAGGCTCAAGCGATTTCTTGGAGAGTCGAAGCACTCTCCAAAAAGCTTGAGCCCGAAGTTTTAGCCTATGTCATTGCCGACCTGAGAGGAGAAATCTCCAATTCAAATGGCTATCTGGGTGCGATTAGCGACAGAAGCAAAGAATTGTATTTCAAAGGAGAAACGGTCGGACAATATCTGTATCGTTCAATAACCGAAGATCCTTCCTACAGCACAAAGAACAGAGTATTCTACAGGCAGGATTATATTGATGAGTTCAACAGGCTTTGGGACACTCAGGCTTCTTACCATAACGGTTTAACCAAATCATTAAAGCAGAGGATCTCCGACACCATCATCTTCTTTCAGCGTCCGCTGAAGTCTCAAAAAGGCTTGATATCCTTCTGTGAATTCGAAAGCCACCCTATCAAAGTCATAATAGACGGTAAGGAAAAGACCAAGATTACCGGAAGCCGTGTCGCGCCACGATCCTCACTCATGTTCCAAGAATTCAAAATCTGGCAGGTTTTGAATAATCTTACCATCCTTGACAAAGAATCAGGTGTCAATGTCCCGATTAGCATCGAGGAGAAACGATTGATTGCCAAAGAGTTGTCCATCAAAGCAACGCTTAGGCAAGGCGAAGTCTTAAAAATAATCGGCAAAAACACCCGGAGATACAAACTCAACTATGAGTCTGTGGAAGGTAACTCCACTTTAAGCAGTCTGTTCTCAAAATACCTTGAGATTGTCGATTTGTCCGGACATGGGGCGTATGATTTGGATAAGATAAGATTTGACGACCTCCTCAATCTTATCAAAGACGTTTTCTCAATGCTGGGCTGTGATTCAAACATATTCACATTCGACACATCCCTTCCCAAAGAGCAATTTGAGCAGCAGCCCCTATTTAAGCTTTGGCACCTGCTCTATTCATACGAGGGAGACAACTCGGCGACGGGGACAAAGTCCTTGATCGAAAAAATATCGTCAATCACCGGCCTTGATCATGAATACTCGAAAGTGATCAGCAACTTAACGTTTAAAGACGACTATTCGTCATTGAGCCATAAGGCTATAAAAAAAATCCTCCCGTTTTTAAAGCAAGGTTATAGGTATGATGAGGCGTGCTTACAAGCCGGGTACAACCATTCCAATTCCCTCACTAAGGAGCAACAGGAAAACAGAGTTTTAGTGGAAAAACTTGAGTTGCTCCCTAAAGGAGAACTACGGAATCCAGTCGTCGAAAAAATCCTCAACCAGATGATCAATGTCGTCAACGCAGCGTCAGAAGCGTATGGCAAACCGGATGAGATTCACATAGAATTGGCGAGAGAATTGAAACAAAGTGCTAAAGAAAGGGAAAAAGCAACAAATGACAACCTTGCATATTCAAAACGGAACGAAGAAATCATCAAGATTCTTCAGACTCAGTTCGGAATTCCGAATGTAAGGAAAGCGGACATTATCCGCTATCGGCTTTATGATGAACTCAAGGAGAACGGCTACAAGACCCTTTACTCCAATAAATATGTTTCCCCAACTCAATTATTCTCCAAAGAAATTGATATTGAACATATTATACCCCAGGCCCTTTTATTCGACGATTCGTTTGCGAATAAAACCATAGAGTTCAAAGATGTCAATATTGAAAAGGGGAGAAAAACCGCCAACGATTTTGTGAAAGAAAAGTTTGGGAATCAAGGGTATGAGGAATATCGACTAAGAGTTGACGACCTGGCAAACAGAGGAATTATCAGTGAAAGAAAAAGAAAGTATCTTCTTATGCCGGAGACCGATATCCCCATAGGATTTATTGAAAGAGATCTAAGGAATTCGCAATACATAGCGAAAAAGTCCATGGAAATCCTTAGCCAATATGTCAAGGATGTCTTACCTACGACTGGCGAGGTTACTTCTCGTCTTCGTGAGGAATGGCAATTGGTGGATGTATTGAAAGAGCTCAATTTCAACAAATACGACAAAGTAGGCAAGACCTATGTTGTTGAATATAGCGATGGACGTAAAGTGCCGAAAATCAAGGACTGGACAAAACGAAATGATCATCGTCACCACGCCATGGACGCAATCACCATCGCTTTTACCAGAAGGGAACATATCAATATTCTTAATAACCTTAACGCAAAAAGCGATAAAGATTCCGTATTCTATGGCCTGTATCAGAAAAATACTGTCCAGACAGGCAGTAAAAGAATATTTACCCCTCCAATGCCTTTGGACGAACTCAGGCAAGAGTGTAAGAGAAGTCTTGATTCCACCCTCGTCTCCATAAAAGCGAAGAACAAGGTGGTTACAAGGAACATCAATAAGATTAAGACATCCAATGGAGAAGTCCGTAGAATTGAATTAACCCCTCGTGGTGCGCTCCATAAAGAGCAAGTGTATGGAAAACGCAAGCAATATGAGACCTTTGAGGTAGCCGTAGGATCGAAAATGACAGAAGATGTCATAACAAGTGTCTCGTCCAAGCGTATTCGTGAAGCTCTGCTCGCTCGATTAAAGGAATTCGGTGGCGACCCGAAGAAAGCCTTCACCGGGAAAAACTCTATCGACAAGAATCCTATCTACCTTGATGACGCACATTCTTCGACTGTCCCCGATAAGGTTAAATGCGTCAGATTCAAGACTGTATTCAGCATCAGGAAGAATGTGGCACCTGATTTGAGTGTGGAGAAAGTTCTCGACGCACAAGCTAGAAAGAAGATCCAAGACCGCATCACCGAATGTGGTGGAAATGTCCGCGAGGCTCTCTCCAATCTTGAACAGAATCCAATCTGGTTGGATGAAGCGAAGACAATTCCAATCAAGCGAGTAACCATTGGCGAGAACTTCGATCTGTCAGCCATTCATGACAAGCGGGATAAAAATGGGAAATTAATGCTTGACTCAGAAGGCAATACAATCCCAAATGATTATGTTAACCTGCGCAATAACCATCATGTGGCGTTGTATATGGATAACAAAGGGCAGATTCAAGAATCTGTTGTGCCAATGTTCGAGGCATTGAATAGGATCAATCTTGGATTACCCGTTGTAGACAAGAGCTTCAACCGAACAAATGGATGGTCTTTCCTCTATAGCCTGAAGGTGAACGAGATGTTTGTATTTCCTGATGAGACAAGCGGGTTTGATCCTAACGAGATCGATCTTTTGGATCCTGCCAACGCCGCCAAAATCAGCCCTCATCTGTTCAGAGTCCAAAAACTAAGCAGTAAGTATTATGTATTCAGGCACCATCTTGAGACATCTGTCAGCGACGAGGATAAAGCCCTTCGGAATATTACTTGGAAGCGGATCACAAATATCCAAATTATGAACCAAGTCATCAAGGTTCGTATTGATCACCTCGGTCACATCGTAGCAATTGGAGAATATGATTAAGAGAACTCTTTATTTCGGCAACCCAGCCTATCTCTCGTTGCGGCATTCCCAACTTGTCATCGGAAAACCAGATGACGGTGATTTGCCCTCCGACGAAGACCTTCTTAATCCGGTAAAGACCATCCCGATAGAGGACATCGGGGTGGTCATTTTGGATAATAAGCAAATAACCATCACATCTTCAACCATTTCCGCCTTACTTGACAATAATGTGGCATTGATAACCTGCAACGAGAAGTCAATGCCGACGGGACTGATGCTGCCATTGGAGTCACACAGTGTGCAGTCAGAGCGTTTCAAAGACCAGTTAAGAGCGTCTATGCCGCTGAGGAAGCAGTTGTGGCAGCAAACTGTGGAAGCGAAAATAAGGAATCAGGCAGCCGTTTTGAAATACGTCACGGGATCGGAAGCAGAGAACATGCTGATTTGGTCCAGAAATGTCCGCAGCGGCGACAGTGGCAATATGGAGGCAAGAGCCGCCGCTTTTTACTGGAAAAATGTTTTCCCAAATGTGGATAAGTTTTACCGGGACAGGTATAACCCATACCCCAATAACTTCCTGAATTACGGATATGCCATACTCCGGGCTATCATAGCCAGGTCGCTTGTAGCCTCTGGACTTCTCCCGACAATGGGTATTCACCACCACAATCGTTACAATGCATATTGCCTTGCCGATGACATCATGGAGCCTTACCGGCCTTATGTTGATATGCTTGTAATCGATATAATGAAAGACACTAACGAAAAAGATTTGAACAGAAGTGTAAAGGCAAGATTATTAGGCATTCCAGTTTTGGATGTCATTATCGACGGACACCGGAGTCCCTTAATCATAGCGGCGACAACGACCACCGCTTCGCTATATAAATGCTTTTCAGGTGTCAGCAGGAAAATACTATATCCTGAATTATGAGCAGTCGAATCAGCGAGTACCGTGTCATGTGGATTCTTGTTTTCTTTGATCTCCCGACAGAGACCAAAAAGGAGCGAAAGGCGGCCGGGAAATTCCGCAAAGACTTAATTCAGGATGGTTTCACAATGTTTCAATTCTCTATCTACATTCGGAATTGTCCCTCAATGGAAAACGCTCAAATGCATATCCGGCGAGTCAAGAGTGTAATACCTGAGTATGGGAAAGTAGGGATCATCTGCATAACGGAAAAACAGTTCGACAGCATGGAACTTTTTGTAGGAAAGAGAATTTCAGAATTACCCGTTGTAGGTCACCAATTGGAACTGTTCTAACCGTTTTCCCTTTTCTGTCACAGCCCACAACATCTTGACTATCAGCTATTTGCCAATAGTCAGATGTTGTGACGTTGTCAAAGATAGAAAAAATGAAAGCCATTCACAACTTCGCTTTCTTTCTTCCCGTATTATGCTTCGATGTTGTGACGTTGTCAAAGATAGAAAAAATGAAAGCCATTCACAACTTATCTATCTCGGTCGGCTCCCCGGTCTTGATGTTGTGACGTTGTCAAAGATAGAAAAAATGAAAGCCATTCACAACAATAATAACGGTCATTTATCATCTATGTTAGATGTTGTGACGTTGTCAAAGATAGAAAAAATGAAAGCCATTCACAACTCTCCGCACCGGTAAAAGACTCGATGAAGGATGTTGTGACGTTGTCAAAGATAGAAAAAATGAAAGCCATTCACAACTGACGATATGAACGGGAGGAGCCGGTCCCGATGTTGTGACGTTGTCAAAGATAGAAAAAATGAAAGCCACTCACAATGGGAAATTATAAAAATTGGAAGTGGCTGTTGCAAAAACTCTTGATATTTAGGATAATAACTCATTAGCCGGTCCTACAATTAAGACCAGCCCATCAATCATTTTCCTAATAATCAACACCTTGTGTACCAGGGACCGAAAAAGATTTCCACAAGAAGAGCGATTTAAATGTAAAATCATTATCTTAGCGTTGGTGAGAAGGCTCGCCAATGTTTAATTTAAACTGAAAAACTTCAAAAATGGAAGCCACACACGCCTTTATCAAGGGTTTACGGGGTAATGGGATTTTCTATCGCTCTGAGGATTTCCTCGTGTTCTTTACTATCGTCAGCGTTATCGCCCGGAAAATGAAGCTGATTATTCTGGCATTCTGCCCGATGTTCAACCATATTCATTTCCTATTCAAGGAGATTAGTCTTCCATCATTACGATCTTTCATCAGGCAAGTGACTTCTCTTTTCGTCAAGGAATACAACCTGGATTACAAAAGAACCGGGCCAGTCTTTCAACGTCATTTCGGGAAATCCCTGAAAAAAGGGATAAAGATTATCCTTGGATGCATAGCTTACGTGTTCAACAATCCTGTCGCAGGAAAGATGTTCGAGACAGCGATCGAGTACCGATGGACCCTTTTGGCGTACCACAACTCCACACACCCGTTCTCAACAAAGCTCAGGAAGGACACTTGTAGGAATGTCATGAGAATAGCGCTTAGAAAGGTTGATTATTATTTTAAAAACGGGACATATTTATCCTACAATAGATTACGAGACATATTCAAAGATCTTGGAAACGAAGAGAAAAAACAGATGATTGATTATGTGATCATCAAGTATAACTTCCTTGCATATAATGACCTGTCTGAACTTTACCATAGTTTTGAAAACATGATTACAGCTATAGAATCAAACGCCGGGGCCGAATTTGATCTTGAAGATGAATTTGGAGACCATTCTTGTTACTGGGATATGTTGTCAATAGTAAAATCAATTGGCTATAAAGGATCAAGTCTCAACTTTGAGAAGTTACCAAAAGAGACACTGGACAGCCTGTTCCTGACGCTCAAAAGACGAACTCATGCGAAGGATATTCACATTAACAAGTTTTTACATCGGCAGGCCTGTAACATAACCGATTTATCTACAGCCAAATAAACGATCCGCCGGTCAGAAAAACCTGACTGGCGGATCATGTAACTTACTTACTACGAAGATATTTCGTACCAGAATGACTGATTCTAAATCGGGAAACTGACTCCGAAGGTCATTCCAATGTTGGATTTGTCGATAGGAATCATCTGTGGAGTCACCCTGAACGAGTAAGAGTCTATTCCCCAGAATATGTTGAATCCAGGGGCGTGGACATCGAACGCGCCGCCAAACGACCATCCGAAATTGTGTCTGGCACCACTCAGGTCCAGGCTCAGCCAAGAGAGAGGTGTCCAGCATCCGAAGAGACGGACCTCATTGTAACCATAGAACTCGTACGGCTTATAGGTGTACAGGACCGCGGCTGAGATGTTCTCATTGAAAAGCATTATATACTTAGCCCCGACATTAAGGCTGACCGGAAGGAATTCGAAAGAATTCTTCTTTTTGTCCTGAATAAGGAAATCAAAGGAATCCCGGATGTCTTCAAGAGGCTGCAATTTCGCGTCGGAATCGATGTCCTCATTCGGATCGTACCTCCTTGTTCAAATCATAGTCCTTGTCAATGGAGCATGCTGAAATGGCCAGCATAAATAATACTGAAGCCAAAAAGCGGAGTTTTTTCATTGATGCTATAATCGTGAAGATGTTTTTTACCCACCCAAAAAGTTAGCGGTTTTATAGCAAATTGCCAATAATCACCTCCTACTTGGTGACAATGGGCGGGGCGCCGGGAACCCAGCCCGTGGCAGAGCGGGTTCCTGGAGCCGAGGACTGTTTTTTGGACCGGTTGACCGCGTCATATTCCAGGAACTTCTCGAAGGAAGCCTCCTCGCCGCTCAGTTCCATGATTCTCTTGTAGATAGCCCAGCGGGAAGGAGCGTTGAAATACTCGACATTATGGTTCATCATACTGTCATCAGACGGCCTGTAGATTCCTTCCGAGTACGGTCCGCCAGCGCCTTCAAAAACACCGGTCTCATTAGCGTAACGTTCATCAGAAAGGAAGGCACTCCACTTGACCTTTGCCGGATCGGCGGTGAAATCAATATTGGAATACCAGCCATACCTGTCATAAAGTCTCATGTACTCCTTGACGAGCTCCTGACTGGGAGAGCCAAAATCCGTGCTATACTCATCCGCGAGGAAGGCGAAGCCGTGACCACCGGCCTCGTGGCGGATCAGCGGGCCATAACCCATACTGCTGTTGCCCACCGAGGAATAATATGCGATTCCGGTCTGGAGAGACTCCTTCATGGAAGTGATTCCCATCAAGCCGTTCGAATTGATCATCACTCCAATCAGCAGGTTCTTCTTGTCCTTGATGTCTGGAACCATCAGGGCATATTCAAGGGCCTTCTCGTCCGAAGCTTCTGATATAGAAACAGTTGTTCCCGCACAATATGTACCGAGAGCGGTAGAACACCCCGTACCTGTCCTTCCGTTTTTGGAAACCACTTTCACCGCATACACGTTAAAGCGATCCCGGAACGTCTTGTAAGGCTCAATCTGGAAGAGTTCTTCCATGGATTGCCGCATATGATTCTCGTAAAGGCCGCCATTGACTATATCCCTGTCGGTGTAGGCGTCACCCATGAACACGACATTTATACCCTTGCCGACAGTGGCTTTCTGGAGGGTAATGACATCGCCGTCCTTTGAGTAATCGGTCGAGGAATATTCATCCTCATCTTCAAGAGGGCCGAAAATGTCCTCAAGGAATGGAATCAGGTCATTAAAAGCGACGTGGCCGAAACGGTCTTGAGAACGGTCAACGACATCCGGCGAGCAACTGAAAATTATATTTCCATTACTATCGATCACATTGGCAAAAGGGGTACCATAACTTCCTAACGCGTATTCCTCATGTAATTCTTTGCCGGCTGTAGAGAAATTATACCAGATGTCATAGCCGTTGCTCAAAACATAGTCCTTTAGCATCTTTTCTCCCTCCCAATCTCCCCATGCCGGTCTCGCTATAACCTCAAGACCAGCATCGTGGTACTTTTCGTGCATTCTTTTAAGCTGCGGAAGCAAGGCTGCGGAAAAACCGCACCAAGAAGCCCATTTGAAGACCACCGTAGCCTTGTTCTTGGACACGATCTCCTTATAAGGGATCGGTTTACCGGTGATCGCGTCATTGATGTCCTTGTCGAACCAGTAACCGGGAATGTCCCGATCCATGACTATGAACGGATCTGATTTCCTGTAGTCCAGATCATCTGCCGGAACCCCCGAATTGATGAACAAATTAATCCAATATCCGGGATTATCAGTCGTATAGAAATATTCGGGAATAAGTCCGGAGAACTTGTGATTTTGAATTGAGAAATGAGTGCCAAGTCTCAACCACGATTCAGGGATGACTCCAGTAAAGCCATTTTCTGAACAATACAATTTCGGAATATAGATTCCTTCCACAAGATCTTCCCCCATCAATCTATCACTTTCCCCAAGAGACTCAGGCAAAGGGCCATCCATCAAGGTATTCAAATTGATGGCGACAAAACCAAGGGGCATGCCGGAGAAAATGTCAGGAAGACTTGTCATTGATGTCCTCTCTATGACAAGCACTTCCAAACGGCCCAGCTTACTGAAACTTGGTGGAAGGGTCCCGGTCACTCCGGGTTCATTCTGAAGCCAGAACTTCACACAAGAAGACAAGGCATCAAAACAGTCCGGGAACTCACCTTTAAGACCTTGTTCTATGAAATACAAGCGCAATTCATGCTTTTGCTTGTTCCACTCAACTCCATTCCACGACGTCAAAGAAGCATCAGTTCCCCAGTTAGTGGCATTTTTCCAATTCGGGCCATCCATCGCATTATAAATCTCCATGAGGGCAGCCTTGATCCGACTCTCCTCATTCGGTCCGATAGTCACTTTGCAGGTAGCCTCCTTGCCGCCGGCCTTGGCTGTGATCGTCACCTCACCCGCTTTAAGGGCCGTGATCTTGCCACCTTCTACCGTAGCTATGGTGTTGTCACTGGACTCCCAGGTCACATTCTTGTCGTCGGCATCCGATGGAGACACCGTGGCGGTCAAAGTCACGGACTCTTCTTCAGTCAGACTCACCTCGGTCTGGTCCAAAGTCACAGAGGAAACCGCAATGGACTTCTTGGTGACTGTTACTGAGCAAGTTCCGGATTTTCCTCCAGCCATAGCGGTTATCGTGGCCGTGCCTGGAGACACGGCGGTCACAGTTCCGTTATTGACAGTGGCCACAGCCTGGTTGGAACTTGACCAGGTCACGGATTTATTCGTGGCGTTCGAAGGTGAGACAGTCGCCGTTAGGTTGGTCGAGCCGCCCACTTCAAGGGTGAGAGTGCTCTGGCTGACCGACACGCCGGACACGGCAATCTCGGGATCCTCTTTCGGGCCGCAGGAACAGACAGCGGCCATAGTCAGGATGGAGGAGAGGAGAATAGTGAATAACTTTTTCATATTGACCAGGAAAAAAAACTCTGGTCAATATATGAAAAAATTATGACTATCCCAAAAAAGATGCTTCGCTACGCTCAGCATGACATTGAGCGTCAGCATGATGTGGGCGCGCTAGTACCCGAAGATCTCTTCGAGGGTAAGGTGCTTTACAGGGCCGAGGGTGGAGATGAAGGCGGAGTCGAAATCATCTTCACGACCCAGGAACCCGTAGTTATATTCCCTGTTCTTGATCCATTTCTGCTG
>ODAI012209170.1_pt1 | contig 13040 bp, 10 predicted proteins | sample 1539321 | NCBI WGS metagenome assembly ODAI01 (sample SAMN02144231, study PRJEB22623) | gut metagenome | biome: sheep rumen | host: Ovis aries | place: New Zealand | reverse complement strand
GAGGAATTGCCTGTAACTGAGGAATTGCCTGTAACTGAGTAATTGCCTGTAACTGAGTAATTGCCTGCAACTGAGTAATAACCTGTAACTGAGGAATTGCCTGCAACTGAATAATTGCCTGTAACTGAGTATTTCATGAAAGGAACTGACATGAATATCAAAGCAGCAAAAGAAGAAATCATACGCACCGTCCGCGCCTACCTGCAGAAGGACGAGCTCGGCACCTATGTGATCCCGCCGGAGCGGCAGCGGCCGGTCCTCCTCATCGGACCGCCCGGGGTCGGCAAGACAGCCGTCATGCGGCAGATCGCGGAGGAAATGAACATAAATCTCGTATCCTACACGATCACACACCACACGCGGCAGAGTGCGATCGGTCTTCCCTTCATCGCAAGGAAGAGCTATGGGGGAGAAGAGCACGCGGTCACGGAATATACGATGAGCGAGATCGTCGCCTCCGTCTATGACCAGATCGAGCGTTCGGGGATCCGGGAAGGCATCCTGTTCCTCGACGAGATCAACTGTGTGTCCGAGACCCTCGCACCGACAATGCTCCAGTTCCTGCAGTACAAGATGTTCGGGACGCACAGAGTGCCGGAAGGATTCGTCCTTATCACGGCGGGCAATCCGCCCGAGTATAACCGGTCGGTCCGCGACTTTGATATCGTTACGCTGGACCGCGTGAAGAGGATCGATGTCACGGCGGATTTTCCGGTATGGAAGGAGTATGCCTATCAGAACGGGATCCACGGAGCGGTCACGGCTTATCTGGAGATCCGGAAGGAGCATTTCTGCCGGGTCGTGAACGACCCGGACGGCAGGCACTTTGTCACTCCCCGCGCCTGGGAGGACCTGTCAGACTCGCTGCGTGTCTATGAATCCCTCTCTCTGCCGGTCGGCCGGGAGCTCATCGCCGGCTTTATCCAGGATCCGGAGATCATGAAATCCTTTGCGGTCTACTATGAACTCTGGAATCGCTATCGGACCGTATACCGGATTCCGGATATCCTCGAAGGGACTGCCTCCGGAGGGGACGAGAGCCTTCGGAACGCAGTATTTGACGAAAAGCTCAGCCTGATCGGACTTCTGGTCTCTGCGCTCGGCAGCAGGTTCTTACAGGTCGATACCCGGAAGGAGGTGCAGAGAGAACTTTTCGGCATCGTAAAGAAGATCCGTGATGATCTGAGACGGGAACGGGATGCGGAGACAGACGGAGCGGGGGACAGCGCTGTCCCTGCGAAGCTGACCGGCAGACAGGACAGGGAGGCTGCAGCAGCGAGTTTCGAAAACGACCGCATGACCGTCCTTGAACGGCTCCGGACAGCGTCCGGGGAGCTTCAGGGGAAGATCGACGCGAAGCGGGCGGCCCGCATGCTTGCCCGCGAGAGGGAGAAGCGCCTTCTCATGACAGTCCGCGCGCTGGATGAACTTTGTGACGATCTGGCCCGGGAGGCGAGCGGCGACGCCGCACGGGATTATGCGCTCATGCGGGACCGCTTTGCGGAGCGCGAGGCGGAGCGCAGGGCCTTCTCCATGAAGACGGGGCAGGAGCTTGAGAACGCTTTTCATTTTCTGGCGGAGACCTTTGGGGAAGGTCAGGAGATGGTCATCTTTCTCTCAGAGCTTTCCGCTTCAGTCTATGCGATGAAATTCATACAGGAGTACGGGAGCAGGGAGTATGACCGTCAGAGCAGGCTGCTTCTGCTGAAGGACCGGAGGCAGGCTCTTCGTGAGGAAATATTCAGCCTGACGGAGGAGAAGGAGTGAGCGGACCGTCACGGGCACTCAGTCGCTGCGCAGGCCGCTTCAGGAACGCCCGGCGTTCCGGAAGGTTCATAATACTTCCGGGAAGGAAAGCGTTCCGCAACTTCCTGCAGCAGCATAAAATTATAAGGAATGTTTGTAAAATATCCCGGGGCGTTGTATGATTATAGTGAGTATTTAGGGTAATAGTCTGTATTTTTGCAGATATCCGGGTGGGGGATTATGAAAATCACTGAATATACTTACGAAGAAATGCAGCGTTTCCTCGATGTGATGAGCGGTATTTATTCATCGCTTCGACTGGTCGATCCGAGAGAGTGCAGGGAGGTCCTGCTCATAGGGGACGGGAAGGTCTCTTATGGAGACAGCTGTTTTTCCGTATGGGGGAAGCAGAAGAGATGCGGCAACTGCAGCAGCTATCGCTCCGGGCAGAGCGGCCAGCGCTTTGTGAAGGAGGAACCGTACGAGGGTGAATTTATCACAGTCCAGTCTGTCCCTGTCCGAATGCGGCTGGACAGCGGGGAGATCCTGGACCTTGTCCTTGAGCTTTTGATGGCTCACGGGGAGGACACCGGAGCCAGAGTCCGTTATGAAAGGGGCTCAGGATCCGCGGAAGAGGAAATCTATGCAGACCATGCGGTCACACACGACCTCCTGACAAGACTTTACAACAGGGAAGGCTTTTACATGGCGGTCCGCCGCGAGCTTGCGGATCATCCTGTGGAACCCTGGCTCATCCTTGTCGTCAATATACGCCATTTCAAGCTTCTGAACAGTCTGTTCGGGAAGGAGAAGGGCAATGAAGTCCTTCTTGATATCTCTTCCGCGCTCAGCACGAGATGCGGGAAGGGGGCCGTCTGCGGAAGGCTGGAGAGTGACCATTTTGCAGTCTGCATGCATAAGTATGAGTTCAACGAGCGACGCATGTCCCGGATGATCAGGGATATTGAGAACCGATTTGAAAGCAGCGTCTTCAGCCTGCACATCCACATGGGCGTGTATGAAGTCACAGACCGCGCGATTGCGGTATCTGCCATGTGCGACCGCGCGAATCTGGCGATCCGGTCCATTGAGAACAGCAGTGAGCGGAGCATTGCATTTTTTACGGAGGAAATGCTCTCGGAAATGCTGAAAGAGCAGCGGGTCGTAAGCAGCTTTGAGAAAGCGATCGGCACGAAACAGATCAAGCTGTTCCTGCAGCCGGTCTTTGATCTTGAAGGAAATGCGGTCGGCGCCGAGGCCAGAGCGCGCTGGGTCAAATCGAACGGGGAGACGCTCAAGCCTGACGATTTCAGAGAAATTCTGGAAAAGACGGAGCTGATCGCCCGACTTGACGAGAGCGTCTGGGAGCTGGCGATCAAAATGCTCCATATCTGGAAGGAACGCGGACGGGATGATATTCAGATCGCGGTCAAGATCTCCGGGCAGGATTTCTTCTATATTGATGTCGCGAGATCCATCACCAACATGGCGCACTGGTATAATGTAAGTCCTGAAAATCTTCATCTTGATATCACCGGTATGGCGCTGCTTGCCGGTTACAGAGAAATTCTCAAGTCGATCAGCCGCCTGCGCCGGGAAGGCTTCAGTGTGGGGATCGACGAGTTCGGAGCCGGATTTACATCCCTCGGGATTCTCAGAGATGTGAAAGCGGACCGGCTGAGGCTGAATATGGATTTCATCGAGGGCGGTGAGATCGGTTATCGCGGCGAGATCATCCTCAATTCGATCGTTGGCCTCGGGCGGGAGCTCGGTATGAAGGTCCTTGCAAGCGGCGTGGAAAATGAAGAACAGAGAGAGCTCCTTACGGAAATGGGATGCAACCTGTTCGAGGGATCTCTTTTTGCAGATCCGATGACAGCCAACGAGTTCGAGAAAAAGTATGTAAGGAAGCAGGAACCCCGGGCTGCGGAGCTTTCCTGAGAAGGGCAGCATATTTTTTACCCGAAAGAGGTTTGCAAATTCTGTAAAACAAGGTATACTTTAATGGAATCATATACTGATATGGAGGTTCATCATGACGATAAAGAAGACCGTTGAAGGCGGAAAACTTATAATTGCTCCGGAAGGAAGACTTGATACAATGACATCACCGCAGCTCGATGCGGAACTCGACAATTCCATTAAGGGCGTAAGCGAGCTCGTATTTGATTTTGCGGGTCTGGATTATATTTCATCCGCAGGGCTTCGTGTTCTTCTTAAAGCCCAGAAGGTTATGAACAGACAGGGAAGCATGGTCATTCGCAATGTCAGCGATGAAATTCGTGATATTTTTGATGTGACAGGATTCCTGGATATCATGACGATCGAATAAAGAAGCGATCACGTACATGGAGCAGGAAGGCTGCTGTATCGGCTACAGGATGACCGATACAGCAGCCTTTTCATCGTGCAGACAGATCGATATTCGGAGAGCAGCCTGTGCGATATGCTTAAGGGGGGTGTTTTTCGTTGGTGATTTTTGCTGTTGACGACGAGCGTCTCGCTCTGGAAAGTCTGATCGGCACAGTCAGAAAATGCGTTCCTGACGCTGAAATATACGGATTCCGAAAGGCTTCCGAGGCCTTTGAAGGCGCACAGGAGAAAAAAGCCGACATTGTATTTCTGGATATAGAAATGCGGGAGACGAACGGAATCTCTCTCGCGGACGCCCTGATTGAGCTCAATCCGAAGATCAACATCATTTTTACGACGGGATACAGCGAGTATGCCGGCAAAGCTTTTGAGCTGCATGCGAGCGGGTATATTCTGAAGCCTGTTACGGTGGAGAAAGTAAAAAACGAACTGATGCATCTTCGCTATGAATCAGAGGAGGGCGGGAGCAGCAGGCTCTTTGTAAGGGCGTTCGGAAACTTTGAAGTCTATCAGAACGGCATACCGTTACGTTTTCAATATAATAAGACGAAGGAGCTCTTCGCATATCTGATCGACCGGAAGGGAGCGGTCTGTTCGCTCCAGGAGATCGCAGCCGTTCTCTGGGAAGATGATGATTCGGGCAAAAGCCATATTTCCTACCTCAAGAATATGCGGATGGATCTGATCTCTACGCTCAAAAAGCAGGAGGCGGATGATGTGATCCTGCGGACAAGAGGGGGGCTTGCGGTCATTCCCGAAAAGCTGGACTGTGATTACTTCTATTATCTGGAGCACGGTAATGACGGGAACCGGTCATACCGGTACACCGGCGAATATATGACCCAGTACAGCTGGGGAGAATATACACACGGGCAGCTGGAGAGGATCTGAGAAGCCTGTACGGAAGATGCCCGTACTGCGTGCGGTGCGAACATGGAGCGTAAGCGGAATGCAGCAGGCATCGCCGGGCAGACCGGAATTTCAAAAGACGAATAGCCCGCCGGACGGAGGGATCGTATAAAGTATGGGGATAGAAAGATATAAGGCGGTCATATTTGATCTTGACGGAACGTTATATGACTATCAGAAGGCGGACGGTGCAGGAGTGGATGCCGTGAACCGCTATGCGGCGGAGCATTTCGGACTGGCTGAAGAGGAGACGAAGCGCGGTGTGCGCGAAGCGATGGCCGAGGCGAATGCAAGGATCGGCCAAAAGACCGCGTCCACACACAATCGGCTGATCAGATATCAGGTCTTCTGTGAACTGCACGGCTACCCTGTCTGGCCGCACGCGCTTCATATGGCGTACGCCTACTGGAATACATTTCTTGAAAATATGGATCTGGATCCGGATGTTCCGGCGCTTTTTGCCGCACTGAAAAAAGCGGGTGTTCAGACCGGTCTCGGGACCAATATGACATCTTTTATTCAGTACAGAAAGCTTGAAGTCCTTGGAATCGCCGGAGCGTTTGATTTTGTCGTGATGAGCGAGGAAGCCGGTCTGGAGAAGCCGGATCCTGCGTTCTTCGCGCTCTGCGCGGCAAAGGCAGGGGCGGAGCCCCGGCAGTGTATCTTCATCGGCGACAACCATCCGATGGATTATCTCGGCGCAAAAAACGCAGGGATGTACGGCATCTGGAGGCGTCTGGACCGCCGGATCCCGGAGGGGACGCCCGAGGAGGAGACGGTAGGAGAGTACAGATCCTGTCTTCTGCCGTCGGGGATCCGATTCGGGAACGCATTCATCCCGTACTGATTCTTTAAAAGAAATGCCGTTTGTGGTATCATAAAAAGCAGCATTTGGATTACTGAAAATAATCTTCCGGAGAGACAGCTCTTCGGATTTATGATATGGAGGAGAGTGTATGCCTTCAAAAGTCATTGGGAAAGAGGAACTTTATATTGAGTATGCGGATAAGGTCATGGGCTATATCCGCTCCAAGATCACAAACCAGGCCGATGCAGAGGATCTTCATTCTACTGTGTTTCTCAAGGTCTATCAGAAGTTTGATACGTTTGATCAGACAAAGGCATCCGTCTCGACCTGGATCTATACAATTACGAAGAATACGGTGACAGATTTCTTCCGCACACGCCATGTCCACAGTGAGATCGAGGAGGATATCCTCGATGAGGGGGATGAATATCAGGGGATCCTCGATGAGGAAACACTGAATGAGCTTGCGGACGCGCTTGAGAAGCTTCCGCAGAGGGAGAGAGATCTGATTATCCTGCACTATTATACGGGACTTACCCTGAAGGAAGTCGCTGTCAAGATGAGCATGTCCTACAGCAACACAAAGCTGGTCCACAATAAGGCGCTCATGCTTCTTCGGAATCGGATGGATATTGACTGAAAATACGCTCTGAATAAGTTTTGAGATTTTTTGGCCCCCTGCCTTTAAGCTTCGTATAAATAGACAGAAAGGCAAACAACAACACAATTTGTTGAAGATAGATAAGAATAAAAGGAGAGAGCGTCATGTCCAAGAATTTAAAACATCTTTTTGATTTTCAGAAGTTTGAAGGCAACAGCCGTCTGTCCAGCATGATCGCTGAGACGGAGAGCCGCTACGGAGTGGGAATGAGCCACAATCTGGAGCTTTCAGATGACGAACTGACACTTGTCAGCGCAGCAGGCAATACGGATCTCATGAAGGACGACAAGGACTTCTGGAACTGAAATACAGGAAGATCAAAAAGCAAAGATTTTAGATACAGAATATAAATAATTAAGACAGAGTAACATTTAGGAACCGAATTAGAACAGATAAAAAAAGATTCAGGAACTGAACATGGACCGCAGCGGGATGCAGGCAGCACCGCTGCAGCGGACCGGAACCTGGGAACAGGAGACCGGATACTGAAAAACTGAATACAGAAAGAACATTGGAATTACTTTAAGAAAGTAAATGGGAACAGAAGAAAAGAAGAGGGCTCTGCGCAGATGCGCGGAGCCCTGTTTTCGATTCCTGTCATACAAAGAAGAAATAAAAGGCGACGGCCAGCAAGATCTGGATGATCGTCAGACGGACAACGACCTGCGTATCAGACCAGCCGTTCACCTTCCGGAGCTGATCGTGCAGCGGGAACCTTGTATTTTTGAAGATCGCGATCTTCAGGAAGCGGAGCAGGAATACTTTTACGAGCCCGAGTCCACCGTCAATGATGAAGACCAGCGAAAGGATCAGGAAACTCAGCGGATGACCGGACTTCATCGCGAGAAGCGCAATGAAAAATCCGAAGGTGCGTGAGCCCGCATCTCCCATGAGCATGCTGCTCGGTGACGAGTTGAAGAGCAGATACGCGCCGATGACCGCAGCCATCACACAGCTGTACCCTGCATACTCCCGCATGCTGTCCCTGAAGATCAGGGCGTAGGACAGGAGAATGCAGATCGTAACGGTTCCGCACAGGCCGTCCACACCGTCCGAGCAGTTCGTCACGTTGATCGCAGTCCAGATCAGAATGATCCCCAATATGAAATAGACCGGAGCCGGAAGAGCAATGCTGTAGCTCAGGATATGAATTTCAGGAGAATCATTCATGAGGAAAGTGACCATCGTGGCAATCGAGATCACCAGGTCGATGAATCCTTTTTTGTAATCGCTCCACGGCGTTTCAGCCGCGTCATCGAAGTAACCGCTGAGCATGATCAGGATGATCAGAACACAGTAGATCAGATATTCGATCGTTGAGTGCAGGACCAGCACGGAGACGATCGCATAGGATGCTGTCAGGACCAGGCCGACCCCGCGCAGCTTTCCTTTTGAAAGAGCTCCGTTTATAGCGTATGCCCGCCCGTGGTCTCGGGGCAGGAACGGAAACGGACGCAGGAGCAGGATCCAGGTCAGAAGGAATGCGATGAGCGATGCCAGAATAATGACCTGTCCTTCGCTTAGAATAGTTGAGAACAAAAAATGCAGCATTTTAATGTGACAGCGGAAGCTGTCTCCCCCCTTTGGTAAGAAATCAGGAATGCCCCGGCAGATCTGCCGGAGGCATTCATTTACGGTCACGCGGATGCCCAAAGGGCGTCATGCGCTTTTATTCGCGGATCATCGCATGCCATTCCTGAAGAGAACGGACATCGGTATCCGCAGTCTTTTTGGCAAGCGAGATCCCTTCAACAGCGGCCTTGGCGGCAGCCATCGTCGTGATATAAGGAATCCTGTACTTGATCGCTGACTTTCTCAGGTAGCTGTCATCGTGTATGGAATCCTTTCCGACCGGAGAGTTGATGATGAGCTGAATATCTCCGTTCGTCATATGGTCAAGGATATTCGGACGTCCTTCATAGAGCTTCCGGACTCTCTTGACCGGGATCTGCGCTTCCATGAGAAGGTCGCAGGTCTTGCCGGTAGCCATGAGCTTAAAGCCGGATTCGCAGAGCGATTTCGCGATCGGGACAACTTCAAGCTTGTCCTTGTTGTTGACGGAAATAAGAGCTGTTCCCCTGAGCGGAAGAGTCGCCTGCGCACCCTCCTCAGCTTTGTAGAACGCCATGCCGGACGTCGTCGCAAGGCCCAGGACTTCGCCTGTGGAGCGCATCTCGGGACCGAGGACCGGATCGACTTCCTGGAACATGTTGAACGGGAAGACAGCTTCCTTGACACCGTAATACGGGATCTCACGCTCGCCGAGCCCGGGGACCGGTGAGGGTCTTCCGGTAATTTCCGAGGTGATGATATCCGTTGCCAGCGGGACCATGGAGATACCGCAGACCTTTGAGACGAGCGGGACCGTGCGGGATGCGCGCGGATTTGCCTCGAGAACATAGACGACACCGTTCTCGATCGCGTACTGCATGTTCATGAGGCCGACGACGTGCATCTCCTCAGCGATCTTTCTTGTATACTCCTTGATCTGCTCAAGGTTCTCCGGCCAGATGTGCTTTGCGGGCAGGATGCAGGCCGAGTCTCCGGAGTGGATACCGGCGAGCTCGATGTGCTCCATGACAGCCGGGACATAAGCGTGTGTTCCGTCGGAGATCGCGTCCGCCTCGCACTCCAGAGCGTGGTTCAGGAAGCGGTCGATCAGGATCGGGCGGTCCGGTGTGACGCCGACTGCGGCAGCCATGTATTCTTCCATGGATTCGTCGTCATAGACTACTTCCATACCGCGTCCGCCGAGAACGTAGGACGGGCGGACCATGACCGGGTAGCCGATCTTGTTCGCGATTGTCTTCGCCTCGTCAACGCTGACAGCCATTCCGGATTCCGGCATCGGAATTCCGAGCTTGTCCATCATGTTGCGGAAGAGGTCGCGGTCCTCAGCGAGGTCGATGACTTCCGGAGACGTTCCGAGAATATTTACGCCGTTCCGCTTCAGGTCTGCGGCGAGATTCAGCGGAGTCTGTCCGCCGAACTGCGCGATGACACCGACCGGTTTCTCTTTATAGTAGATACTGAGGACATCCTCGAGCGTCAGCGGCTCAAAGTAGAGCTTGTCGGATGTGTCGTAGTCCGTGGAGACCGTCTCCGGGTTGCAGTTGACGATGATCGTCTCAAAGCCGAGCTTCCGGAGAGATTTCGCGGCGTGGACACAGCAGTAATCGAACTCGATACCCTGGCCGATCCTGTTCGGGCCTCCGCCGAGGATCATGATCTTCTTCGTATCCGGGTTGACCGGGTCGTTGTCCGGCGCATTGTAGGTCGAGTAGAAATAGGAAGAATCTTCCGTTCCCGAGACGTGGACGCTGTCCCAGGTCTCTGTCACGCCGAGCGCTTCCCTGCGGTTCCGGATCGTGTCTTCCGAGACACCCAGGATTTCGCTGAGGTACTTATCTGCAAAGCCGTTCTTCTTTGCGCTTATGAGCATTTCATCTGTAAAGTCCGCACCGGCTGCGATGAGCGCTTCCTCTTCCTCTACGAGCTCTTTCATCTGCTCGACGAAATACGCTTTGATCTTCGTATGCTCAAAGATCTCGTCGACCGTTGCTCCCTTTCTCAACGCCTCATACATGATGAAATGGCGCTCCGAGGAGGGTGTATCGAGCATTTTTATGAGGGTCTCTTTGGAGAGTTCCCCGAAATTCTTGACATGGCCGAGCCCGTAGCGGCCTTTTTCGAGAGAACGAATTGCCTTCTGGAAGGCCTCCTTGTAGGTCTTGCCGATGGACATGACCTCTCCGACGGCGCGCATCTGCGTGCCGAGCTTGTCCTGGACCCCTTTGAATTTCTCGAATGCCCAGCGGGCGAACTTCACGACGACGTAATCGCCGTCGGGAACATACTTGTCGAGCGTCCCGTACTTTCCGCATGGCAGATCAGCCAGTGTGAGGCCTGTCGCGAGCTTTGCGGAGACGAGGGCGATCGGGAAGCCGGTCGCCTTGGAGGCGAGCGCGGAGCTTCTGGAGGTACGCGGGTTGATTTCTATTACGATGACGCGGCCTGACACCGGGTCGTGCGCGAACTGGACATTTGTCCCGCCGATGACACCGATGTGCTCGACGATTTTGTATGCCTGCTCCTGCAGTCTTGCCTGAAGATCTTCAGAGATCGTGAGCATCGGAGCAGTACAGAAGGAATCGCCTGTGTGGACACCGAGCGGGTCTACATTTTCAATGAAGCAGACCGTGATCATGTTGTTGTTCCGGTCGCGGACAACTTCGAGCTCAAGCTCTTCCCAGCCGAGAACAGATTCCTCGACGAGGACCTGATGAACGAGGGATGCCTGCAGGCCGCGGGCCATGATGACCTTGAACTCTTCCCTGTTGTAGACAAGTCCGCCGCCGGCGCCGCCCATCGTATAGGCCGGACGCAGAACGACCGGATAGCCGAGACGGTCGGCGATCTCAAGACCTTCCTCCACAGAGTAGGCTACCTCGCTCCTGGCCATCTCGATGCCAAGCTCTGTCATGGTCTTCTTGAATTCGATACGGTCCTCGCCGCGCTCAATGGCGTCGACCTGGACACCGATGACCTTGACATTGTACTTGTCGAGAATGCCTTCCTTATAGAGCTCGGAGGCGAGATTCAGACCGGACTGGCCGCCGAGGTTCGGCAGCAGGGCGTCCGGACGCTCCTTTGCAATGATCTGTTCGAGCCGCTTGACGTTCAGCGGTTCGATATAGGTGACATCGGCCATTTCGGGATCCGTCATGATAGTGGCCGGGTTCGAATTGACCAGAATAACTTCGTAGCCGAGGCTGCGGAGGGCCTTGCATGCCTGTGTGCCGGAGTAATCGAACTCGCAGGCCTGACCGATCACGATCGGTCCTGAGCCAATGATCAGTACTTTGTGTATATCTGTTCTCTGTGGCATTTGCTTCCTCCTCATGGATCAGACAGTAGAATAGAATGTGCTGCGGTGCGGCCGGTCAGGCAGACTTCTGCACATTGATACTATTTTGCATCAAAAGAGTCTGTTTGAAAAGATGAAACTGAAAAAGAATTAAACTAAAATGAAGACCGTGAATACGTAAAATCCGTTACTTTATACAAAAATATGACTAAAAGGGGATGATAATGCATAATTATGCGATTGTTTTGAATAATATGCAGGCGAATGTTTTCAGTCTCCCGGAGATTGGCGGTCTTCATTTTCCATGTCGTGTTTACGGAAGAAAACATCTGACGTACCTGCGGGATCTCCGAATGGGAATAATGATCTGTGCGGCAGTATTCAAGTTTGACATGGGAGAACTCGAAAGGTATCATTAGTTTAAAGACTGAAATCTTTGAAAATCGCTGAGATTCTTCGGGTGCTGCGGCGCATCTTGCTGCAGATCGGTCTTTATTCGGAAAAAATGCAGAAGGAGAGGATAGTATGCTGAATGGAAAAAAGAACGTCCTTCTTGCTGTCACGGGTTCGATCGCGGCTTACAAGGCTGCAGACATCGCCCGGGGCTTTATAAAGAAGGGCTATACCGTGACAGTAATGCTCACGGCGAACGGCGCAAAGTTCATCACGCCGATGACATTTGAGACGCTGACAGGCAGCAAGTGCCTGGTCGATACCTTTGACAGGAATTTTAAATATGAAGTCGAGCATATCGCTGCAGCCAAAGCCTGCGACCTTCTCCTTGTCGCGCCTGCTTCGGCAAATGTCATCGGAAAGATCGCCGGCGGGATCGCGGATGACATGGTGACGACGACGATCCTTGCGGTCACGTCCCCGAAGCTGATCGCTCCGGCCATGAACACAGCGATGTACGACAACCCGATCGTGCAGGATAATATGAAGAAACTCCGGGCATACGGCTATCAGTTCATCGATCCGGCAGAGGGGCTTCTTGCCTGCGGCGATACAGGCAGAGGAAAGCTCGCGGATGTGGAGGACATCCTCTCCGTGTCGCAGGGGATCCTCACGAGCTCTGAGAAAAGCGGTACTTTAGCACAGGAGATCCCGGAGGACGGCGGTACTTTGGATTTTGAAGGAAGAACGGTCGTCGTCACGGCAGGTCCTACCCAGGAGGCGCTCGACCCGGTCCGCTACATAACGAATCACAGCTCCGGCAAGATGGGCTATTCTCTGGCGGAGGCTGCTGCAAAGAGGGGCGCGAAGGTCGTCCTCATTTCCGGTCCGACTGCCCTCAAAAAGCCGGAAAATGAAAACATTTCCTTCGTCCCGGTCATCTCGGCCTCGGATATGGCGGAAGCGGTCTTTACGCACTTCGAGAAGGCCGATATCCTGATCATGGCGGCAGCGGTCGCGGATTACACGCCGAAGACGGTCGCGGATCAGAAGATCAAGAAGGCGGACGGGGGGATGACGATTGAACTGGCCCGGACAACGGACATTCTGGGGACTCTGAAAGACCGGAAGAGAGAAGGCCAGTTCATCTGCGGTTTTTCGATGGAGACAGAGAACCTGATCGAAAATTCCAGGAAGAAGCTCTTCAAAAAGAACCTGGACATCATAGCGGCGAACAGCATCGTGGATCCGGGAGCCGGTTTCGGCCACGATACCAATAAAGT
>ODAI010744245.1_pt1 | contig 13040 bp, 9 predicted proteins | sample 1539321 | NCBI WGS metagenome assembly ODAI01 (sample SAMN02144231, study PRJEB22623) | gut metagenome | biome: sheep rumen | host: Ovis aries | place: New Zealand | reverse complement strand
TCAAAAAGAGGCGGCCTGACTCTGTCAATCGGGCAATTTTTAAACTCAAGTGAATTTTTCTGAAATTGTTTTGTACGTAACTTGCTGAAAATCAAGTTTACGTCAAAGTGATGGCTTACCATCTTACTTCTTACCTATCACATCTATTCAGCTCTTCCATCACCAATCCTACGGACACACCTTTCCCGTACCCAATGAACCCGTCAAACCCGAAGTCCATGAGGTATGCCGGTATTCCCGTATACTCCGAATGATAGCCCCTTCTCATTTCTCGTTATTATTTTTCTTGTTCCTAGTGTGCTCGATGGTTTTCCCATCGAGTTTTCTTCTTGTCCTGTTTGTCGCCATGTCATGGCAGTCTTTGTTCCGTATGCTGCGATATTATCGCGGTCTTCTCATCAGCCACTGTTCCCTGCGGTTTTCCGCAGGGTCTTATCCTCTACTGATACTGATTTTTCCTCCTATACTGTTCCGTCATTTCCAGAAGTTTTCTAAACTTCACTACCCTCTCCGGTTTCAACGTCCCAGCATTCATCAGTTTCCTATTATGCTTCAACCACGTATAATAGTCACCTCTCTCCTCCGCATCATATTTCGACGGATTACGTTTATTGCTCTCAATAAACAATACCACCTCAATATATTTTGCCAACCACTTCTCATCCTGCGTCATACTTTCGAACTCCTTATTCGCATCAATTTCACATTAAAACGTCCCAGTTTGTTCCAATTCCTATGTTCCTTAATACGCATACAGAACTCTTTCATTTCATTCTTACTATTTTCATCATAAAAAAGAGTAACCCCTCTTAGGAAGGTAATTGGTATGAACATCTTCAGCCGCTCTTTTCCATCAGGATCTATAAAATAGCGCTCATCGTTATCCTGCTTATGTTGTAATATACGCCATTCTCCTTCCGATTCCCATTTATCTTTGAGCTTAACAGAGGCTATTTTTGACTTCAAATCCCATTCTAACGTAATCGTTTTTAACATTTTTATTTGCTTTAGGTCAAGTCTGCTTTCTTTTGTAACACCTTCCATCGATTGAATGTCACGGATAAACACATTTTTTAATTCTTCCAGGTCTTCTTCGGTATAATACTCGCACTTAAATATTTCCTCATTGTATCTACGTAAGTCAAACTCAAATCGAGCCGTACCATATTCTCCCAACATATGACCATCCAAAGCACCTTCTGTAAATGAAGCAGAGTAACTGTTATCGAAGTCTGTTATCTGGTCTAACATAGAAGGCTGGCCAATAGTATGCAAATAGTGCCTTACTTCCTCCATAAGCTCACGACCATATTTCAGCTCCTTATCGTCGTTCTTATCCTTATTATTTTTAAGCCAGAAGCATACGCTTTTGCTCCCCGTGTCTAACATATTCATGATGTTAGCGGGCTTAGTATAATGGAATAACTGACGGGGAGTCTCCGGCTGTAAGGCTTGCACGAATTTTGCCATACTTATCTTTTAGTATCATTTACACAAAGCGATATAAATACTAACAAACGCAGCAATAGCTGAAGCAATAGCTACAGCTAACATCAACCAGTTCTGCTTCACTGACCGTTTACTCAATTCTAAAGTCTTGTCATTCAACTGTTGTGTTTTAAGGTTAAACAGAGCCGCTTGTGCCAAATTAGCATAGGTTTGCTGTCGTAAAGCCACTAGTCCTTCTGCAGTAATGACAAAACTCGGATTATATTTATCCTCTTTTGTTATTTCTAACAGTCCTAATGCACAAAGTTTAGCCATGCAACTGAAATAATCACTTATAGGCACTTCAAATAGGAATGCCTTATCTGTATAGTTGAACACAAACTTATTGATGTCCTTATATTCTTGTTCTACTCCGGTCAAAAAAGATTCCAATATCGCAGTCATCAGCATTGTTTCTACATAGTAACAATGAGCAATCTCCTCTTTAGTACGCCCACTCTCCAAAGTCACACCATACATTAGAGGCTTAGCTCTTTTTCCCATTTCTTTTATTTGATTAACAGCATTCTCTATAGTTTTGAGATCTTCTTCGCTTGCCCTCTCTGGATGTTCTGATAACTCCTTAATCGTCATAAATTCCTTTTATTTTTCAAGTACACAACAGGTCCTTCACCTCATCAAATGACATCTTTTTCGTCTGTCTCTCCCAGTACAAATTCTCCCATTTATCCAGATACCAGTTCAATCCCACATACTTTCTATCTTTAGCAATTAGTTTCTCCAATTCCATCTTCACCACTTTCCAGTTTTCGTCATTAGCAGTTGCTATCTGTTCCATCGCATTCAGTAGACACGAGTACTCATATCTTGGTTGGAAATCAATAGTGGCCACATATAGTTTTATCAACAAGGGCAAAGCCTCTAGCGAGCGATAATTCATGGCATAGTTCCTTCCAAATATACTCAAATGTTTCAATAGATATCTCAAAGCTTTGATACTGCCTTTTGCAAAAAGATAATGAATCGCCCGTCCTTTTTCGCTATCATCCAATCGGTTGAACAGGCGTTCTAGCCCATTTCTCACGAATTCATCCAAAGTATCATCTGTAGCCAGCAACTCATATACATATTCCTTTTTCACCATCGAGAGTCCCCTAAGAAAAGTCGACTTCATCACTATATCCCGTGTATCAGTTCTTTCTGTCATGGCCTTGATAATGCTGTACGCAGCATCACCGTCATCCATAGTTCTCAGCCATTTCTTAATACGTGAAATTTCCGTCGTTATACCTATCCTTATAATATACCTTCCCCACAACTTGAGGTTTTCTTCAAACAGGACTTCTTCTTTATCCATGCATAATTGAAGCGCACGAATAAATGACATCTCATCATCCTCAAATTGCTCTTTGATATAGTCAAATAGATAGTAATTGCTACCAAAGTTTAACTTTTCTCTTATATAGATGCTGTTACATGAATACGGCAAGAGTTTTAGCAGATTATCCTTTTCGATACTTACATCATGATGCAACAATGCTGTGATAGCAGGACATTTGTGCAGATACATTGGATTAAATGGAACCTCACTTAAATCAATGAGAATTTCTCGCACAGCACTTTCATATACTTTTTTCTGATTCTCAGAAAGCGCTATCTCTTTATCGCTTCGATATAGCCGTTCTGCTGTTTTTTCTACAACAAATCCATGATATGCTTTTTCATTACATACAAATTGCCTTACCCCGTCCAAGTCAACACAATCGTCATTCGAAGTGAAGTCATATAATATACTAAACACATAGTCATTGATCTTTTCCTCCTCATCATCGTTGAACTTAACTTTTACTTTACGAAGCTCTTTGATGTCGTTCTTATTCTTGGGTGACTTTTCTTCTATGACTTTCAATACAGCATCCTTAAAAGTATCATAGTCCAATAGTTCATTAAAATCTCTTTGTCGCTTCAGTTCCCAAGCACTGAGCTTATGCGGGTCAGTCCAATGACTGGGGTATCTGTTCTTAAGAATTATTTCTATTACGCCCTTCATTTCGTCAGATGCCGTCTGCATAATCCATGACAACAGATGATATCCTTCAAAACTATTATTCTCAAACCCTGCACAGATTTCTTCTATGCGTTCTTCTGTCAGAAATAGCGAAGTACTGTAAGCATATGCCTCTAACATCCTATAATAATCATGATACTTGTCCCCCCATTCTTTTCTGTCAAACAGTTTCTCTTTCAGTTTACCCAACGATTGTTCAAAAAAGCGTTGCGTATACCCTGCCTTCTCAAAGAACTCTACAAATGGGTCAGTCCCAACACGCTTCAAATCGCGTCGTTCCTCGGCCATATCTATAAGAACTTCAAAAACGAAATCTGCCCTATGGGGATAATTCTTTGTCATCTGGGCCACCTTGTTCAGCAAGGAATCCATCATTTCGTGGAAATCTCGTATCTCACTGTCATATGAATAATGATGTTCAGAAACCTCTTTAGCCAGTTGCTTAAGGACGATCTGAATGTTTTTCCACGTAGTAACTGATTTGTATGCATCATGCAAATGTTCTTTTGTTACAGAGCACCTGGCACCATGTCGCATGTAGTTATGGATATGTTTACTCATATCAATAATCACATCAATGTAATCCTCAGCAAAGCCCGACTCATTGAGATATTCCACAAATTGGTTCACAACTTCTGGCTGTTCTGATCCTTTAACCTTTGAATATACCTTGTCAACCATTTCTTTACGAAGTAGCCAAGGGTTGCTGAAAGCCACAAATAGGGGATAGGCAGTTTCCTCTATTTTAATAAGCCTTCCAAAAGTGCTAATCATCACTTTCTCCAAGGTTTCCCTTCTTTTGGAAGGAAGCATTTGCCAATTGAAATAATGCATCATAAACAACAAATTCACCATATGGCAATCTCTTGTCTTACATGCCTTTAACTCTCTCTCCAAATAAACGACCATTTGCAGAGGTTCCCCAAATTCCAACAGCTCTTTATATTGTGAAGTATAAAAGTCTCCAAACCTGATATTTTTCTTCTTGCAGTTTTCCAAAATATCTATAACAACAGAGGTGCGTTGCTCAGGACTCAGCATTTTCTGGTCTATATAGAGAACCATTTCTTTGTTGTCATTCACTATCCAGTCCTTTATCGCACCAGAAAGAGCATCTTCTTTAGGCATACTGGATAGCATCAGAGCAACAATATTATACCAACTGGTCTTAACCGCCTTATTTCCACGATAACAGCATAACTGCTGTATTTTATCAATACTGCCAAGTGCAAACAGGTATTTTGCAACAAAATGCTCCTTGTATGTATTATGAGTAAACCCAACCCCTCTATCTTCTGTCACCTCTATGAAACTTGTTCGCAGGGTAACATCCAGTAGTTCATTGTCATCTCCCATCAGATAATACACCTTGTCTTCACAAAGCTGATTCACCTCCAGCAATTGGAGAGCCACAGCTAAAGACTGTAGTGTAAATAGACTCTTTTTCAGTTTCAGAGCCTTTCTATGAGATATTTTATTCAGTTCCCATTTTAGTCTCTTGTCTATAAAGAAATCAAACAATTCTGCCTTATTCTCTGGCAGGAGCTTCTTTTCCTGATAATAGTCAGTTATCTCCATCAAAAGGAATGGTGTCCGTACTAATTCCCAAACACCTTTGGCTTCTATCTCGTCCTCCAAAGCTACTAGGTTCTTGTCCTTCAGATATGTAGTTATGTCTTCTTGCTTTAATCCATCTAGGTTTAATGGTTTAAAGCTTTCCAATTTACTCTCACCTTTGATATTCGATCGACACGAAAGTACAATCCTTATTTGGGGATGTTCCTTTGCATACCCTTCTATTTCATTGAATAGTTGATACCTTTCCTCTCCATCAAAGCATTCATCCAGTGCATCAATAACCAATACGATGCCTGAATCATCCTCATCATCGAATGCAGGAAGGTCTTGAAGCAGGTCAGGATGATGTTTTACCTCAAATAGTATCGGCACATACATACCATTTTCCTGTATATCATAACATAGTTTTCTCAACTCAGTTGTTTTTCCCGCATGTGCATCACTATATAGGACATACTTTTTACTACTATAATCGGTGTTGCCTAAAACATATTCCACAAGCGGATACGACTTGATTTCCTTATGCTCTAGAAAGTACTTCACGTAATCTTCCGTTTCAAGTTTATGTGAACAGTAGCGTTGGATTAAATACTCCTTTGGAAGAATAAATGGGCCACGCTGCCCCTTATGGTGATTTGAGATTTTCTTTCTAATATCAAATAGTAACTGTGAGTGATCTTTCATAGTCTTACGAATCGCGATCACCTCACTTATCAGACTTTCCACTCCCAGTTCTATTGCTTTTTCACGTAGTTCGATTAAATAATCATAGGTCGTGGCATCTTTTTTAAGTTCATCTTCAAATAGTTTGAAAAGCTCCTCCATATTCTCGTCACCATGCATATCTACCATAGACATAACGTATTTGGAGAAATCTTCCAATGTATCCAATCGGTGCTCTTTATAATAACCTTTCACATAGTGGTGAGTGTTCCATTTTTTAAGAGCCTCTTTATAGGCTTTCTCTATAGGTGGAGTCTTTATCTTGCCATATATCCATGACACGGCCTTGCAAATTCCTTTTTCAGCAAGGAATTTGCATATTTCCTTTTTCCATTCAATTGATACTATCGTCGCGATGAAATCCATAGTGTTTATTGGCGGTTCCTCTATTGAGGAGTAATTGGTTAATATGTCAATATGTCCCTCGTCATCTTCTCAAAACATCTCCCTTCCTCTTTCATATACTTCAGATGGAAGATGTCTTCCTTTACAATGGCAGGCTTGTAGTGTAGCAGGTTGGCGATACTCCTTATCTTCACTTCCGGGTATCTCTTTTGCAAGCGATTTAAACGAAGGGCTTCATTTTTATGAAATTCATACCGTTCCTCTAGATGGAAGAAATTAACATACTTCTCGTATGGATGATTAGTTTTCATGTGTATATATCTTCCCTTAATACCATCTTTGTTTGTTCCAAACCTGAGTCTAACCTTAATATTATTATTAAAATCTGAATCTTTAGAAGAAGGTGAGAATTTCACATATTCTGTCGAGTCTTTTCCTGGTATTTTCCCCAACTTGATTCTGGAGTTACAAACTTGACACGATGGGACAAAGTTGAATAGTGAAAGACCTACACACGGGCACTTCCCTTTAGGCAGGAAATGATCCAAGTCAAATTGCCTTCGTATATTTTTTGCACCCTGATCCCAGAAAGTATAGGTGTTAATATATGCCGTTTCACAATAATAACATGTATTAATACGAAGAATCTCTGCTCTATTAATAAAAAAGTTTGCTATGGAATTATCAAAGCCCTGCGAATATTTGAAGATTTCATCAAGTTCCGAAAGCTCATCACTCCGTACAAGTCGTCCGTTATTTCCCATCTTAGTCTCAGGAACGCCGATATTAATAAACTCTTCATAGAACTTGACTAGTTTACTAAATGGAGCCACTATAAGGGTCTTCACATTTTTCGGTAGATTGTTTGCCGGAGCATTTTTCTGAAGCCACTCTTCCCATCTTGTCTGTAAGCCCTTCCTGATAACATTTCCATTCTTGTCTGTAATGTCATCAATAGCTCCGTTGAAGATAGCCAGATAGTCCCTTATCAGTTGTCCTCTATCTACAGGAGTGAGTTCCCAATAGACCAGTCTCTTCATACCAATTTCCCTTTAACGTGATAGAAATTATATAGCTCACCTATCATATCGTTCATTTCTTTCCTCAGATAATTATCACCTATGATGGAACCAAGATAACGATAGAAATACAGATTCTGCGCAAATTCCAGGAATGCCTCTTCATCTACACTCCTTTCAATGCCCGTCATATCATCTCTTTTCCACTGTTCAAGTTGTTTGTTATAGTTCGAGATAAACTGCTCTATCCGTTTCTTAGCCAACTCCCCGATACTTTCGTCCATAAAGAAAGTATTATCCAACAAATCATATATGTTTGCGCCAAATGTACGTTCCCTTTGGTATTCTTTTCCAAGAAACATAATATTAGTATCTGGAAGATCGCTTATAACAAATGGAGAATGAGTCACCAATGTTATATTCACACCGTATATTTCTGGCAATTCCACAGAACGAATGGCACTCAATACCATATCAGTAAATCTCCTCTGCAGGTCTGGGTGAAAATAGAGTTCCACCTCGTCAAGCATCATGTTTACATAGTGATATTTAACCTTATGGCTACTCCCATTATCGTTCCAAGCCGAATTAATATTCACCAAATGATACATCATGTTACTAATTACGTATGTTGCCTGTCTCTCACCAGTACTTAACCCCGTAAATGGAACAACCCAACCATTTTCGTCTTCAATACCAAGATTAAAGTCAAAAAGTGGAGGAGGAAGCAAATCGTCGTATTTGAGAGTGCAATTCTCTTTTTCATCTTCATGGTTTTGGATGATCTCGTCCATCCACGTTTGTATATCCGTCACTGCAATACCATCAGCTTTATCATCTTGATATTGATAATATTTATATCTCAGTTGATAACAGGTCCTGCGTAGTTTCGAGGTTATATGTGTTCGGTCTGCACCTAATACTTTCAATCTATTCGTTATCTTTTCAAGACTTGCATCTGGTTTCATCATCTCATCAATAATATCTGTATAATCAATATAATGACTACAGATTTTCAGTGTTTTATATACAATATAGTTTTTGGCATCATTCTCTATTGATGAGTAGCCAATCTCTCCGATAAAGAACACCTCTTTCCAAGTATCAATTATCAGCTGGTATAGCCACTCATCGATATTGGTTCTTAGTGGGTTATATTTGTCTTCATGTCCGAAGAGTATATTTACAATAGCATTCTTGGCTACTGGTATTTTACTTCGTCTTGGTAGTTTAATATATTTGATGGTTAGTTTATCTAGGATTTTTCTAAAAGGATATTGCCGACTCACATAGTCATCATAGAACAATAAAGATATAATACGTTCCATAGCCAGACCATTCTCCTTATCAACATCCAGATTTCCCTCTTTGCGCCAAGGATTCAACACGACAGGAGTCTGATATCCGTCGTTCTTGTGGAATACACCACTTATCCAAAATTTATCCTCATTTTTTTCTACTCCCAAATTATTGGTAATAATTTTGATGCGATTATCGTTTGTCTGTTCATAAATATAATCACGGTAGTTGTATGCATAAAAAGAATAGTTACACACAACAGTATAGAAAAAGTTATCTCTTAGCGTATCAATATCATCAGATGGCAATAACACCCTGTATGAATCCTCTTCTTTGCCATTCAGAATTACAATCGGCTCTATCTTCTCCACGAAAATGTAAAAATCTCCTTCGGCAGTCCACTCTGTATATCTATGTAACAGAATTTGTCTGTTCCTCATCTCTATACGACATACAACTCCATCCCTCAGATATACAAGCTCCCCAAACACATAATCAATAAAATGGAGATGCTCTGCAGCCGCAAAACGAGGGAACTCACCAAATATTGAGGCCGCAACATTGTTCATCATTCTAATGGCCATATCCACTAGTGTACTCTTACCAGAGCCATTTTTCCCAACAATAGCCCCAATGCGAACGTCCGTTTTCTGGCCTTTGAATATCATTTGGTCATCCAACGAATGACAATGGATTTTCACCAGTCCACGCCTAGAATCGACAAAACAGCCATTACAGAAATAATGCCAGTTCTCCTTTCCCGACAACGATTTCTGCATACTCTGCACGATTGTTGTCCTGATTGCCAAATCACACTCCTTTGATGTTGGCACTAATGTCCTGATGGCTATCAACTTAAAGACCCTACTAATTCTGTCCTTATAATATTCTGGCATATCTCCATTCATTTACGTTGCATTTTATTGCAACTCATCCATAATAAACCATCATTCTAATTTCTAAAAACACTGAATGGTAAGACTATTTAACCCCACCGAAGCCAAATCAAAATAGCCTCCTGGATCAAATAGGTTCTTTTGATCCTTTTGCTTCATGTCACTTTGTTGCACTTGTGTTTTTGGGTCAACTTTATATCTGATTTCTGCAACACCTCCATTTTCTTCCAATTCTACAGCCAAAGAAGGAAACGAATACTTTATCTCACATCCTTCCTTCGTTTTATCTATTTTGGCATCTGGCCTATTAAAGTCTTCCAATGTATCTGCCAGTGCTATGATATATGACAGGGGATCGGTTTTAAAATCCAGACGTGGAAAAACACCACCTGATTTAGCATACGCTTTTTGCATATCGTGCATCAAAATGGCAAGGCAACTCCATTCCTGACAGAACTTCACTAGTTCAGAAATGTCAGTCTTGGCTGCAAGTCTGTATTCATTATTGTATGACCAGTATGCCAAAGCACCTATCAAACCATGCGATTTATGGAGAAACTCGTCAAAAAGGTCTTCATTAATATCTGCCTTGTTTTTTCCTCCCCTACCATAATCGTAGAAAGGCCGGAACATCAGTTCATCTTTATGTACTGCTATGTACGTTTTTACCACAGCACTTCCTTTGGGTAGTCTGCCACACAACAAGATATCATCTTTTAGAAAATCATGCATCCTTTCTACAAACTGCCAAGGATATCCCAAGTCATGATACATTGCAGTGATTATTGCCGTCTGGTAAAACACCAAGCGCCATAAATCTCTATCTCCTTGTAATAGGCGACTCCCTGCATCATAATAGGCAAGCCTATCGCGAAGATACTGTGAATCAGCACCTCCTATTATCACATCCAATGCACTATCAAGAATCGACACCCCACCTATTTGAAAAGATTTTGCAGGGTTTCCACCACCCAAGAGCTTACATACTATATAAGCCGTCAACGGCTGATGAACAGAGTGGTCACGGGAAAATTCTTTATGGAAATCCACCAACGAAAGCCAGTCCTCACATGCAATGTCTAGAAATAACATCTTATATGCCGGAAAAACGAAAGCGCCGTATTCTTTGGCTCTGGTTTGTACTCTTTCAAATTCCGAAAAGTAATTCCCGCCAAGACGTGATTCAAGTTCGTTAAAGGTTGTCCTAATTCGTTTCTCAATTCCCTGCTTCTCCATCGCCCTTTCAAACTTCACTTGATCGATGGTTGTAAGCAAATTCAAGGGTACAGTAGGCATCAAAGCGCCTCCCTGCAAGTAGTGATCTCGGAAATCGTCGTAAGTAAATACCATATTCATTTTTACATTCCCCAATTTCTGATAACACGTTTTAAAACCAGTCTATATGCTGCCATATAGTCTGAATCTCTAAGTTCGCTGTACATGCGATCCTTAGCCTCATTGTAGTCATATCGTTTATCTACAATCTTATGATTCAAAAACTCAACATAGTCCACATCTTTCGAATAACTACCCTCGTTATATATAGTGATTATCCTAATCAAATTAACGAGTGTTTTCATGTCCGAAGCCAAATCAACTAATCTTGACACAGCTTGTTTCAGCGTCATTACAAATTCATCGTTGTCGAACAATTCTTTCAGCGAGTTGTCACATCCAGAAGCCTCATTGCTTATCACGTATGCAGCCAGTGATCTCTGTTCGCCAACATACATGTTATAACTATCACCAACACCTATCATCCAGTCATATAGGGCATCATTTACCATATCAGCCCATTTTCCCTTACTGTCTCCCCAAATCTCGTCATTGCTCCAGACCCTCTGGTTATTCCAAAGTATTTTATTAGAATAACTAAAGCTCAACTCACAAGCCACAGAGGCAACTGCTGCTGCCAACCAAACATGTTCTTGTTTTCTCTCCTCTGCATATGCAATCGCTTTTCTAACCATTCCATGAAAATATTCCATTTCGCGCAGCATTCTATTCTGCCTCGGAACATATAACTCAAAACCATCAGAAGCGAAACCAATTCTTTTCAACACATCAATCATCTTGCGCAACGGCTCCACCGGCGACCAATCTGAGTTAAATTTTGAGGCAATTGTCTCATAGCCACAGGCAATCAGAGCGCCTTTCAGAGTATCTAAGGTTTTATCAAATCCCTCCGCACGGCGCAACAAATCAAACGGCAACTTCTCTGGTCCTAGTTCATCAAGCATTTTCACTTGATATGATATGGTATTAAGTCTTCTTTTCAGTGTAGTTTGACTAGGTTTCACCTCGTTCTGTTTTTCATCAAATACGCCATAGAATTGTGTAAGGAGTTCATTATCAAATGGTACCAAATAGTCTTTAACTCTCCCATTGTATAACTTATCGAATACATCTTTTAACTTATCAGTCAAGTACTTTTGATAGTTATAGCGAGTCCTCCCTTCAATGAAATTTTTAGCCACTTTATTGACGATAAGTCCTTGATAAGATGATAATGTTGCTTCATTCTGTCTCTTTTTATAATATAAATACTCTGTTGTCCCCGACAACTGTACCTGGGCATAAAAGCTCTCATCACCTTTCTGAGTCTCTGGATATCGCGATCCGTTTAGCTTATCTACATACTCCTGATGTAAGGCATACACTGATTTAAGACTTGATTCCAAATCTTGAATATCCAATGATGATACTGTTAAGAACTTCGCTCTTTCTGGGCCTAAATCAGTCATAATATCGTGAACTGCTTTTCCTATCCCTACGAAACCTGGCGAATTATCCAATATGACAACACACTGTTTTCCATCATCAAAGCAGTTCTCAAACTTTTCACATATTCCTTTTATCAGTTTTGTGAGCCAATAAACATGAAGATTCTCAAGCAATATCGATGGGTCGTATAACAAGTTAGTATCCTCTCCATAGAGTTCTGAGGCAATCACATTGATAGTGTCTGCATAAACCTGAACCATCTCTTGTTCATGATTGAGGGAAAAATCAAACAAGTCATCTCCTTTTAGGTAGTTTTTGGTGAAGAACTGCAATAGGTTTATAGACTTATTGTTTTTCTCTAATAATTTCGTGTCGGTCACCCAGAATCGTGATTCGCGGATGGCACTAATACTTGTGCCAGTTATATCAATATCCAGCAACAGAACGTGGCATTTGTCTTTCAACAGATAGCCAACATTAAGAGCGGCAGTAGTTTTACCTACGCCACCCTTTCTCGACTCTACACTGATAAGTTTGTAATTACTCATAGTTATTTCTTTTTTATTACTGTTCTCAGTACATCCAGCACATCTTTCTGTATTGTATGTTGCGACATTGTCGCGACCATTCCTAAGAATCCTTTCCTCACCGGTTCCCCATCGAGTTTATCTCATACTTCTCATCTCTCCCTCCACCTTCTTCATCAGCTGTGGTATCAACTGCTCTATAGCATAACACTAAACCTTACCACCGAAATTCATAGTCTGAGTAGTCGATATAGTTGGCCATAAACAGCAGATGAACTTTCTCTGCCAGTTCCACACTCATCCCATCCAACATCTGATGAACAGTTTTCAGGGTAATGCGCTTCTGCTTGTTTGCCGTCTCTTGCATCCTTATGACATTTCTAAAAACCGACAAGCGGCCATATCACTATTG
>ODAI010854058.1_pt1 | contig 13042 bp, 10 predicted proteins | sample 1539321 | NCBI WGS metagenome assembly ODAI01 (sample SAMN02144231, study PRJEB22623) | gut metagenome | biome: sheep rumen | host: Ovis aries | place: New Zealand | reverse complement strand
CGGTGTCTATCTGGAGGGACAGTACGGAATCCGTATTGAGACTATTCTGGAAGTCGTCGACAAGGTGGAGAACGAGTGGGGAAGATTCCTCGCTTTCGAGCCTCTGACCCTCGTTCCCCTGGACAGGAACCTGATCGATCCCGATCTTTTGACGCCCCAGACGAGAAAGCTCTTGAACGAGTACCACGAAAGAGTGCGCCGGGAGCTGATGCCTCTTCTGAAACCGGAAGAACAGGAGTGGCTGATCGCGCAAACAGAGCCCATCTGATGCGCCCGCATTGTACGCAGGCAAATAATGTGCTATAATAAATTTGCCTGAAAGGTCAATTATTTCGTCATTTTGAACCTACAATTACTTTAAACGGGAATCTCATATCGCTCTTACGGCTGTCAAGCCTCCGGCGCCGCGGCGCTGCCAGTGGAAGGCAAAGGTCTGAGCTGCGGACACCCACCTGGCACGCGTGCTAGGAGTCAAAATACGAAAGCCGACGTTTCAGGCATTATTATGTGTGATAATATAAGATATGACAGGTGCATCTTATACGTCCGTATGAAGATGCACTTCTTTTTGGAGAAAAAAAGCAAGACAGAATACGATTACAACAAGGTAAAGGAGCTGTAATGGAAAAAAATAACGCGTGGAACACCTTTGATCCCGGCATGAGCAGACAGTGCATGGATTTCGCCGACGATTACAGACATTTTTTGAGCGACGCAAAGACCGAGAGGGAATGCGTCGACCGGTTTGTCAATGAAGCTGAAGAAAAAGGATATATAGAACTGAGCAGTGCCGTCAGAGAAGGCAGAGCGCTGGGTACGGGAGACAGGGTATACAGCGTGTGGATGAACAAGTCGATCGTCCTCTTTGAGATCGGAAAGCTCCCTTTTGAGAGCGGCATGAATATCCTGGGGGCCCACATCGATTCGCCGCGTCTGGACGTCAAGCAGAATCCCCTGTATGAGGAGAGCGAGATCGCTTATCTGGACACCCATTATTACGGCGGCATCAAGAAGTACCAGTATGTGACGATCCCTCTCGCAATCCACGGAGTTATCGTCAAAAAGAACGGCGAGACCGTGATCCTGAAAGTCGGCGAAGACGAGGACGATCCTGTATTCTTCGTATCCGACCTGTTGATCCACCTCTCCCAGGAGCAGCTCAAAAAGCCCGCGGCGACCGTCATCGAGGGAGAAGCGCTCGACGTGATCGTGGGCTCGAAGCCGATCGTGATCGAAGAGGACGGAGAGAAGAAGGAAAAGAACGCGGTTACGAAGGCTGTCCTGAAGATCCTCTCCGAGTACTACGGCGTGGAGGAAAGCGACTTCATCTCGGCGGAGCTCGAGATCGTTCCCGCGGGCAAAGCCAGAGAGGCCGGTTTCGACAGAAGCATGATCCTGGGCTACGGGCAGGACGACCGCGTCTGCGCCTACCCTTCTTTCCGCGCGCAGACAGAGGTCCACGACCTGGAGAGAACGTCCTGCACGCTCCTTGTCGACAAGGAGGAGATCGGAAGCGTCGGCGCGACGGGGATCAAATCCAGGTTCTTTGAAAACGCTCTGGCGGAGGTGATGAATCTCTGCGGCCAGTACAGCGAGCTTGCGCTGCGCAGGACCCTGGCCAACAGCTGCATGCTCTCCTCGGACGTAAGCGCGGCCTTCGACCCTTCCTACGCTTCGGCCTTCGAGAAGAAGAATTCCGCCTACCTCGGAAAGGGCATGGTCTTTAACAAGTTCACCGGCAGCAGGGGTAAATCAGGCTCCAACGACGCGAACGCGGAATACATCGCACATCTGAGAAATGTGTTCGACAGGGATAAGATCTGCACGCAGACAGCCGAACTGGGCAAAGTGGACCAGGGCGGCGGCGGAACGATCGCCTATATCCTTGCGCTTTACGGAATGAACGTGATCGACTGCGGCGTTCCGGTGCTGAGCATGCATTCTCCCTGGGAAGCTGTCAGCAAGGCGGACCTGTTTGAGACCTACCGCGGATACAAGACGTTTTTGAAAAGTGTTTCCCTTAAGAATCAGTGAGCATTCTGGATGCGGAAATGAGAGATACTATTATGGAACAGATTACGGGACTTAAGACATCCGATTACTATTTTGACCTGCCTCAGGAACTGATCGCGCAGGATCCGCTCGAGGACAGGGCGGCTTCGCGCCTGCTCGTCATGAACCGGGAGACGGGGGAGATCAGCCACAGATCCTTCCGCGACATCAAAGAGTATCTGAGAGCCGGCGACACGCTGGTGCTCAACGACACCAAGGTGATCCCGGCGAGGCTTCTCGGCACCAAGGAAGAGACCGGCGCCAACGTGGAGATCCTTCTTCTGAAGAGACTTGGCGCAGACAGGTGGGAGACCCTGGTGAGACCCGGCAAAAAATTAAGGCCCGGCGCGCGTGTGACCTTCGGAGACGGGAGTCTCAGGGCAGTCATCCTGGATGTTCTGGAGGGCGGAAACCGGCTGGTGGAATTTGAATACGAGGGGATCTTCGAGGAAGTCCTGGACCGTCTTGGCGAGATGCCGCTTCCGCCTTATATCACTCATAAGCTCAAGGACCGGAATATGTATCAGACGGTCTATGCCAGATACGAGGGAAGCGCGGCTGCGCCTACCGCCGGCCTGCATTTCACGCAGGAGCTGCTGGAGGAGATCCGGCAGATGGGAGTCAGAACCGTGTTTGTGACGCTTCACGTGGGGCTTGGAACCTTCCGGCCGGTCAAGGTAGACGACGTGACGAGCCATCATATGCATACGGAGTGGTACAATGTCTCGGAGGAAGCGGCAGCGGCCATAAACCGCACGCATGAGGAGGGCGGCCGCGTGATCTGCGTGGGTACGACAGCCTGCAGGACGGTAGAGAGCGCCGCCGATGAAAACGGCCTCGTGCAGGCCGGGGCGGACGAGACCTCCATTTTCATCTATCCCGGATACCGCTTTAAGGTCATGGACGCGCTGATCACCAATTTCCATCTTCCCGAGTCGACCCTGGTCATGCTCGTCTCGGCCTTTGCGGGAAGAGAGAAAGTTCTGGCCGCCTATGAGGAGGCAATCGCGGAAAAATACCGGTTCTTTTCCTTCGGAGATGCGTGCTTCTTTTGTTAAGTCTTGTTATTGAAAAAGAGTACTGCTATATGATAGTATTGAACTGGTAATCTATATATCGCTTTGGAGTCAGAAATGTCAGAGAAACTTTTCACTGCCACAATTGTGGTGGCCACACATAAAAAATACAGAATGCCCAAGGATCCGCTCTATCTTCCGGTCCACGTCGGAGCGGAGGGAAAGCGGGACGCAAAGGGAAACCCTCTTGATTTCGGCTATCAGAAGGACAATGAGGGGGACAATATTTCTCTTAAGAATCCCCGCTATTGCGAACTGACGGGAATCTACTGGGCCTGGAAGAATCTTGACAGCGACTACGTCGGTCTTGTTCATTACAGAAGATATTTTGGCGGCAGGAACAGAGGCAGGGATATTTTTGATCACATACTGACCAGCAAGGAGCTTGAGCCTATGCTTGGGAAATATGAGATCTTTGTACCCAAGCCGCAGCGATACATGATCGAGACACTGTACTCCCACTATGCGCATACGCATTACGCGGAGCATCTGGACGCGACAAGAGCGATCCTCTCCGAGAGATACCCCGAGTATCTGCGCTCTTATGATAAGGTTTTAGATCAGACACACGGTTATATGTTCAATATGATGATCATGGACCGTGCTCATTTTAATATTTACTGCACATGGCTGTTTGATATTCTGGAGGAACTGGAGACCAGGATCGACGACAGCCTGCTGGACGCGTTCGAGGGACGCCTGTATGGCAGGATCAGCGAGATCATTTTTAATGTCTGGCTGGACAGACAGATTGAGACGGGCGCGATCAGCTCATCCTCAGTCAAGGTTCTTCCTCTCGTATATATCGAGAAGGTTGACTGGGTGAAGAAGGGAATGTCCTTCCTGAAGGCCAAGTTCTTCCACAAGAAGTACAACGAGAGCTTCTAAGGAAGCTTTGCCGGGACGGACCTGTTCCCCTACATGAGGACGGATTTACATGGTGATCAATCATTACAGACATACCAGCCTCAGACTGGATCCGGAAGGGATCAAAGTCAGCGCGGAGGAGATCCTGTATTACACAGGGCTCGTCCTGTGGCTGGGACAGTTCTATATCAGCAGAACTATATTTACCGGATTTTTTAGCGGAAAGCTCGATACAGCCGTACGCTATTTTTGCATGTCCGTTTTTCTGCTGAAGATCGTATTATCGGAGAAGAAGCTGCAATGGAAGGCTGCCGCGGTATTTATTACAGCAGCAGCTGTTTTTGTGGTCGTACAGAGGCATATCAATACGGGAATGCCCCTGATCCAGGTTCTTCTTATGATCTACGGAGCGAAGGGACTTTCTTTTAAGAGGACCTGCAAAGTCCTTCTCTGGGGCTGCGCCCTCCTGTGGATCACCCCGGTCCTGATCGACAGGATGGGGATCTACGCTCTGGACCGTTTCATCTACAAGGACAGGGTCCGGGAACTTCTGAATTTTAACTATGTCTCCTACGCCGCGATCTACTTCAACAACATCGTGTTCTGCGCACTCTACGCATATTCGGATCCCGACCGTCCGGGGAAGGGCGGCAATTACGCGAGGCGAAGAGAGGTGCCGTGGCCGGTGCTCATTCTGCTGGCCGCCGGCGTCATCTGGCTGTTTGTGATCACGGACACATCGCTGCCGTTTGCGGTGGCTGTACTTTATATTCTGCTGTATATTCTGATCGTCAAGCTCCGGCTGTTTACGATCAGGAACACGAAGAAGACCCGGATCGCAGCGGTCCTGACCTTTCCGGTCCTTGCACTGCTCACGTATCTCGTGGCTCTCAACTATAACAGCAAGATCCCGAGGATGAAAAAGATCGACGATCTGACGCATACAAGGATCAGTCTGGCGCACACGGGACTTAAGAGATACGGCGTCCATCTTCTGGGCACGCAGATCGTGGAGAATACCGATACGAGCAAAGGCGTCTATTTCTATATTGACAGCGGATATATCAAAAACCTGATCAACTACGGCCTGATCGTATTTATTTTTATACTGGCGATGTACAGTGTGATGCTGTACGCGGCGGTCGTCGAGCACGACGTGATCCTGGCAGTCTGGCTGTTCTGCATCGCGGTCTACTCGGCCTTCAATAACCTGCTTCTGTCCCCGACCGAGAACGGGAGTCTTCTCGCGATCTGGTACGCGGTCGATCTATTGAAATGGCACAGAACAAAGCAGAAGAACAAGCGGATCATGAAGAGGAAACAGATTGAACACGCAGCCTAGTCTAAAGAAAAATATAGCGATCAGCACGGTCTATCAGGTCCTGCTGATCATATTGCCGCTCATAACGGCACCCTATATCGCCAGAGTGCTGGGCCCGGACCAGAGCGGGATCTATGATTATACGAATTCCATCCAGACCTATTTTGCCATGTTCGCGGCGCTCGGAACGGCTACCTACGGAGCCCGGGAGATCTCGAGAGTGCGCGACGACGTAGAGATGAGGAGCAGACTGTTCTGGGAGATCGAATTGATGACGGTCATGACGTCCTCCGTCTGTATCGTCCTGTGGCTTGTATTCATCGCTTTCACGCCCCGCTACAAGATCATCTACCTGGTGCTCACCATGGGGCTGTTCTCCACGATGTTCGACATCTCCTGGTTCTTCGCCGGGATGGAGCAGTTCAAGTACACGATCTCCAAGAACGCGGCCTGCAAGCTGGCGGGCGTCGTTCTGATGTTTTTGTTTGTCAAAGAACAGGATGACCTTCTTCTATATATAATCATTATCACGGTGTCCACAATGCTGGGCAATATGTCCATGTGGCTGTATATCAGGAAGTTTATCACCAGGGTGGACTTTAAGACGCTCCGCTTCCGCCGTCATTTTCACGAGACACTGATCTACTTCGTGCCCTCGATCGCGACCAGCGTGTATACGGTCCTGGACCGCATCCTGATCGGCGTGATCACGCACAACAAGGCGGAGAACGGCTATTATCACTACACGATGCAGATCATCAATATGATGAAGGCGCTGACCTTCTCGTCGCTCAATATGGTCCTCGGCTCCAGGATCGCGTATCTGTTCGCTGAGGAAAAATACGACGAGATCAAGGAGAGGATCCGGGATTCCATCAATTACATCCTCTTTATGGGCTTCGGCATCTGCTTCGGCCTGACCGGCGTCGCCGGGCGGTTTGTTCCTATTTTCCTGGGCCCGGGCTACGACAGAGTCGTCACCATGCTCATACTGATGAGCCCGATCGTCGTGATCATCGGCGTCAGCAACTGTCTCGGATCGCAGTATTACACGCCCTCGGGCAACCGCAAGCTGAGCGCGAAATTCATAATCGCGGGAGCTCTGGTCAACCTTGTGCTGAACCTGATCCTCATTCCCCGGTTCTGGGGATACGGAGCGATCGTCGCCTCCCTGATCGCCGAGACAGTCATCACGGTCCTGTACTTCCGCTTCTGCAACGGATATCTGACTGTGGGGACACTGATCCGCGAGGGCTGGAAGAAACTTGCGGCAGGCATAGTGATGCTCGCAGTGATCAAAGTGATCGACCGGATGATCGCGTCCGATCTGATCGCGCTGCTGGCCGAAATGGCGCTGGGCTTCGTCACGTACTGCGCAGCGATCATGATCCTGCGCGACACCTTTATCTCGGAGATCGTTATGGGCAAGATCCTGAAACGAAAGAGTAAAGCCGGATGAGCGCGGACAAGTGCAAAAGAACCGTGAGAATGCGGCGTGCGGCGCTGATCTTTTTGACCGCGGCGGTCCTCGCGCTGGCGGGATGCGCCTCAAAGGAACCGGACGGGAAAGCGCCCAAAGAAGCTGAGACAGAAGCCAAAACAGAGACGGCTGGTCATGAGGCGGTTTCGGACCTGTGGTATTATGAAGCTTTTGACGAGAACGGAAAAGCGGCCTGCGACGCGTTTCTGAGGTCCTCCGAAGATCCGTTCGGAGAGGAGCCCGTGCCGATCACAGACGGGAGCGGCCGCGCTGTGGAGATTTCAATAAAAGATCTGGATACAGCGTACCAGGGGTTCTTATATGATCATCCGGAGTTGTTCTGGCTCTCGGGCTCGTACAGTTACAGAGTGAGCCGCCGGGAGGACGGAAACGATTACGCCGACGCAGTCCTCGTGACCCCCATTTGGGACAGCGAAGAGGAGCTGAAGAAGCGCAAAGAGGAGTTTGAGAACGCGGCTCTTGCGCTTTTACCGGAAACGGGGGCGGAGGACAGCGGCTGCGCGCAGCTTCTGTATGACAGGCTGGCGGAAGGGACGCAGTATGCGGAAGAGGCGCTGTACGACGATACGAAGAAGACGGAGCACACGGCTTACGGGGCGATCGCCGCGCGGAGCGCCGTATGCGACGGATATGCGCTCGCGTACAAGTATCTGCTGAACCTGAGGGGAATCCGGTGCGTTGTGATCCCCGGGGAGAGCGAGGGAGCGCCGCATGTTTGGAATACCGTGTACTGGGACGGGAGATGGCATGAGACGGACCTGACGTGGGATGCGGCGTCGGAGGGAAATGACAGACGACAGTATTTTGACCTGACGACAGAGGAAATGGACAAAGATCACAATCGGGAGACGGAAAAACTGGCAGGTCTCGCGCCGGTATCCTGAAAGCCGCGGGCTTATGATCTTTGCGGTTTTGCATTTAGCAGGAAAGGAAAAGATCGTGACAAAGAAAGAATATTATGATTTCAGAGAAGAGGAGAATACCAGGCAGGTCAGTATCTACCGGCTGGTCCGCGCCGCAGCCGCCAGGTGGAAGCTGATCCTCCTTGCGGGCATTATTCTCGGCTGCCTGATGGGAAGCTATAAGATCCTGTCCATCCACAGCAAGAAGGCGGATATGATCGAGGACTACGACAACTACAAGGCCAAGCTCGAGGCCTACAGGACGTCGGTCAAGGACTACAGAAAAACCATCAGTGATCTTCAAGTGACAGTCGCTGAGAAGATGGCCTATATAGAGTCGTCTCCCAAGATGAAGCTCGATCCGGCTGCATGTCCCATGTCATCCGTGTCCTTTAATATTGTCTCCGCAGGAGAGACCAAGCTGAAGGCGGATCAGATTACCGCCATCAAGAACGCGATCAGCGACAATATCATGTACGGGGATCTCCTGACAGAGGTCGCGGAGAAAAACGGGATGAGCGTCAAGGACATCAGGGAGCTTCTGACCATCAAGCTCTCGTCTTCCACCGGCACTTCGGTCAGGATCACGGTCCGCGGAGAGACGGAGGAAGCCGCCCAGACCATGAGAGATGATATCATGGCGGCGATCGGGAAAAAGCGCAAGGCCTTCGCTTCCTCTCTGGGGGCCTTCAATACGGAGATCTTTGACCAGGGTACCGTGACCATCATGGATACGACTATCCAGACGTATCAGGATAAGCAGCAGGACGCGCTGGCAAAGCTGCAGACTTCGGTCTATTCGGCGCAGAACCAGAGCGCGGCTCTGGTAAAACCCGTAGCCGTGCCGCAGTACTCCAAGAAGTACATGCTGATCAACGGCATTAAAATGGGCATCGTCGGCTTCGCGGCAGGCATGATCCTGGCAGCCATCGCTGTCATGGTCCTGATCACACAGAAGGGCGTGATCCTCTCCGCCGACGAGATCAACGGCGAGTACGGCCTGAGGACGCTGGCGGATTTCTCTGACGGAAAGAAGAAGAAACCGGAAGAGGAGATGGATTACGTAAACGCCAGGATTGAGAACTGCCTGGGAAGCGGCAGGGATAGCAAGATCGGCGTGGTCGGCAGCGCTTCGGAGAAGAAGCTGGAGGAACTGGCCGCTCTTCTCAACAAAAAAGCCAAAGAGAATCATTCGCCTGTTCAGTACTTCGCGATCCCGGGAATCACAAACAGCGCCAAGTCTCTCCGGCAGCTTTCCTCCGCGGACGGAGTCCTGCTCGCAGAGGAAGTCGGGAAATCCGATTATTACGGGATCCGCAAGGAGATCGCGCTGATCGCTGACAGCGGAAGGGAACTGCTCGGAACAGTATATTTCTAAAAATGAGAAAGAATTTCCTGCTATTTTTGATCATCATCATATGCACAGCGGCAGGCGCCGCTGTGACGGCCGCCTTGACAGCCCCCTCCGGAACGGGGGGGACCGTTGAGGCGTGTTTTGTGGACGCCTCTGTCTATGAGAGCCTCACGCAAGGCAGGGAAGAGGAGCCGTTTGACGCTTCGCTCCTTTCCTTCGAGGGGAGCCCGCTCCCCTTTGACGAGAACGCCGGCATCCTCTATATTCCCCAGTCCCCGGATGCGCCGGACTGGGAGGGCGCTCTGCATGTATCCCGAAACGGCTCCAGGATCTGTATCCTCTGTGAGGACGGCAGGGACAGACTGCAGCTGATCAGGGAGGGGGAGCCGCTGAAACTGGCGGTCGTCAGCAGAAAGAAGTATATGGAGTGTTCCCTGATCTTTACGGGTCTGCCCGTCATTGCGATCGAGTATGAAGGGGACGAGCCCGGCAAATCGGAGGATACGTCCGGCACGATCCATGTGCTGGATCCTTCCCGCAAGGAGTACCAGAGCGCGCTCTGCGCCTTCCACGTGCGCGGAAATACGTCGGTTCTCTTTGACAAAAAGAGCTACCGCGTGGAGCTTCGCGACAGCAGAGGGAACACAATTGACAAAAGCTTCCTGGGACTTCGCAGCGACGACGACTGGATCCTGAACTCGCTGAGCACGGACCGGTCGCTCGTGAGGGAAAAGTCCGCCTACGAGCTCTGGGAGAAACTCAACGAATGGGAGGACGAGCCGGTTCCCTCCGCGAAGATCCAATATGCGGAGCTCTTTATGAACGGCGTCTGCCGGGGCGTGTACGGCCTGATGTTTCCCGTGGACGGAAAGCTCATGAATATGAAGCAGGGCGACATCCTCTACAAGGTGAGGACCTGGCATGAGGAAATGGATATAGAAGGGAAACTGACGGACCACAACGGGGAGAGCGAGGCCCTCAACTCGAACGGTTTTGCCTATGCCTCCATCCAGTATCCCGGATCTGACAGCGGCCCGTATATATGGGATCCCTTCCAGTCCTATCAGGATATGGTATTTGAGACGGGGGACAGAGAGGCCATGGAGAGAGCGGGCGTCACTCTCCATATGGACAATTTCATTCTCCACGAGCTGTTCTGCGAGATGACGAGAGCCGGCGACAATACCTGGAAGAACCTCTTCCTGGCGGCCTACGCGGACGGCCGGGGAGGATATCGGATCAGCGAGACGGTCTGGGATCTCAACTATACCTTCGGAGATTCCTTCTACTGGGATCCGGATCACGGAAATACATATTTCTTCGAGGACGGCACAGAGAATTACAAACTGCGGTATGACCGGGATTACGGATATGCCGCGCTCGAACTGCAGGATCCCGGAATCAGGACGCAGACCGCCGCCAAATGGAGGAGATGGCGGGAACAGGGAATCGACCCCTCCTACGTCAGCGGCCTTCTGGATCAAAACAGAGACGAACTGATCCGGAGCGGCGCCGCCTCGAGAAATGACGCTCTCTGGAATAACGGAGAGGAGTATGAAGGCGGACCTGCTGTCCGGGAATGGATCAGCCGGCGGTTTGCTTTTTTGGATCAGCTCTATGAAAAAGCCGGAGAAGAGAATGGAGAGAATTCACAATAAAAGGCGGCTGTAAGCTGCAATATGATGAAAAATGAGATGAAATGTATACAATTGTTCAGAAATTGGAACAATTTACAATCGTTATTTTCATAACAATTCTACAAATCCTTACAATTCAGCATTATAATAACTCTATGTGAGTGTACTAATATTAACCAGAAAAGGGGGAGCAGCAATGTTTGGTGCTAAGCATTTGAACAGCATACATGCCGGTCACTACAAAAATACGGCCGGATGTGCTACAGAGGTAATGCCCGTCCCGGATGTGGTAAAGATCTCGATGTCGCAGAATATCGGCGCGCCTTGCAAGCCTCTTGTCAAGAAGGGAGATCATGTCCTCGTAGGACAGAAGATCGGTGACACAGATGCTTTTCTTCACGTGCCGGTACATGCAAGCGTATCGGGAGACGTTACCGGAATCGAGACGCAGAGAAACGCAATGGGCGGCTATGACACGCTGGTAGTGATCCAGTCGGACGGCAAGCAGGAAATTGACCCTTCCATCAAACCTCCGGTGATCACAGATCAGCCCAGCTTCATCGCGGCGGTCAAGGAAAGCGGTCTGGTAGGCCTGGGAGGCGCAAGTTTCCCGACATGGCTCAAGTTCAATCCCAAGAACCTGGGCGAGCCCATGACGCTGATCATCAACGGCGCGGAGTGCGAGCCTTTCATCACGTCCGACCACAGGACTATGCTCGAGGACACCCAGAACATTATCGACGGCGCTCAGATGATCATGAAATATATCCAGGCTCCTGAATGCTATATCGGCATTGAGGACAACAAGCAGGATGCGATCGATCTGTTCAACAAGATGTTCGCAGAGCAGGGGATCACTAATATCAAGACATTCCCTCTGCAGGCGAGTTATCCCAAGGGAGCAGAGCGTGTACTTATTTACGAAGTGACCGGAAAGACCTGCAACGCGGGTGTTCTCCCCGCCGATCTCGGATGTATCGTCTCCAACATTACATCCGTCGCATTCCTCGGACAGTATCTCAAAGACGGAATGCCTCTCATCAAGAAGAGAGTGACGATCGACGGCGACGCAGTTGCCAAGCCCGGCAACGTTCTCATTCCGATCGGAACGATGATCCACGACGTGATCGAGTTCTGCGGCGGTTATAAGGAAGAGCCCCGCAAGATCCTGATGGGCGGCCCCATGATGGGACGCGCGGTCTATTCTGACAGGATGCCGATCGTCAAGAACAACAATGCGATCCTTGCCTTTACGAAGGAGCAGTCCCTGATCCCTGAAGAGACGGCATGCATCAGCTGCGGAAGATGCCACAGCGCATGTCCTTTCAATCTGCTTCCTACCGGTTTTGCAGATGCCTACGAGGCCAGAGATGTCAAGAGGCTCAATGATCTCAAGATCATGCAGTGCATGGAGTGCGGCAGCTGCTCTTACATCTGCCCCGCACGCCGCCCGCTGGCCTTCATCAATAAGCTCGGTAAAGCATTAGTAAGGGAGGCAAGCCAGAAATGACGGATAATAAGAATGTAAAATATTATGATAATCTTGCCGTGGCGTCGTCCCCTCACCTTGTGACGGCCCTCGACACACAGAAGACGATGATGTGGGTGCTGATCGCCCTGATCCCGTCTTTCATCGCCAGTGTTTTCTATTTTGGCCTGAACGCGATTATTCTCACGGCAGTATGCGCTGCCTGCAGCATGTTCTTCGAGTGGGGATACGAGAGACTCATGGGCAAGAAGGTCACTGTCAAGGACCTGAGCGCCTGCGTGACCGGCGTGATCCTGGCTATGAACCTTCCCTCCAGCCTTCCCGTATGGATGGCTGTGATCGGCTGCTTCGTGGCGATCGTGATCGTCAAACAGCTCTACGGCGGACTGGGACGCAACTTCGCGAACCCCGCGATCGTCGGCCGTATCGTTCTGCTGCTGTCCTTTACGTCCTATATGACGACATGGCCCCTGACAAGACTGAACCAGACTGCGGACGCTGTCACAGGCGCTACCCCTCTGGGACTTCTTGCGGACGGCGCGCTTGACGCGGCTCCTTCCCTGAAGGACATGTTCCTCGGCAATATCGGCGGTGCTATGGGTGAGACCTGCACGATCGCCATCCTGATCGGACTTGTGATCCTGATCTGGAAGAAGATCATCTCCCCGATCATCCCCGTGTGCTACATCTGCACCGTGTTCGTGTTCTCGCTGATTTACTACGCAGCGGTCGGCTCTGAGTTCGGTGCGCTTCACATGGCTCTGTTCCATGTCCTGGCAGGCGGTGTTGTCTTCGGCGCGACCTTCTGTGCCACTGACTACGTCACCAGCCCGATCATGAAAT
>ODAI013453029.1_pt1 | contig 13043 bp, 8 predicted proteins | sample 1539321 | NCBI WGS metagenome assembly ODAI01 (sample SAMN02144231, study PRJEB22623) | gut metagenome | biome: sheep rumen | host: Ovis aries | place: New Zealand | reverse complement strand
TGAAGGAGTTCATTGGGGCTGTCATTGGCCCGGGCGGAAAGATCATCCAGCAGATGCAGGAAGACACCGGTGCTACCATCACTATCGACGAGGAAGACGGTGTTGGCAAGATTCAAGTCAGCGGTCCTAACAAGGAGAGCATCGATGCCGCTATCGCCAAGATCAAGGCTATCGTTGCCATCCCTGAGATCGGTGAGGTCTACGAGGGTACCGTTCGCAGCATCATGCCTTACGGCTGCTTCGTAGAGTTCATGCCTGGCAAGGACGGTCTGCTCCACATCTCTGAGATTGACTGGAAGCGTCTGGAGACTGTCGAGGAAGCTGGCATCAAGGAGGGTGACAAGATTAAGGTGAAGCTCCTGGAGATTGACCCCAAGACTGGTAAGTTCAAGCTCTCTCACCGTGTACTCATCGAGAAACCTGCTGACTATGTAGAGCCTCAGCAGCGCCGTCGTGAGCGTCCTGAGCGCCCCGAACGTGGTGAGCGTCGTGAGCATGGTGACCGCCGTGATCGTGGCGAGCGTCGTGACCGTGGTGAGCGCCGTCCTCGTCCTGAGCGTAATGACGAGTTCCATGCTCCCGCAGAGAACAACGAGCCAAAGGACTTCTCTGACACACTGGACAAGATGGACTTCTAATCAGTAGAAGACTGAACATCATAACAAAAGGAGGGCTTCATCGTTGAAGCCCTCCTTTTTATAATATATATAAGAACCGTCGTCTTTACATCACCACTTCTACGGTGTGCTTACCTGGAGTAGCCTTGATGATGTTGCCATCGACAGGTGAACCGTCGAGTACAATACGGGTGATGCCACTCTGCTTGCCGTCGGGGTTCTTCACCGTGATGTCAAACTCAGCATCGCGTAGCACACGGTGTACCGTATACTCCTTGAGCGTTGACGGAATACAAGGATCAATCTCGATACCGTCGTAGGTAGGTTTGATACCCAGGATATACTGTGTGATGGTAATCCAGTTCCAGGCTGCCGTACCTGTCAGCCATGAGTTCTTACCCTCACCAGGCTTGGCGGCATCCTTACCAGCCACCATCTGGCAGTAGACGTAGGGCTCTACCTTGTGCAACTGCTGGTCCTTGATCCATGCCGGACATATCTTAGTATAGTGCTCCCAGGCATCGTTGCCGCGACGGGCTACCGTCTCACCGATGATGACCCATGGATTGTTATGGCAGAAGATACCGGCATTCTCCTTGTAACCTGCGGGGTAGCTGGATATCTCGCCCATCTCTACATGGTAGCGAGTAAAGGCAGGATTGTTCAACACCATACCATGCTCGCAGTCGAGGTACTTCTTACAACTGTCAAGGGCCTTGTCGACCATTCCTTCTTCCTGTCCGATGCCTGCCATGGTGCAGAAGCCCTGAGACTCGATAAATATCTTACCCTCTTCACACTCCTTAGAGCCAATCTTGTTGCCATAGAAGTCGTAGGCACGCAGATACCACTCGCCATCCCAGCCGTGTTTCTTCACTGCCTCTATCATGGCATCGATGCACTGCTGGGCACGCTGGGCCTCACTGTGCTTTGCCATTTTATTGCAAAGTTCCACATACTGCTTACCCGTCAAGACGAAGAGACCGGCAATCATCAGCGACTCGGCCTTGGTGCCCTCAGATACATTCTCGGTAGTCTGGAAACTCTCGTTCGGATCCCACGAGAAGCAGTTCAGGTTCAGGCAGTCGTTCCAGTCAGCACGCCCGATGAGAGGCAGTTTATGGGGACCCAGGTTCTTGATGACGTGGTCCATCGAGATCTTCAGGTGTTCGAAGAGCGTCACCTCAGAACCAGGCTGATTGTCGAAGGGTACCATCTCGTCGAGGATGGAGAAGTCGCCCGTCTCCTTGATGTAGGCCACGGTACCGAAGATGAGCCAGCATGGGTCGTCGTTGAAACCGCCACCGATATCATTATTGCCCCGTTTGGTGAGAGGCTGGTACTGGTGGTAGCAACCGCCGTCGGGGAACTGCGTGGAAGCGATGTCGATGATGCGCTGGCGGGCGCGCGGCGGTATCTGGTGTACGAAGCCCACGAGATCCTGGTTGGAGTCGCGGAAGCCCATGCCGCGGCCTACGCCGCTTTCGAAGAACGATGCGGAACGCGAGAAGTTGAAGGTGACCATGCATTGGTACTGATTCCAAATGTTCACCATACGGTCGAGTTTGTCATTGCCCGTCTTCACCTTATAGATATTAAGTAAGGCATCCCAATATTCGCAGAGTTCTGCGAAAGCCTTATCCACTTTCTCGGTTGTGTCAAGACTCTCGATGAGGGCATGGGCCTTTTCCTTGTTGATCACCTGAGGGGCAATGAACTTTTTATCCTGTTCGTTCTCGATATAGCCGAGCAGGAATATGAAATCCTTCTGCTCACCTGGCTGCAGGGTGACCTCGATATAGTGGGAGGCTATGGGGCTCCAGCCGTGGGCGTGGGAATTTCGAGGCTTGCCTTCCATGACGGCCTGCGGGTCGGCAAACTCGTTGTAGAGGCCCACAAAGGTCTCGCGGTCTGTGTCAAAGCCCTGGACAGGAGTATTCACGTGATAGAAAGCATAGTGGTTGCGACGCTCGCGGTATTCCGTCTTATGGTAGATGGTGGAATCCTCGATTTCAACCTCACCGGTAGAGAAGTTGCGCTGGAAGTTCTCCATATCAGTGGCAGCATTCCACAGGCACCACTCGAGGAAGGAGAACAATTTGAGATGTTTCACCTCTTTTGACTCATTCTTAAGCGTGAGTTTCTGTACCTCAGCCCATTTTTTCAAGGGCACGAAGAAAAGCACGCTGGCCTCTATACCCTGCTTCCGTCCTGTGATACGGGTATAACTCATACCATGTCGGCATTCGTAGAAGTCGAGCGGGGTCTTGCATGGTTTCCAGCCAGGGTTCCACACGGTGTCACCATCCTTGATGTAGAAGTATCGACCGCCGTTGTCCATAGGCACGTTGTTGTAGCGGTAACGGGTAATGCGGCGGAACTTGGCATCCTTATAGAAAGAGTAGCCGCCAGCGGTATTAGAGATGAGAGAGAAGAAATCCTCATTGCCCAGATAATTGATCCAAGGCCATGGGGTCTGCGGGTCTGTGATGACATAATCGCGGTGTTGATCGTCGAAATGACCGTAACGCTTTTGTTCCATATTCTGGTATTTAGTTAGTAATTTATTTTGCTTGCAAAGATAAGAATAAAAAATGGATAAAAAGCAAGATTATCCGTTTTTTGTTGATTAATTGCAAGAAAATATGTACTTTTGCAAACAAATTAGTATTGAATAAAACTAAGATAGAATGAAATACGCATTAATAACAGGTGCTTCACGTGGCATTGGTAAGGCCGTGGCACTCCGTCTGGCTGCTGCAGGGTGGCCAGTAGTGATTAACTTTCTGAGTAACAAGGAGGCAGCGCAGCAGGTCGCTGATGAGATAGCCGCTAATGGCGGCGTTGCAGAACTGCTGCCTTTCGATACTTCTGATCCTAAGGCCATCGAGGATGCCTTAGAGGGATGGGAAGCCGCCCATCCCGAGGATTGGTTTGGCGTGCTGGTGAATAATGCTGGTATCCGTCGCGACAATGCGATGTTTATGATGTCCGACGACGATTGGCACAGTGTACTTGACACCACGCTCAACGGCTACTTCTACATTACCCGCCATCTGCTGAAGCACATGATGCCCCGTAAGCGAGGCGGTAGGATTATCAATATGGCTTCGCTTTCTGGCGTTAAGGGACTTCCAGGGCAGGCTAACTACAGTGCAGCCAAGGCTGCTATCATCGGTGCCACAAAATCGCTGGCACAAGAAGTTGGACCGCGTAATATCACGGTGAACGCCGTAGCGCCAGGCTTCATTGAGACAGACATGACGAAAGACCTGCCTGTCGATGACTTGAAGAAGATGATTCCCACAGGGCGCTTTGGCAAACCTGAGGAGGTGGCGGCACTTGTTGCCTTCCTCGCATCCGATGAGGCAGCCTATATCACCGGTGAGGTGATTAATATCAATGGTGGGCTCTACACATGAGGAGAGTGGTGATTACAGGCATGGGTATCTGGTCATGTCTGGGTACGGATAGGGAGACAGTAAAGGAATCGCTTTATAACGGTAAGTCGGGTATCGGGCTGGATAAGGCCCGCCTGGCATACGGTTACCGCAGTGGACTTACGGGTATCGTCGAGACGCCTGTCATCACGAAGCAGATGCTGGACCGTCATACGCGGGCGGGCATGTCGGAAGAGGCACAGTATGCCTATATGGCATCATGCCAGGCTTTTGAACAGGCACGGATATCAGATGAGTACTTGCGCCAGAACGAGGTAGGCTGTATCTTCGGCAACGACTCTTCGGCTAAGCCCGTCATTGAGTCGGCTAAGATTATGGATGAGAAACATGACTCGGCCATGCTAGGTTATGGACTGGTTTTTCAGTCGATGAACTCGACGGTGAACATGAACCTGAGCACTATTTTCCATCTCCGGGGCGTGAACTTCACCATTAGTGCAGCCTGTGCCAGTGGCAGCCACTCCATCGGACTGGGTTTTATGCTTATTCAACAGGGATTGCAGGATATGGTTCTCTGTGGTGGTGCCCAGGAGACGAACTACTACTCTATGGCTTCCTTTGATGCCTTGAATGCCTTCTCCATCCGTATGGATGAGCCTACGAAGGCAAGTCGTCCGTTCGATCGCGACCGTGATGGTCTGATTCCCAGTGGTGGCGCAGCGGCTCTCGTGCTTGAAGAGTATGACCATGCCGTGGCCCGTGGAGCCACAATCCTGGCAGAAGTGACAGGCTACGGCTTCTCCAGCAATGGCGGTGGTATCTCTGAGCCCAGCGATGACGGCAGTGTGATTGCTATGACACGTGCACTGAAATGCGCGGGCATTGAACTCGATGATATCGACTATATCAACGCTCATGCTACTTCTACCCTCCAGGGGGATATGTATGAGGCTATTGCCCTCGGCAGGATGTTTGCAGGACAGCGCGCCCTAATCAGTAGTACCAAATCGATGACTGGTCATGAGTGCTGGATGGCAGGTGCTTCGGAGATTGTTTATTCGATTCTGATGATGCAGAACAATTTTGTGGCTCCCAACATCAACCTTGAGAATCCTGACGAATACTCCGAGAAACTTAATCTGGCCACCAGCACCGTTGATATGGAGGTGAATACCGTACTGAGCAATTCTTTTGGCTTCGGTGGTACCAATAGTGCATTAGTGATTCGTAAACTATAGTGTTATCGCTTGTACTGAGAGTATATGACATGATGAGGAGGCACAGAGGGTGGTGTGTCCTCTCGTTCGTCGTCGTCACCCTGTTGATGTTGTTGTCCATCTCCCGTCTCAGTTTTAAGGAAGATATCTCCGATTTCTTGCCGCTCGACAGCCGTCATCAGCACGCTTTGAAGGTGTATCAGGATATTTCGGGGGTTAATCGATTGTTCGCCTTGTTTCAGTATCGTGACACGACTAAGTCCGATCCTGATATGATGGTTGAGGCCATTGAGTCCTTTACTTCCGAACTGGCCAAGCAAGACACTGGCAGGATGGTACGCGACGTTGTATCGCAGGTGGATATATCTAAGATGCAGGAGGTGTCGGCATTCGTCTATCAAAATATCCCTTATTTCCTGACAGAAGCGGACTACCAGCGGATGGATAGCCTGATGCAGCAGTCAGACTTCGTCCGAAGCCAGTTGCAGCATGACAAGGAGATGCTGATGTTTCCTGCTGGCGGGGTGCTTGGAGAGAATATCCAGCGTGATCCCCTGAACCTATTCACGCCAGTAATGGCCCAGTTGCAGCGCTCTGCGGGTGAAATGCGCTACGAACAGTTCGACGGCTATATCTTCTTGCCAGGAATGCAGCGTGCTGTGGTGATAATGAGTACCCCCTTTGGGGCAAGTGAGACAGAGAACAATGCCAGACTGATCTCCATGCTGGACAAAGTGAAGGACTCAGTGGAGGCTCAGCACAGTGATGTGGAGATTCATCTGACAGGGGGGCCTGTGATTGCGGTAGGAAATGCTTCGCAGATCAAAAAAGACACAATTCTTTCAGTGACAGTGTCTGTCGTGTTGATTCTCCTCCTCCTCTTCATAACGTTCCGACATCTCCGAAACTTGTTGCTCATCGCCTTCTCTATCGCTTGGGGATGGCTCTTCGCCATGGGTTGCCTCTCACTGATTCATCAGGAGGTGTCTATCATCGTGATAGGCATATCTTCGGTGATTGTCGGTATTGCAGTCAACTATCCCCTGCACCTGATAGATCATCTCTCCCATACATCAGATATGAAGACCACGCTTCAGGAGATCGTTTCACCTTTGGTGGTAGGGAATGTCACGACGGTGGGGGCCTTCCTTGCACTCGTACCGCTGGAGAGTGTCGCCCTACGCGATCTTGGACTCTTCAGCGCTTTTCTGCTGATTGGTACAATTCTTTTCGTATTGCTGTGGTTGCCGCAACTGGCTCAGCATCGCAGACAACGGGAGCACACCTTTCTGGCGAGGGTAGGGAGTGTGAGACTGGAAGACAAGCACTGGTTGGTGGCAGTTGTCTTGGCACTGACCCTTTTCTTCGGCTGTTTCAGCCTGCGCACTACCTTTGACTCCAATATCAGTCACATCAACTACATGACAGAAGAGCAGAAGGCAGACATGGCATATTTCCAGCAACTGATGACTGGCAGTGAGAAGGCCCGGCAGGTGTATGTCGTATCGCGGGACACGACGATTGACGGTGCTTTGGATCAGAGCCTGTCCATACAGCGGCAGTTGACGGAACAGGTAAAGAACGGTTATGTATCGGATCATGCTGGCTGTACAGGGTTTCTTGTTTCAAGAAGAGAACAGCAAGAGCGTCTGCAACGCTGGCGGGAATGGACGGCTGTCACCAGGACTCAACTGTTGGACGATTTGCACTGTGAGACTGCTGCCGTTGGTTTTACGTCAGACTCCTTTGCTGATTTTGAAGCGCTTTTGAAGGCAGATTTCCAGCCGCACGACCTTAACTATTTCTCGCCATTAACGAGTACGCTCTTTGCCACCAACATCAGTCAGGATAGTCTGCACCACGATTATAGTGTCGTTGATGTCCTGACACTCTCTGAGAAGGGCAAGTCTTCTTTGCCAGAACCAGACCTTGGCAGTTCTTATTGCTTTGACATCGACCAGATGAATAGTGCATTGGCCAATAGTCTCTCCGACAATTTCAACTATATTGGCTGGGCCTGTGGCTGCATTGTGTTTTTCTTCCTGTGGTTCTCCTTCCGCAGCCTGAAACTGGCGATGCTCTCTTTCCTGCCAATGGCCATCAGTTGGGTATGGATACTTGGACTGATGGGACTGTTGGATATCCAGTTTAACATTGTAAATGTGATCCTCGCCACGTTCATCTTCGGACAAGGCGACGACTATACCATCTTTATGACGGAGGGTGCCATACAGGAACTGAAGTACCAACGTCCGATGCTGGCATCATATAAGCACAGCATCATTCTCTCGGCCCTCATCATGTTCATTGGAATTGGCTCCCTTATCCTGGCGCGCCATCCTGCTCTCCACTCTTTGGCAGAGGTCACCATCGTTGGCATGTTCTCAGTGGTGCTGATGGCCTTTATCTTCCCGCCGTATATACTGAAGTTATTCAAAAACAAGATATGAAAGAAAGAATCAGACAACTTCTGGAAGACGCATTGCCCCTCGTGGATTTCGATTCCGATTTCCTGTTCAGTGAACTCGATTCATTAGGCGTGACTACGATCCTGATGCTTCTCTCTGATGAGTATGGTATCAAACTTGAGGCCACGGACGCTACCCCCCGTAACCTAAAGACACTCGACAGCATCGTGGCCATGGTGCAGGATAAGTTGAATTCATAATTGGTGGCGTATGTTGTTAAGGCTTGAAGACTACCTGGCTCAAGATGCAGAGCGCTATCCTGATAAGACGGCTGTCATCTGCGGGGAAAGGAGTTTTACATATTCGCAGTTGTGGCAGCAGGTGCAGCAGCGGGCTGCAGACTTTCCTCAAGGGGAGGTGATTCCTTTCCGTTCTTCGCAGACCATTGACTTTCTTGTGACCTATCTCGCCATCCATTTGGCTGGTAGTGTCGCAGCCCCGTTGGAGAAGGATACCCCTCAGAGCCTGTACGATGAGATTGCCGCCCATCTGGCTGCCTGCGAGGTGCCGGAAGGAACTGCTGATGTGCTCTATACCACAGGTACGACGGGTAGGTCGAAAGGGGTTATGATTAGCCATCGTACCATCGTGGCGGATGCAGAGAACCTGATTGCTGGACAGGGGTTCTCCCATGAACTGGTGTTTGTGGTTCATGGGCCACTCAACCATATCGGTAGTCTGTCGAAGATATATCCCTGCATCCTGTTGGGCTGCACCATCCATATCCTCGATGGTATCCGCAATGCCGACTTGTTCTTCGACGCTTTCCGTCAAGAGGGGAAATATGCCACCTTCTTCGTGCCCGCTAATATCCGTTTCCTGCTCTCCTTCGATGCCAAGCGCTTTGCTACCCTTGCCGACAGACTCGAATTCATTGAGAGCGGAGGAGCCCCGCTGTCATATACCGACATGCTTCATCTCAGCGAGATTCTGCCCCATTCGCGACTCTATAACACATACGCTTCTACGGAGACAGGTATTATCGCTACCTATAATTACAACGATGGACGGTGTCTGGCGGGTTGCTTGGGCCGCCCTATGCCACATTCTCGCATTATCATTACACCTGAAGGAATGATTTCCTGTCAGGGCGATACACTGATGAGCGGTTATATAGGAGACCCGGAACTGACGGCAACAGTGCTCCGTGACGATACCGTTTATATGTCGGACTATGGTATGCTCGACGAGGAAGGTATGCTCCATATCGGTGGACGTGAGAGTGATGTAATCAATGTGGGTGGCTTCAAGGTGGCTCCAACGGAAGTGGAGGATGTGGTCATGTCCATCGATGGCGTGCAGGACTGTATATGTATTTCTGCTGAGCACCGCATTATGGGCAGAGCCGTTAAATTGTTGGTAGTGATGGACGACGGCTTCGTTTTAGATAAGAAAAAGATTGCGCGATACATTGCTGCCCGCCTGGAGCCCTACAAGGTGCCACAACTCTATGAGCAGGTGGATGCCATCGCCCGTACTTATAATGGTAAACTTGACCGCAAGTACTATCAGTGAGCCTTACTGATGGCCGTAGCCACTGTATAGGCGGTGGTCCATGCTGCCTGGAAGTTGAAGCCGCCCGTGATACCGTCGATGTCAAGCACCTCTCCCGCGAAATAGATGTGGGGGAGGTGCTTGCTTTCGAGCGTGTTGGGATTGACGCTAGTAAGATTGACGCCACCGCAGGTGACGAACTCGTCCTTAAAGGCAGCACGGCCTTCTATCTGATAGGTGTCGTTGCAGAGGGTGTTTGTTAGGCGGTTCAACTCCTTCTGGTTTAGATTCTGCCATCGGTTACGGGCACGTTCGCCAAGGGCTTTCTCCAAAAGATAGGTCCACAGACGGCTTGGCAGACCGAAAGGGCGGATCGTGGTCAATTGCTTTTGTGGGCAGGTAGCGATGAGGCCACGGATTTCTTCCTGAATATCTGGTTCCTTACTGCTGGCCCAGTTGACGGAGAGAGGCATCTGGTAGTGGTGCTCATGCAGTTCGCGTGCAGCGTAACTGGAGAGTTTCAGGATGGCGGGGCCGCTCATTCCCCAGTGTGTGATGAGCAAGGGACCCGTAGCGCGGAAGTTGGTGCCAGGGATGAAGGCCGTTGCCTTTTCGACGACTGTGCCCATGAGGGCGTGCAGTGCTTTGTCGGCGATGGAGAAGGTAAACAGTGAGGGGACAGATGGAATCAGGGGAACTGGTCCATGATCCTTGGCATCGTCAAGCAGTCTGTCCCCTGGCGTCCTGCCACCTGTGGTGATGGCAATGTAGTCGTAGCCTTTCAGGTCATCCAGCGACTCTATCTTGGAACCTGTCTGGATTACCACCCCGTGGCGCTTGGCTTCGAAGAGAAAACAGTTGATGATGGAATGGGAGTCTTGAGATTCTGGGAAGACACACTGGTCATCCTGTGTCATCAGTCTGACTCCATGCCTCTCAAACCATTTGTAGGCATCGTGGTAGTCAAATGTCTTGAAAAGTCGTTTCATGAGCCGATGGCCACGCGGATAGACTACAGAGAGATCGCATACACCTGCAAAACTGTTCGTGCAGTTGCAGCGTCCACCACCAGAGACCTCTACCTTCGCCAAGACCTTCTTGGACTTCTCGAAGATCGTCACCTCCATCTCTGGCATCATCTCCTTGAGGTTGATAGCCAGGAAGAATCCTGCCGCCCCTCCTCCTACGATGGCTGTCTTCACCTTTCTATCATTATACGTGCATCGACGGCTACTACATCGTTCTCATCTGCCAAAAGTGGGTTGATGTCCATCTCAGTAATCTCTGTGGCAAAGCGGAGCAGAGTGGATAGTCGTACGATGATCTCTGCATATTTCTGTTCGTTGATCCCCTTTTGTCCACGTGTACCTTTAATGATCTTGTAGCCCTTGAGTGAGTGGATCATCGAATAAGCCTCTGCGTAGTTCAGAGGAGCCAGACCACTCGACACGTCCTTCAGTACCTCGACGAAGATGCCGCCTAAGCCACAGAGTACCACATGGCCGAAGCGTTTCTCGTATTTTGCACCAATGAATAGTTCTGTTCCGTTGAGCATCTTCTGTACCATGACGCCTGTAGCATCTGGAATCTTCATCATGCGCTCGAACTCCATGACGAGATGTTCTGGAGTACGGATATTCAGGGCAACGCCTCCTACATCACTCTTGTGGACGGGTCCGACAACTTTGGCAACAACGGGATAGCCTACCTTTTCGGCAAAGGCTGTCAGTTCTTCTTTCGAGACGGACACCAACTCCGGTACCAGGGGAATACCTGCGCAGGAGAGAACCTCGCGGACGACGTCAGGGGCAAGATAACCACTGGTGACACCGTCAAATTTCAGACGATTGGTCTCACGGTATATGATTTTGTTAAGCCTGGGAATGTCGATGCCGTAAAGTTGTACTTCGAACGGTGCAGGCATTGGTGTGTGCATAATCTGCGACAGGGCCGTGGCAAGGGTCACCTCGTCGCTGAAATTCACATGTCCTTTCTTCAGGAACTCCTCTACCTCAGGCCCAGCCGTATGCAGACAAGGCAGGATGGGGAAGATAGGCTTCTTACACTCCTTGGTCTTTTTGTCGAGCACGTCGTATGCCTCGTAGAGTGCTGTCAGTCCTGGTGTGCCATAGATGACGGCTATGGCGTCAATATTATCAAACTTATTCTCACAGTAGTCGATGACGGTTCCCAACTGCTCTGGTGTACCTGTTGCCAAGAAGTCGATGGGGTTGGCGACGGAGGAGCCAGGGAAGAGTTTGGACTTTAGTTCGTCAGCGATGGGCCCCTCTAGTTTGGGTACGTTCAGTCCGCCTTTGGAGAGTGCGTCCGTCAGCATCACACCCGGGCCGCCGGCATGGGTGACGATGGCAAAGTTTACGCTCTGCGTCCGTCCGTCGGCAGTGAGCCGTCCTTTCAGTGGCGGTAATGTGAAGATACAGCCGACGGTGGTCAGTTCCTCACGTGAGAAACAGCGTACTATACCGGCTTTACGGAACAAGGCCTCGACGGCGAAGTCGCTGCTGGCAATGGCGCCCGTATGACTGGAGGCAGCGCGGCTACCACTCTCCGAGGCACCTGCCTTGATGGCGGCAATGCGACACCCCTTGCGGATGAGATTGCCTGCATGGAAGAGCAACTTGTCAGGATTGGCGACATTCTCGATATAGAGAAGTTTTACCTTGGAATCAGTCTCAGGATTGAAATGCTCATCCATATATTGAAGCACGTCCTCAATACCGATCTGCTTGCCGTTGCCGATGCTCCATACGCTATTGAACTGGAGTCCTTTGATGACGGCACTTTCCAGGATGAAGACGGCTGTGGCTCCTGAACCACTGATGAAGTCAACGCCCTGCGGGTTCAGGTTGGGAATAGGCAGAGTGAAGACACTGTGGTGATGTCGGTTCAGCAGGCCGATGCAGTTGGGGCCGATGAGGGCTGCCCCATACTGCTCACAGGTGTCAAGGATACGCTGTTCCAGTGCCGCCCCCTCCTTGGTCTCCTCACCGAAACCGGCAGAGATGATAACAAAGGCGCGGACTCCTTTCTCGGCACAGAGAAAATCGACGTAGTCAGGACAGAACTTTGCTGCCACGACGAGAATGGCCAACTCCGTCTGTGGGATGTCCTTCACATCGTGGTAGGCCTTGATGCCCTGCACTTCCTCTTCTTTGGGGTTCACTATGTGCAGGTCGCCATGGTAACCGCCATTTTTGATATTCCGTACGATAGCACCGCCAGGCTTGTGTACGTTGTTGGAGCCGCCTATCACGACGATGCTCTCTGGATTTAATAACTGTTGGTTAATCATGGATGCAAAGATAATATAATAATTCATAATTTCCAAATGAAATTCAAATAAAATAACTATCTTTGCATAGTAAAACAGTTAATATAGGATCGTGAGATGAAAAAAGTATTCATTCTATTAGTAGCATTGATGATACCTGTGTTTATCTTTGGAGAGAGTTATTCGTCCCTTTGGGAGAAAGTGAACGAGGCAGAGAAGAAGGACCTGCCTCGTAAGGAGTATGAACTCTTGCGTCAGATCGTCAAGAAGGCCGAGAAAGGTAAGGATTATGGTCATCTGCTGAAAGCAGAATTACTGGGGGCCATGCTGATGAGTGAGATTGCCCCCGACTCCCTGGAGCCGGAGGTGGTGCGCATCCAACAGCGCTGCGACCAGAGCAGAGACGAGGTGCTGAAGACGGTCTATCAGACGGTGCTCTATCGTATCTGCAGTAGTTATTCATCTCTGGCCATCCCATTGAAGAAACCTGAACTTACAGAGACTGTTTGTCAGATGTTGGCGAAGGTGAAGGAACAGGAGTATGTGCCTTTCGT
>ODAI011202474.1_pt1 | contig 13044 bp, 9 predicted proteins | sample 1539321 | NCBI WGS metagenome assembly ODAI01 (sample SAMN02144231, study PRJEB22623) | gut metagenome | biome: sheep rumen | host: Ovis aries | place: New Zealand | reverse complement strand
CTGGCCCTTGCCATGGTGCTGCCATTTGTCACCGGCCAGATTCCCGAAATCGGCTCCATGCTTTGCCCCATGCACATCCCGGCGCTGCTGTGCGGGTTTCTGTGCGGCTGGCCCTGGGGGCTGGCTGTGGGCTTTATCGCGCCGCTTTTACGGTCGGTGCTCTTTGGCATGCCCGCCCTGTTTCCCGCGGCAGTGGCCATGGCCTTTGAGCTGGCGGTTTATGGCGGCATGGCGGGGTTTCTTCGGCAGAAGCTGCCCCATAAAAAAGGCGTGATTTATGCCGTGCTGCTTTTCTCCATGCTGGCGGGGCGCATCGTATGGGGCGCTGTGAGGGTCATCCTGGCAGGGCTGTCGGGCAGCACGTTCACCTGGGCGCTGTTCCTGGCGGGAGCCGTTACCAATGCCATTCCCGGCATTATTTTACAGCTTGTCCTGATCCCTGTTCTGGTCGTTGCCATGGAGCGGGCGGGGCTTTCGTTGAACAAAAACTGATTATTTCAGTGCCTTACTCAGTGAAGGAGCAGATACAGAATGAAAATGATCAGCCCGATGAGCAGCAGGATTTTTACCGTGGCTTTCCAGAAGAAGGGCACGTTGAAATCCATATTCGCGTAGGAAGCGTTCAGCCGATAATCCAGGATCGGCTCCAGCACGGCCCGCTGCTTTGGCAGCGGGTCTTTTTCCGCTGCGGAAGAATCTCCCAGCACCATGGTCCAGCGGTCTTTCCCGTTATACGCCGGCCATGGAAGCTGCTCGTTTCCGGGGTTTCCGGTTTCAGCGAACCGGACCCACTGATCCTGCACCTGGCGGGACAGGTTCTGATCCGCTATCTCCCCGGTATAAATGGTATCCGATACATTGCCAAACACATAGGAAAGCTCCACCGCGTGACAGGCCCGGAGGAAGGGCAGACGGGAACGCTTCTTCCAATAATACATGAAAGCCTTCCCGCCGTTGCGGCTGTGCTCCTCCGCCTGCCGGACCGCGGGAAGCCGAAACATGATTTCTGTGAAGAACCCGGCGATCTTCCACAGGCTGTAGCCCGAATTCATCTTCATATACTGACGCACCCGCTGGCTGTCCTCGGGCTTGAGCAGGCGCAGGTTATTTTCATACTGAATGGGCATGCCCAGGCGGAAAGGAACAAATCCGCCCACCTCGTTGATCCAGTAGTTTGCTTCATCCGCGTTGGTGCCGATCAGGATATCGGTATCCACGGTTCTCCCTTCCCGATAAGGCGCATAGGGATCATCGGGGATCAGGACGCCATCCCGCTGGGGAAAATTATTATAAAAGTTTACTTTTTCATTGACCTTCATCAATTCGCCTTCGCTTAAAAGCATCAGGTCCCCCATCGTTTGGGCGCCGGATTCTTTTAAGAGGCGCTTTGTAAAATCCATGCACTCATCCTTGGAATAGGTCAAGGCCACGGACCCGCTTTCCGCGATCACCCGGCGAAACAGCCCTTTCGCCGCCGGAATGAAGGGCAGCAGGGAAACGCTCCCGCCGCCGGCGGATTCCCCGAAGACCGTCACCTTTTCCGGGTCGCCGCCAAATGCGGAAACGTTTTTACGAATCCACCGCAGCGCCTCGATCTGATCCAGGATGCCCAGATTGGGCGCGTCCGGAAAATCTTCTCCCCCGGGCACCTGGGAAAAATCCACAAACCCGGTGATGCCCACCCGATAGCCAATGGTGATCAATACGATCTCCGGGTGCGCCCGCACAAAGTTTTCCCCGTCGTAGAGGGGGTCCGCCGTTCCGCCCCAGCCGTAGCTGCCGCCGTGGATAAAGACCATAACGGTCTTTCCCTCCCGGCGTTCCTTGGGCGCGGTCCATACATTCAGATACAGGCAGTCCTCTCCCTGGGGGTAATAGGAAGCGCGCTCCGTGGGCCATTCCGTCTGGATGGGCGTTCTGCCGTTGTAATACGCTTCATACACGCCGTCGCCGTCCGGCGCAGGCTCGGGCTTTTTCCACCTCCGTTCCCCCACCGGCGGGCAGGCGAACGGAATCCCGCGAAAAATGAGGAGGCCCTCCTTCCGGATGCCCACGAAGGTTCCGTTGGCGCATTTTGCCGCCAAGTCCGGATCATAGGGGCCGGTGATCCGCCGGTTTTCGCCCCAGGATCGGCGAATCATCGCTTTGGTATCAGATGACATGCTTACTTTTTCCTCCTGAAGAAACCGGCCATCACCTTGATCAGGCCCCTGGGCTCTTTCAGCTGCTTGCGCAGCGCGCCGATGGTCACATCCTCCTGCCCGCGGTTATGCACCAGCGTTTTTGCTGCCCGGATATAAATATCCCGGAAGTTCTCGATGCTGGTATCGCTGTAACGGCTGGCCGCGTAATCGATCATCAGCTGCAGTCCGTCCGCCCCATCCAGGATTTCCATATCCAGAATCGTCTGGGAAGCGGCCTGGTTCTGCCGCACCTCCACCGTTTCCACATCGAAGCCGTCCATTCCGCCCATATCCCGGATATCCTGCTGATAGAGCAGATAAGCGCTTTCCTCGCTGGCCACCTGATTGTGCATATCCACATAGGGATAGCAGCTGTGCTCAATGCCCTTCTGAACCTGGTCGTGCACATCCGCGAACACGTCCCGCAGCGTCATTTCCTCCCTCAGGCGCAGCCCGATGGGCAGATCCCGGAACAGGAGGCCCACCGTGGACATCATCTGCAGATCCTCGCGTCCGTTATAGATCCAGCTCAGCTTCACATCATATTTTTTATTGTACACGGCAATGGACATGGCCGCAACCGTGATAAAAAATTCGTTCCGGCTGATGCGGAAGGAGCGCTCCGCCTCCGCCATCTCCTCCTGCCCGATGCCCAGCGGGGTGATCAGCTCGCCCATTTCGTTTTCCCGGGATTCAAAATCCGTCTTGGGATAGCTGGACCATTCCACATGGTCGTACCGGTCTTCAAAATAGCGGCGGCTTTCTTCATAGAACGCAGTCTTCTCGGCTTCTTCCCGCTGCCGCAGCATCAGGTAATAATAATCCGGCTCCAGCGGCATATCCATATACGCCTTGCCGACGGAATTCAGGAACACCTTCATGCTGGTGCCGTCAAAAAGGCTGTGGTGAACGTCAAAGAACACATACACGGCCTTCTCCGTCTCGATCACCCTGCACCGGTACATCCGCCCGCCGATCATCTTGAAGGGATAGACAAGCGTATCCTTCACAAAATCGAATTCAAACTCGCTCATCTTTTCCACATGGATGGGGCTCATCATGTCCGGCCGATAGCACTGCACCAGGTCGCCGTCGCTGTTGTATTCAAAGGTGGTCAGCAAAGCCGGATGGTTCCGAATCGCTGTTTCCATGGCGGCGGCCAGCTTTTCCGGCTCGAAAACCTCCTTGTTCATCTCCAGCACGCTGAACAGGTTATACATGGTAGAGGCCGGGGTGTAGAGCTGATAATCGAACATATAGAGCTGTTCCCGGGTCAGGCTGTGCATCTTCTGGAGAGCCGCCCTGTTTTCCTCGTCCGGGTCCAGCCCGTTTCCCTTCGCGGCGGCTTCTTCATAAAGCGCCGCTATTTTTTCCGGCGTGCGGCCCCGGAAAATCTGTCCCGCCGTCAGGCCCGGCAGGCCGGTTTCCGTAATCATCTCCATGGAGGACAAAGAGTCTCCGCCCATTTCATAAAAATCATCATGCAGGCCCACCCGATCCAGCTTGAGCACTTTCTCCATGGCGGTGCAAAGGGCCTTCTGCGTGCTGGTCTGAGGGGCCGCGTAATCGCTGCGGAAATCGCTGATATCCGGCTTGGGCAGCGCATTGCGGTCCAGCTTGCCATTGGGCTTGAGCGGCACATCTTCGATATGCATATAGTAAGACGGGATCATATAATACGGGAGACGCTGCATCATTTCCCTGCGCAGCTTCTCCGTGTCAACCTGCACGTTCGCGGTATAGTAGGCGCACAGGAAGCTCTTGCCGTCCTCTTCAAAGCCCCGGGCCGCAGCCCAGTCGATCCTGAGGGCGGATTTGACCGCGGCCTCGATTTCCGCAGGTTCGATCCGGTTGCCGTTGATTTTGATCATATCATTGGAGCGGCCCAGCAGCAAATAATTGCCGTTGGCATCCTGACGGGCCAGGTCGCCGGTATGATAGATTCCGTTTACAAAGGCTCTTTTGGTTTCCTCCGGCAGATTCAGATAGCCGCGGACATAAGGGTTCTCGAAGCAAAGCTCGCCGATTTCGTCTTTTCCCACTTCCTCCCCCGCTTCATTCAGCAGATCAATCTTTGTTTCCACTGCGGGCTGACCGATGGGGCAGGTTTCATAAGGCCGGTCGATTTGAAAAATGCCCACCGCGAACCCGCCTTCCGAGCAGGCGTAGACGTTGATCAGATCCACATTTTTAATATAAATATTGTTTGCCGGTTCGCTGCCAACGAACAGCATCCGCAGGAACGGCCCGGTTCTGTCGCCCAGCTTGCGCACATAGGAAGGTGTCAGGAAGGTGATGGTGATTCGCTTCATGAGGAAAAACCGTGCCAATGCCATGGGATTCTTGATAACGGCATAGCTGACGATATAGGTTTTCCCGCAGAACACGTTCAGCGCGGCCAGGATCACGATCACCGAGGCCACGAAATTCATCGGGGCCAGCAGGGCCACACGCTCCCGGCTGCTGAAGGGAATTTCCCCGTTCAGCCGGATGGAATCGATGGCCCGGCCCAGATTGCCGTATTCATGGAGGACCCCCTTGGGGTTTCCAGTGGTGCCGGAGGTATAAATGGCATAAGCCGCGTCATGGTCCCCCGGCGTTTCATTTCCGGCCAGCGGGGGCGTTTTCATCACCTTGGCCCAGTTTGCCGCGTTCAGCTCCAAGCGGCATCCGCAGTCCTTCCGGATATAATTGATCCGCTCCGGCGCATAGGTATCTTCCACCAGGGTCCAGGCCGCCCCGGCTTTCCAGACGCCCACCATCGCTATCACCGGCAGCACGCCCCGGGGCAGATTCAGCAGCACGAAATCCTCCCGCCCGATGCCGTTTTGCTTGAGGAAGGCATACACTTTTCCGCTCATTTCATCCAGCTGGGCATAGGTGATCCCCCTGCTGTGCGCTTCGTCGAACAGGATCGCTTCATCCGGTTTCTGCGCGGTATACTGCTTGAGTTTTTCAATGATATATTCCATCCCTTGTTTCACCTGCAATCATCTATTTTTCCGAAGCCCGTCTGCCAGGCGGAAAGAGCCCGGCAGGGTGAGAGCCGTCCGCTGCCCGCCGGAACTGCTGCTATTATATTCCAAATTGGTGTTTTCTTCAACAACCATTCAAAACGCGTAAAGCTGAATCAATTCTTCCAAACGAGCATTTTTGGGATGTCTTTCCCAGAATTTGTCCAATTTTCAGTCGCTTTTATACGAGCCCTATGCTATAATGATTTTGTACAAAATGTGTTTACGCGAAATGAAGCGGGGCGCAGGCCGTCCTTTCAGCCGCGGGCGGATGGGAAATGGCAGGAAAGCTCCGGTTCTCATGGCGCGCAGCCGAATGATTCAAGGAGGAAAACAAACATGATGACGAATCTTGGAAAATGCTTCATATGCTTTGCCCTGGCGCTCATGACCTTCCTTTGCGCCGCGGTGCCCGGAGGAGCGGAGGAAAAGGGGGAAAAATCCGCAGCCCAGGCGCTCATTGAAAGGCTGGTCATCTCATACGCCGCTTATGGACAGGTGGATGAGCAGGCCCTCAAGGAGCTGGCTGCCGCCGATCCTGTGCTCAGCGAAAAATGGGCGCAGGTCATGGCCCTGTGGGAAAACCCGGTAACGGTGAACGATGCGCTTCCTGAAAATCTGCCTAAGGACAATTCTCTGTGCCTGGTTGCGCTGGGCTTTCAGCTCAACCCCGACGGAACCATGCGGGATGAATTGATCGAACGGCTCAAGGTCCTTTTGGCTGCTTCGGAGCAATATCCCCAGGCCATCATCGTCTGCACCGGCGGCGGCACAGCGGCCAACGACCCCACCGCCACGGAGGCCGGGAGAATGGCGGATTGGCTGAAAGCGCAGGGCGTTGACCCGGCCCGGATCTATGTGGAGGATCGCTCCATCACCACAGCGCAGAACGCCATTTTTACCTTTGATATCCTGGCGGAGCATTGCCCCCAGGCAGCCCAAATTGCCATCATTTCCAGCGATTACCATATTGCCACCGGCACGCTGCTCTTCGGCGCGGAAGCCCTGCTTCGGGACAGCGCCGTCACCGTTACCAGCAACGCTGCCTGGCACGCGCCCAGCGGAACGCTGTCCGCCATGTTCCAGGCCGGGGCGCTGATCGAATTGTCCGGAGACATGGAAACGGCCTTTGAAATCTATTACGATACCTACGATATTCATGAACTGCCCCCGCTTCCCGCAAAGGAATAAGCCGGGCCGTCTCTTAACAAAAGCGGGATTTTAAGCCGCCAAAGCAAAGGCCATCACATCTTTGACTTTTGCACCCTTTTTTCCCTCAAGGACTTGAAGCAAAGGACGGTTTTGGGTATAATACAGTTTGTGAATATATGGGTTTCCGGCGCGAAGATACGCGCCGTGCAATGAAGTGTAAAGGAGTAAAAAACACATGAGCAAGCAGATGACAGCCCTGATCATTATGGATGGCTTCGGCATCAACCCTTCCCACGAGGGCAACGCCATTTATCTGGCGGGCACTCCCGAATTGGATAAGCTGATGGCCCGGTATCCCCACACGCAGCTGGGCGCCAGCGGCATGAACGTGGGCCTGCCCGACGGCCAGATGGGCAACAGCGAGGTAGGCCACCTGAACATGGGCGCGGGCCGCATCGTGTATCAGGAATTGACCCGCATCACCAAGGACATTCAGGATGGCGTGTTCTTTGAGAAAGAGCCCCTGATCTGGGCCATGGACAGCGCCAAGAAAAACGGCGGCAGCCTGCATCTGATGGGCCTGCTTTCCGACGGCGGCGTGCACAGCCATATCACCCATCTGTACGCTCTGCTGGAAATGGCCAAGCGCCGGGGCCTGGAAAAGGTGTTCGTCCACTGCTATCTGGACGGCCGCGACGTGCCCCCCACCTCCGCCATCGACTATATGCGCCAGCTGGTGGCCAAGATGAAGGAAATCGGCGTGGGCCAGGTGGCCTCCATTCAGGGCCGTTTCTGGGGCATGGACCGGGACAATATCTGGGACCGGGTGGAAAAGGGCTACGACGCCATCGTGCTTGGCGAAGGCATCCGGGAAACCGATCCCGTGGAAGCCGTGCAGCACAGCTATGACAACGGCAAGACCGACGAATTCATGATCCCCACCGTCATCGAAAAGGACGGCCAGCCCCTGACCACCGTGGAAAAAGGCGACAGCGTGGTGTTCTTTAACTTCCGCCCCGACCGGGCCCGGCAGATGACCCGCGCCTTCATCATGGAGGACTTTAAAGGCTTCGAGCGCAAGAAGGGCTTTATCCCCGTCCAGTTCGTGTCCATGACCCAGTACGACGAAACCTTTACCGGCCTCAAGGTGGTCAATCCTCCGGAAACGCTGAAAAACACCCTGGGCGAATACCTGGCCAAGCTGGGCATGACCCAGGCCCATATTGCCGAGACCCAGAAATACGCCCATGTGACCTTCTTCTTTAACGGCGGCGTGGAAGCTCCCAACGAAGGGGAAGAACGCTTCCTGATCGATTCCCCCAAGGTGGCCACCTTCGATATGAAGCCCGAGATGAGCGCCCCCGAAGTGACCAAGAAGGCCCTGGAGCTGATCGACTCCGGCAAATACGACGTGATGATCCTGAACTATGCCAATTGCGACATGGTGGGACACACCGGCGTGATCTCCGCCGCCATCGAGGCCGTGCGGGAAATCGACAAGGACGTAGCCATGCTGGTGAACGAAATCATCAAAATGGGCGGCCGCGCCTTCGTCACCGCTGACCACGGCAACGCCGACCAGATGATCGACCCCGTTACCAAGGAACCCTTCACCGCCCATACCACTAACCCCGTGCCCTTCATCGCCTGCGATGAAAAGCTCATCGGCAAAACCCTGCGCTCCGGCGGGCGCCTGGCCGACATCGCCCCCACCATGCTCGCCAGCATGGGCGTGGAAATTCCCAAGGAAATGACCGGAAAGAGCCTGATTGAATGATCTATTCCTACTGTAAACGCTGCAATATGGAAAGCCCCGGAGACGTTTGCTCCGGCTGCGGAAAAAAGGCATCTGTCAGCGCCCAGATGGATCAATGGAGCATTTCCTCCATTCCCGTGATGGATGGGCGGATCTGGCGGTCCGTGCTGTTTTCCCTGCTGGGCGCGGCGGCGCTGCTGATGGCCGCGGTGTTCGGCGTGGAGGCCGTGGTCAACGGCGGCTCCGCGGCGGCGCTGCTGTTCCAGGGGTCCCTGCCCCGGATGATTCTGCTATTGGTGCCCGCAGGCCTCCTCATTTCCTTTCTGTTCCTCTCTTTGCAGGGGCAGGAGGTGAACGTATTCAAGCTGGACGCCCAGGGGGCGCACCTGCGCACCTGGCACGGGCCCCAGAAATGGAAAAGCTGGGCCCGCCTGCAAAGCGCCGATCCTAAGAAAAACGTGCCCCAGCAGGACGGGTCCGTGGTGCATCTGAGCCAGGAAAGGCATCTGATGTGGCGGGACGTGCAGGCCGTGCAGTATAAGCCCGGCAAGGCCGTGATCGCCCTGTACCATACCCCCCACATAGCGCCGCTTTTGCTGCGCCTGCCCCCGGAGGAATACGAGCTGGCCAAGGCCTATGTAGGAAAGTACTGCAAAGGAAAATAAGCGCAATTGCTCTGATCATCCATAAGGAGTGAATCAATTAACTCCTCACTCCTAACTCCTCACTCCTCACTCATAATTCCTCACTCCTAACTCATGATCAGCGACAAGAAGGAGGGATCGCATGTCCATTACCCTGAAAGACATCGCCAAAACTCTGGACCATTCCACTCTGCAGCCCTTCCTGACGGAAGATGACATCCGCAAGGGCTGCGATATCGCGCTGCAATACGACACTGCCACCGTCTGCGCCCGGCCCGGGGATATGCCGCTGGTCGTGAAGCTGCTTTCCGGCAGCGATGTAAAGCCCTGCACGGTGATCGGTTTCCCCCACGGCGCCCATCACACCAGCGTCAAGGTGTTCGAGGCGGAAAAGGCCCTGGACGACGGCTGCGTGGAATTGGATATGGTGCTGAACATCGGCCGTATGCTCCACGGCGACGGGGCGTATGTGCAGGATGAAATCGCGCAGCTTGCCCAGAAGGCCCACGCCCGGAACGCCATCCTCAAGGTGATTCTGGAAACCTGCTACTTAAACGACGAGCAGAAAAAGCTGGCCTGCCAGCTCAGCGAAGCGGCGGGAGCCGACTTTGTGAAAACCTCCACCGGCTATGGCTCCGCCGGGGCCACGGTGGCGGATGTGAAGCTGATGCGCGCCGCCGTATCCCAAAAGGTGCGCGTCAAGGCTTCCGGCGGCATCCGCACCCTGGATATGGTGCTGGCCTGCCGGAATGCGGGCGCGTCCCGCTGCGGCGTATCCGCCACCGTAAAAATCATGGAGGAAGCCAAGGAACGCCTGGCCGCCGGCAGCCTGACCGAGCTGCCGCTGCATCCCGTGGAAAACGCCTCCGGCGGCGCTTATTGATTATTCATACTTGATCTTTACAGGGGCTGGTGCATTCCGCCCCTGTATTTTTTGAACAGACCAAAGGAGGAAGCGCATGCCCAGAGCGAAACGGGCCGTGCTGGAATACCGCACCTATGACCTGCCAGCGGATTTTCCCCTGTTCGTTCTTGCCGGGGACGCCTGGCGCATCAGTCCGGTGCCCAGCAAACGGCTGCACATTCACAACTGCCTGGAAATCGGCCTGTGCCATTCGGAAAGCGGCTTCATGCTTTTGGGAGAGCAGCAGACTGCCTTTTCCAGCGGATGCGTGTCCGTCATCGCCCGGAACGTGCCCCACACCACTTGGTCCTCTCCCGGTGTTTACAGCCAGTGGAGCTATCTTTATCTGGATATCGAAGCGATCCTCGGGTCCTTCAGCATGGAATTGCTGCCCGATATGAACGTTTTTTATAAGATGCTCACCAATTGCCATTTCATCCTCCCGCCGGACGAGTATCCCTGGGCCAAGCCCATCATTCAGTCTGTGCTGACGGAATTTGAAAACAAAGGCGCGGGCTACCGCAGCTCCATCCGGGGCCTGCTTCTGTCCTTCGTGATCCGCATCATGCGGCTGTATTCCGACGGGGAGCAAAGCCTGAAGGATAAAAACATCTCCGTGCTCAGCCCCGCCCTGGAATATATGCACCGCTGCTACGACCAGACTTTTTCCATGGAGCAATTGGCGGAGCTGTGCCATATCAGCCCCACCCATTTCAGGCGTCTCTTTGGCGCCCAGATGGGCGAATCTCCCCTGCATTTTTTGCATCAGCTCCGGGTGATGCAAAGCTGCCGCCTGCTCAGAACCACCAACAAAACCATCGCGGAAATCGCCACCCTGGCGGGCTACTCTTCCCTGTGCTGCTATAACCAGCATTTCCGGCGCTTCATGGGCTGCACCCCCTCCGCCTGGCGCAAAGCGGGCGGACAGGAAAAACCCGCGCTGGTTACTTATACAGGCTGGATGGAAGCGGAACGCCTGGAAAACGAACAGAGCAATGAAAAATGACCGTTTTCGTTTTTCGGGTTTTACATTTTAAACCGCAATATGATATAAATTTGTTCATAGATGAACCGGATTTTCTATTTTAGAAATTGATTATGGTCGAAATCCATCAGTTTCAGACCGAATTATACTTGATAGACCAGCCTGAATAAAGTAAAATTTTATACGAATGAAATCATACCTGCGTTTTGAATTCGGCGGAACCATGTGCGAAAAGACCAGATGGGTATTTTTGCGTTGTTTCGCTGAAGCGTCTGTCAGCCAAAGGGGGGAATCGAACTGATGAAATCCAAATCGGTGAAGGCGCCCAGCCTGCGGGAGAAATCCTCCTGGGGCGTGGCGCTCAAGCGGGACTGGCATCTGTATCTTCTTTTGCTGGTGCCTATTACGCTGGTGGTGCTGTTTAACTACGCCGCCTATCCCGGCCTGCGCATGGTGTTCATGGATTACAAGCCCGCCAAGGGCTACGCGGGCAGCAAATGGGTGGGCTGGGAAACCTTCCAGAAGGTGTTCAAGGACAAGGATTTTTTGAGGGCGCTGAAAAATTCCATCGTTTTTAATCTGCTGGACTTGCTGGTCAGTTTCCCCATGCCCATCATCCTGGCCCTGATGCTGAACGAGCTGCGTTTCCCCCGTTTTAAAAAGGTCACGCAGACCGTGCTGTATCTCCCCCATTTCCTGTCCTGGGTCATCATCGGGTCGGTGGCTTATCAGCTCTTTAAGCCCTCCACCGGCATTGTGAACGTGCTGATGATGAATTGGGGCTGGATCAAGGAGGGCATCCCCTTCCTGACGGAAAAGAACCATTGGGCCGTGACCTACCTGCTCATCGGCGTATGGCAGGGCATGGGCTGGGGCACCATCATTTACCTGGCCGCCATCACCGGCATCAGCGGCGAACTGTACGAGGCCGCCATGATCGACGGCGCGTCCCGCCTCCAGCGCATCTGGCATATCACCCTGCCCGGCATCCGGAGCACCATCGTGGTGCTGTTGATCATGAACCTGGGCAAGATCATGGGCAGCAATTTCGAGCGTCTGGACGTGTTCGCCAATACGCAGGTGCGCGAATACCAATACCAGCTTGCCATCTATATTTATGAAAAAGGCTTGGCAAGCTCCAAGTTCAGCATGGCCACCGCCGTGGGCCTGTTCCAGAGCCTGGTGGGGCTGATGCTGGTGCTGGTCAGCGACCGCTTCGCCAAAGCCTTGGGCGAAGACGGACTGCTGTAAGGGGGTGGGAAACATGGCAAAAGAAAAAGTGAAAGAATTTGACACCGTGAACGACGGTTCCCACGCCATCCGGAAATTCTCCATCGGCGACTTCATCATTATCTTCGTGCTGGTGCTGCTGTGCCTGACCTGTATCCTGCCCTTTATTCACCTGGCGGCCAAGTCCATTTCCAGCAATACCGCGGTGATGCAAAAGTCCGTGGTGCTCTGGCCCAAGGGCATCAACTTTGACGCCTACACCTCCATCTTTCAGGACGGCACCCTGGTGCATTCCTTCCTGTACAGCGTGGAAGTGGTGGCCATCTTCACGCTGCTGGGCATGATCGTGTGCACCTGCGCCGCCTATCCCCTGTCCAAAAAACGGCTGAAGGGCCGCGCGTTCTTTACCTTCGTGCTGATGATCCCCATGTATTTCAGCGCCGGCCTGATTCCCACGTATCTGCTCTATAAGGATCTGAACCTGCTGAATTCCATGTGGGTGCTGATCCTGCCGCTGATCTATTCTTCCTATAACATGCTGATCATGAAGAACTACTTCCAGAGCACCATCCCCGACAGCCTGGAGGAAGCGGCGTTCCTGGATGGGGCCAGCAATTTCCAGATCCTGTTTAAGATCGTGCTGCCCCTGTCCATGCCCATCATCGCCACCCTGTCCCTGTTCTACGCCGTAGGCCGCTGGAACAGCTACGCCGATAATAAGTATTACATCACCAAGGAAGCCCTGAAAATGATCCAGTACAAGCTGTATCAGCTGGTGGCTTCCGCTACCGAAGCCCAGACCGCTACCCTGTCCGAAGCCATCGAGGTCACCAGTACCCCCGAAGTGCTCCAGGCTGCCTGCATCATGTTCGCCACCATCCCCATCATCTGCATCTACCCCTTCCTGCAAAAGTATTTCGTGAAGGGCGTTATGGTGGGCGCGGTCAAGGGATAAACACAGTGAGGAGTGAGGAGGTAGGAGTGAGGAGTTTTCAGTTTGCTGAAACGAATTATTGGCGTTATATCTATTAACTCCTCACTCCTCACTCCTCACTCCTAACTGATTCACTCCTAACTCAGTTCAGTTCCCAAGGGCGGAAAGCCCTAAAAATATAAGGAGGAAAACCAAATGAAGAAGATCCTTGCCCTGGCGCTGGCAGCGGTCATGCTGCTGAG
>ODAI014291244.1_pt1 | contig 13045 bp, 10 predicted proteins | sample 1539321 | NCBI WGS metagenome assembly ODAI01 (sample SAMN02144231, study PRJEB22623) | gut metagenome | biome: sheep rumen | host: Ovis aries | place: New Zealand | reverse complement strand
TCTTGGTGGGTATGTGATAAGTGTGGATACCGCGTTTGTCCATCATGTTTCCCCAGTTATAAATGCCCAAAATGTACTTGGGGCTGGATGAAACGAACATGAACAAATAGATGAAAAAGTGCAGCGAACAGTTAAACTCGCAGCACTTTCTACTTATTCTATAGAAAACCATTTCTTCTCTCCCGCTGTTTCTGTGCAGAAAACAGGTTGAGGATAGTCTTTATGGAATTTTGTGGCGAAATCATGACTACCATTATCTGTGGTTTTCAAAAAAGACTCTTTATGTGCAGTGAATAGCAATGAACGAAGATGACGACTGCTGAACAAGTCATTGATATCCACATCTGTTCTTCCTTTTGCTTCTGTTAGACTACCAGTATTAAAGTCATAATGAAGCACAAATTTCTTATTTGTAGAGCCCAACTCAATATCTGCGCTGACGGATGAAAATGATGAAAAACGGGAAAACAAAGTGTCAACCTCCTCACCGTTGAGATTCACCTTGATATCAAGATGCTTCTCCTGACGCTTAACCTTACGATTTATATATGTCAATAAACTATTCATCAGTATTTATATTAGTCATTCAAGAATGTATGAAATAAGAGTTGAGAAGAGATGATGTCGTTATATTCATATCGAATTTGAACTCTGTTCAAGAAGAAATGGAGTTCATCGTCTCTTCTCATGTCGTCAATTGTAAAACCATCACCCAATACGACTTTGATTTTCGTATTGGCTCCATTATTTAGTGCAATATCAAGTTCTCTTCTTACCCATCCGGACATTGCGGAATCTGGTGTAAGAAGCACTACAAAATGACTAGCAAACTTCAACGCTGTAGGAACCATTAAGGAGTACTCAGTGCCTTGTGGTATTCCATCAGGAGCCATCCAAACATGATATCCTTCTTTCTCGATATATTGCTTCAGAAGATTTGCTTTCATAACATTTTTTGAAGAGTAACAGACAAAATAATAATCTTCTTCAAGACTCCATCTTAGATGTTTTTCGAGAGAACTTATAGCTTTGTCGAGATAATTTCTATACCAGTCTTCTCTATTATTCATAGTTGTTGCCTCACAATACAATCTCCTAACATCTTTAACAACCGCACTTTGCCAACCAATCAGTTTCTCAAAGCGAGTCCTTACTTTCGATGGCTCTCCTGCTTTTCGAATAAGTTCAAACACCCTTGCGAAAAACTGTTCTAATGAAATTCTTGATGGGGTGTTAATAATTGCATCAAGATCGTATATATCTGCACCAATATAATCTGGTGTTCCACTGATTACTGGCATAAAAACCATTTGGCAAACTCCACCATACATGTAATTTGGACATTTCCTCGTCAGTTCCATGGCAAAGTCAACGAATTCAGCCTGATTAAAGGCAATCTGCCCTAAACGTGGACTCTCAATAAACCTAACACAGTCTTTATTGAATTCTGCATATTCTGGATAATTCCGAGGAGTTATATCTTTCATTATTCTGATTTCCCCTTCAGAAAAGCCTCTTCTACGCCTCACCTCGTAACCTGGCATAAAGAAATCAACATCATCTGCAAAAGAATCAAGAAGATGGAAATTCCTAAAGATGTAATCTACGGCCTTGCTGTCTGATTCAGCATTGGCAAAGATAATGAGAGTCCATCTTTTAGTACGATTCTTAAGCCTACTCTCAAAGGAGTGAATATCTTTAATTGGTATTCCCATAGCAACTTAATCCTATTTACTAATTATTTCACGATCTCTCCTTGTTTGTTAATAGTGTATCGTTGATAATTTGCGTCTGTCACCTTGGCGAGTCCATCTTTAAAATCGGATGCTTCCATCCATTTGCACTCAATAACAACATTACCAGTTTTGTCAATATAACCTCGCATACCGTTATCATATTGGACTTTAGCCAATCCCTCAGAAAAAGACCATGCATCTTTCCATACATATGGGATTGTTAGCTTTCCTGTTTTATCAATATATCCCCATTTCCCATTATCTCCTTTTACATAGGCTAAACCTTCCGAAAAGCGACCTGCATAAACTTCTTCTTTCCACTTAATTGGAGTTATTTCATTCCCATTAACGTCTATAAATCCCCAATTGTTATTAAAATCTTGTACTTTAGCTATTCCATCAAAAAACGGATCAATATGCTTCCATTTGCATGGGACAGTTAATTGTCCCGATTTGTCTATACGGCCCATCTCTCCATTGTCATTTGTGACTAATGCATAACCGTCACCAAAAGGACAAGTATCCTTCCATATACAAGGAATAACAATGATTCCTTTCTCATTTATATACCCCCATTTTCCAGTTGAATCCTGAACCTGAGCATATCCGTTAGAATAGGGAAAGAAGGGGCGGCATGATTCCCAAATACAAGGAATAACTACTTCTCCTGTTTTATTAATGAAACCACACTTTCTGCTTCCTTCATGAACGATGGCATAACCGTTAATAAAGAAAGATGCAAAGTCCCAATTGCATGGAATAACTAATTTCCCAGTTTTGTCAATATATCCCCAACCTTTTCTGTCTTTCACTCTAGCCAAACCTTCAGAGAAGGAACCTGCTTTTCGCCATTTGCATGGAAAAACAACCTTTCCAGATTTATCTATAAACCCATATTTCCCATTATCAGGGTCACAGACACAGGCTAAGCCTTCCTCAAAGTCGTCTGCATGCTCCCATTTGCACGGAATTACAACTTTCCCCCTTTTGCTCATAAAACCATACAAGCCATCTTCTTTGTAACGTTTTAGTTTTAGGTCTTTAAGCTCCTCAGGTTCCTCCCATAATTTGTATATAGGCTCTGCCCACTTTTTGAGATCTCTAATTAGCTTTTCATGCTGAGGCTTATTTGACCACAAAATAGTATCTGTGAGACCATACAGAAGATCAAATTCATCAGTTAGGTCACAACCATCAATATTGATAAGAACGACATGTATATCATGTGTTTTCGTCTTCTTATATGCTATCCTTATCTCACCTAATGCGTATGGTGATTCTTGCGAATGCTCCGAAAGCATAAAGAGGAATACTTTACAATTATTTATGCCGTCAACAATGTCCTTGGTAAATTGTGGACTACCACTTTCTATACCGTTTAAGTCCATCCAGCACTCTGTGCCGATAGCAATCTCTATTTCTTCTTTTATCTGCTTTACCAGACTTAGGTCTTTTCGACTATAACTTATGAAAATATCTCGTTGCATAAATGTGAAATTATGGTTTTTTAAATCATTGAACTTCCACTACTTGATATAACCTCGTGTTATTATATACACTCCCTTTACTGCCATCTTCCAGTTCTAAGATCAACTTTTCTAAACCATTTGCTGTGGTTTGTATTTCGACAACCTTTCCAATTATGTTGTCAGATGTCCTCATTATAGTATCTCCAACGTTGGCTTTACGTGTGGTTGTCGTATGAGTATCTTTTATTTCCTCACTACTCGAGTTATCATATCCTTCATTATTGTCCTCATCTATAACATCAGGATTTTCTATATCATCTATTATTTCAGAGTCGTCGCTCTCATCTTTAATCTCCTCTATCTTGCTGCCGTTTTTTCTGGCTTCATCTAATAAGGCCTTCATCGTAGGATTCTTATAGGTAAGTTTGCGGATAGTCAGACCTTCAGCTTGGTCATTGGCAAGACGAAGATAATCTTCTGAACTGACAAGGTTGTCTCGTACAGCTTGAAGTTCTTTTATGGATTTGTCAATGGCAGCAATGGCACCTTTGAATTTGTCGCTAGCCAGCCTATAATCTCTACCAAACTTCTTCTTAAATTCATCTAACTTTCCCTCAAATGTTGTTATATCAACAGACAAGCTTCTGGCCTGTATCAGCTCTTTTTGCAAAACGACGTTCTTTCTCGCCATCTGTACTAACAGCGTAATGAGAGGGATGAAGAATTGTGGACGTATAACGTACATCTTAGGGTAGCGATAGCTGACATCCACGATGCCACCATTGTATAGATCGCTGTCTGGTTCCAGAAGAGAAACAAGTACAGCATATTCACAACCTTTCTTGTTGCGATCATCGTTCAGCTTCTTAAAGAAATCTTCATTTTTATGTTTGACTACTGTTGATTCCATCTCGTTCTTCATCTCAAACATAATGGAAATATACTCTTGGCCATCATCGTAATCCCTGAAGATAAAGTCCCCTTTTGATCCTCCTGAAGCATCATTGTCTTTTTCAAAATATGCACTGGGTAATATATTGCGGAGATTAGCATTATATTGATTGCTACAGTGCGTTTCAAGTGACTCCCCCAACATCTTAGTCGATAGTCGGATCTTGAAATCCTTATATTGCTCGACCATTTCTTGCATCTGTTTCAGTTGCGACTCATAATTTTGGCGAATATTTTGTTCGCGGAGCAAAGCGCCAGTTTTTTCTGACTCGAGCTTGCCTTTCCAGTTAGCTATCTCATTATCTTTCAGAAGAATCATTTCATTAGCCTTATTTTTTTCTTCCAAAACAGCAACTTTAGTTTTATTTTCACCTTGATCTACAACACTTTGTAGACGTATTAATTCAGCATCTTTCTCAGCGAGTATCTTATCAAATTCGGCTTGCTTATCTTTTGCGATGCCCTTCATCTTCTCTTCCAAACGAGCAATCACCGCATCCTTTTCTGCAAGTTGCTTCTCGTGCTCCAATTGTTCTGCTTTCACAGCTCCTTGCGCCTTCTCTTTCAGTTGAGCAATCTCAAGCTCCTTTTCTGAAAGGCGTTTGTCAAACTCAGCCTGCTTGGAGATAGCGATACTCTTTACCTGTTCCTCCAAACGGGCAATATCAGCATTGCGTTTTTCTATTTCTTGGTCTTTTGCATTCAACTTCTGTTGATATGCTTGATCCGAAATAAGTTTGTCGGACTGATGCTTCAGTTGCTGCTGCTTTTCAACCTCAGCAACGCGACGACGTATTTCTTCTTCAAGTTCCTTTGTTCTGACTTGATTAACGATTGAAGCATAACTCGCTTCGTCAACAGAAAAAACCTTTCCGCATTCAGGACATTTTATCTCGTTCATCTGGATTTGCTTTTTAGATTAAGTGTGATACTTTTATTTTCTTCCATTTTTTGCCGATTCCAAGAATGTCTGCAGTGTTGTCTTTGATGATTAACTCACCTTTTTGCAAACCAGAAATCGCTGCTTTCAGATCAAGGAAATCTTTGCCGGAAACACCAAAGATATCTTTCAGTACGCCGTCAGAAATACTCTGCTGTTTCATGATCAGTGGATACTGAGCGTTTGCATAGAAATCGAATGATTTGCTCTTAAAATCATCCATATTCTGTGTTGCCAATATGATACTCAGTCCTTTATTTCGACCTACAGCAATCAGATTCCTAAGTGGACGGTTATCAAAACTTAACATGTAGTGAGCCTCGTCGATAATGGTGAAGTGTCGAATCTCTACATAGTCTTCGCTAACTGCTTGTTTCTCCAGTTTCTCGTAAATACTGTTAAGTTTGGAAATAACAAAATAGACTATTGCTTTGGCTACAGGCCCATCCTTTGGATAGGAGTCCATCTTGACGATAAACGAGTCTTTTACTAAATCCACTTTATCTTCTTCTGCGAATAGATGTGCCCTGTCGAGTTGTTTCAGTACAGATGTTACACTATCGTCCTTATCAGGGTTTGGCATGATATCCTGATACTTCTCCAGCATCAGATGAAATGATATGGGAGCCCCTTTTGTACTTTTATATGCATCACTAATGGCTTCACTTAATCTGTTACTCATGTTCGCACTTATCGTGGCCCTGTCAAGAGCGCATAATGCATTAGCCATTTCTGTTGAATACAAATTGATTTCTTGTATCGAGCGATCCCTGAAATCTTTAAATGGTGTAAAGGGTAGGGGAGACAGGATTGGATCCAGAATGCAGCTTCTGTTCACCTCAAACAAGTTTAGCCAATGGTTATTGGCTGGGTCAGAGAATTCCCCCTTGTAATCGAAGAGCAGAAAGTTTACAGGATAGGGCGATTCGATAGACAATAATCTGAGTTGGTTGATGAGTACAGCCAACAGGTTTGTCTTACCCGACCCAGTTGTTCCTGCCACCAGAATCTGCGTGTTAGAGATTTCGCGACTGTTGATGTCCAGTGTGGCTTCCATATCCTCATCGTATTGGCCAATGATAAGTTCAAGTTTGGGGATACCTCCTGTTCGGCTTCTGCCGTTTGCCGTCTGTGCCATCATAAATGTGTCAAGGTTATCTCCTTGCAGTAGGTAGTCTCTGCCACGATACATCTCTGCCGCAATGATTCTCGATACAGTCGGACTGTCCTGCCAGTCTATCTCAAATTCCTTATAGCGCATTTTGAGCAATGCGCCAAAGAGATCCTTCAGTTCCAGATAGGTAAAGAAACTCGAAGGAATACGGATGCTTGATTTTGAGAGTTGTATTTCTGTCAGACAGTTCAAGTCGCGCTGGGCTGTCTGGTATAGTCCCACTATCAGGCAGATACGCATAATCTTGTTGCCTGTCAGCGACACTTTCTTCTCGTCAGCAGCCCGATGCTGCAGGTTGATTCTTTGCTCGAGTTTCTCCTTGATCTCGTTCAAATTGTCTATGATGCCTTCTGCTTGTCTCAGATTGTCAAATGAAATCTCCATAGTACTTTTCTTTATTTATAAAGTGGAATTCCGAAATAGCCTTCTGTCACAGTGGTGTTCTGCTGTTCAACGTTTCTGATGAGGGTATATGTCTTCGAGATAAAAGGCTCCAGTTTCTTGTAGTCGCTGTCCTTGCGTATCTCTGATGTCGTACAGAGCAGGATGGTTTGCTCTGCCAGTTCAGGAAAGTACTCTTCCATCAGTACGTCACGCCCTTCTTCGTCAATAACGCCCATCACGGTGTCTATCATCACTGGGGGATTGTAGTCACCAAGATTCCTCAATACCTTCAGCAGAACCTGGATGAAAATCTGCTTTGAGGCAGCATTGAGCTGGTTGAGCGAAATCTCGTTACCGGCAGTGTGGAAGATACGGATAGAAAAGTTGTCCAGTTTGTCGGAAAGCTCGACTCTTCCTATATGCCCTTTGTACGACAGCAGCATTTTGTCCAGTTGTTCTCTTATCTGCTCCTCTATCAGCGTTTTCTTGTTTGCAAGAAGTGTATTGGCCACATCGTCAAAGAAAGGTACCAGTTTCACCAGCGTGTCGTATTTTACGTCAGGCTCCTGCTGAATCTGAACGTCATAGCCGTGAATGTTTCTGTCCAGTTTCTTGATTTCTCCATCAATCCTTTCCACATCTTTCTTCAGATGTTCCAATTCACGCTTCTTGTCCTCGTATTCCTTGATGATATTTCCGCTTCCTTGCGTCAGTGTACTTTTCAGGCTGTCGCGTTGTATTCTGAGATTCGGTAGTTCCGTGATGGCATCGTCAATACTCCTTCGCTGGCTGTCCAGTTGGATAAAACCATTGACCGCATTCAGTTTCTTCAGCGTCTTCAGAGCCTCAAGGTCTATGTCGTCAAGGAAAGCGTATTTGTCTTCTGCAACAATATCCTGCTGCGTCGCCATGATGTGGTTTGCTACATTCTGTGGATTCACGTCTGAGGCAATCAGCGCAAAATCCTTCAGATAGGCAATCACCTTACGAGTAATGTCTTCTATCTCCTCTGCAGAGTATCGTTGCTCCAGCGCCTTCTTCACTTCATCCTTCGACCTCATGATGGCTTCAATCTCTGGCGACATGCTTGCTGAAAGTCTGGGCAGGAATACATTCAGTTCTATGGTGTTGATAAAGTCCTTGATGTTCTCCACATAGTCTGAGGCTTTCTTTTCTGTATCCTTAATCGTGCTCTCCAGCTGTTGTACTTGCAGCCGTATATGTTCTTGATCTTCAGCCCCCTGCTTTGCTTTGTCGTAGGTGGCCTTCATCGAGGTGAGATATTTGTAAAGCACATCCTGATTGGCCTCATTCTGCTTCATTTCTTCCTCAAACTTTTTCTTGCTGTCGCAGAGCTGATTGTATTCCTCTATCTCCTGTTGAGCCTTCAGCCTTTGCTTGGAACGCTCTTGCAGCAGCTTTTCTGCGGACTTCTTCAATTGCAGATACTTATTGAAGCCCAACACGTTCTGAAAGTTATCGCGGATAATCTGTGCAAACACATTGTCCTTCAGCAGTTCACTCGACTGCATGGCATCAAATAGGAAATACTGGCTCAGTTCCTGAGGCAGATTGGCCTTGATAATCTTGTTGACCTGTTGCTCGCTGACGGCTCTCTGTGCTGCAGGAGTGGCTGTTCCGTATGTAAACACGCTGCCATTCATGTTCAGATAGACTGACTCGACGGGCTTCTCGGCTTTGTTCAGGATATAGGTCCTTCGGAGGATATACTTCTGCGTCTGATGCAGCACCTGACCTGTAAACACCAGTTCCAGCTCTATCTTTGGCTCTGTCTTGCCAAAGGCACCGTTGTTCAGCAGTTCTTCAAAATGCCTCTTGTTCTTGATGTTCAAACCATAAAGGGCACCATAGATGGCCTCGAAAAGCGTAGTCTTACCTCCACCGTTCAGTCCACCTATTAATATTATGGGGCACTCGTCTTCAACCTGCAAGTCCAGATCCAGACTCAGATAGGTCTTGAAGTTGGTCGCTTTAATCTTTTGTATCTGCATATCACGGCTCTCCTATCTTACAGTTTGTAATGCCTTGTTGATGACGCTCTCAGTGGTAGAGTCGTCCATCTCAATCCTATCCACTTTCTCCTTATGGTACTGACTGAGCAGACTGTCCTTCACCCAGTCGGCATTCAACTCATGCTTTTCGCAGAGTGCTGTTATCACTTCCAAATCCGGCTTTCTGATGCCATACTCCAGAAAAGCCCTGTCGAGTCCCTTCTTCATATCTTCATGATTTTATGGTTCTACATTGATTCTGGCCAGGTCCAGCGCATCCCATCCTGTCAGGTCCGTGGTGTTCTCGATGTTGAGCGGACTGTAATACCAGTTTTCGTTTTGCTCGATGATGACGCCGCCCATCAGTCGTTTGTGGTTCTTCTCATTCTCGCTTTTGATATACCTCAGCAAGGCATTGTGCTTGTTTGGCGCATTGGGGTCACTATCCTTCGACTTGGTGTCAAACAGGCAGACGGTGCCGTTCTTCAGCCGGATGATGTAGTCCACATAGAAGCAGCGCGGCGCGCCGTCCTTATCGGTATAAGCCACAGCGAAGTGCATGTGCCCACTGTCTGCATTCTTATACCACCAGTCTATCACCTCGTTGTTCTTGTCCAGCATACGGCTGAACTTATACTCTGGTTCCGACACTCTGTTCTCCTCAAAGAAGGGCAGCAGGGCATGATGATAGATGTCCGCGCAATGGTGGCTCACCTCCGAGTTATACATCCTCGTGTCGGGCAGTTCCCACTTGAACGACACGTACACCTCTGGGTTACGCTCCTGTTCGCGCTTCTCGTATTCTTCGGCATACCTTGCCTCTGCTTTGGCCAGATAGGCGGCGAACTTCGGCTTGTTCAGATGGTAGAGCACCACCTTGATGGCATCGTTCTGAGGCATGCCCAGATAGTCCTCGAAGAACTCGTAGATGGCCGAACGTATCATCTCCGAACTCTGTCCTGGCTCATAGTCGCCCACATTCTTGCGGCAGAACTGGTAGAACGATACCAGCAGTTCATCCTGAGTGCGGGCAAAGCGTGCAATATCTTCAACGTCTGTACGACCGACCTCACCCGTTATCAGCAAGTCCTTTGGAATCTTCACCATGATTTTATTGACGTCCGTTCGGATGCCGTGCTTGTTGGCCTTGCGCTTGTTTTCCGAGAAGGTGTAGTCTGTCTCTTCTTCCGACTGGTCATCCTTCCCAAGGTCATCCCAGCCCATGTCGGCCCCCCATAGTTCTGTCTGTGGCAGGTCCCACTCCTGGGCCACTACCTGCTTGAAGAACTCCTTGAACGGCGACATCAGCACATGTGGTGTTTTTCGCCTGTCCTGATAGACAGAGTTTAGTTCAATGCGCCTTACATCCTCACGCTTCTTGGCGTAGAGCGTGGAGATGTAGTTCATGTCGTCTTTCACGATCTCCACTCTGTCGGCGCTGAGGTTCGTATATACATAGCCATAGTTCAGCGCCTCGTTCTGATAGTGCTGCTGTTGGGGCATGCGGAGAATACGCCCCACGGTCTGCGCCGTGAAGGTCATGCTCTTGATGTCTCGGTAAATCAGCAGCACGGAGGCCCTAGGACAGTCCCAGCCCAGCGCGATGGCCTGTTTGAAGAGCAGCACCTCCACCATATTGTCCTTCTTCTCGATGTCGTGCAGGTTCTCATGGCGGTCGCTCAGCCAGACGGCCAGTTTGCCGTTGCTCACGTTGATGTCCTTGTTCACGTCCAGATATTGCTCAATCTCCTTCACCAGCGTCTTCTCCTCTGTATCGAGGGTGTCTTTCGTGTCGTTGGGTAACTGTATCAGCAGCAGCGGGTTGATGTCATACTGCCTGTAGGCTCTGGCCAGATTATTCCTCCGCTCCAAGGCCTGTTCCAGCAACTGGTCGTCCATCTTCAGTTCATTCGAGCCTTTCAACTGCGGATTCAGCTCGATGCCTTTCTTGATCATCTCCTCGGCTATCACCTGATGGCGAGGCACCTCTATCAGCGGACAGCCGCCGGTGATGGGAGTGGCCGAGACGCGCAGCTCTATCTTGGGCGTGATGTTCTGCAGCACCAGTTCGCTCTTCTTGGCGTTCTTGCCGCCGAACATGTGTTCCTCGTCTATCACCACGATGATGGGCAGGCCCTTCTGCTGGGTGCGCCGTGTCAACTGATAGAGGTTGCGGTTCTGCTCGTTGTCGCGTATCAGCACGGCATTCTCCTTGTTGATGCTCTCCCAGTTCAGGAAGAGCACCTGGCCTGGCCGTAAGCCCTCGGCTGGGTCAGCCTCATCGAACATCACGGGGCGCAGCGAACGCGTTTCGCTGAAGAAGTTCCTGAACGACATGTAGCTCTGTATGTGTAGTTTGTTAGGTGCTATCCAGATGTAGGCGCAGTCCATGAACTTCATCTCCAGGTCGCGCTTCAGCTCGTCGAGTAGGGCAGAGGTCATCACCGTCTTGCCGCTGCCTGTCGGAGCTTTGAACACCAACTTTTGTCGCATCCCGTCCCAACTGAGCATATCCACGATGCGCTCCTTCAGTTGCCTGACGGCCGATTTCTGATAGTCTTTCAGTTCAATCATATCTATTTTTTCTTTTGTTTTCTTTGTTTATTCAGGATAAAGTGTTAATTTTGCAAGCGGAATCAATAAATGCAGAATGATTATGGAAGCAAACAAGTCTAATTTTGAACGTCCGACTCATGAGGAAGTCCTGGACATGTTTCGCCGTGCAAAGGCCCGCCAACAGCAATTGCAAGAGGAAGGCCGAAGGATGTGGGAAAATGAGCAGAAGATTAAAGCAGAGGCCAAAGAATACTACGAGCTTGAATATGCATAAGTTATGAATCACCTTGACGTTAATCTTATCAATCTTTTCTCTTCTTATCATGTATGGGAGGAGTCTAACCGTTTCTATTTTGAGACGGACTACGACTTGAAATACTTTGTGGATTTCTCTTTGGAGGATAATCCACGCTTTGTTGCATATTGGTTTAATCTCGTAAATATGAGCGGAGCTGCTTCCCCCAAAGACATGAAAATCTGGCAGACCGTATTTTGCATCATCGAAGAGTTCTTTAGGAAAAATCCGGATATTCTTCTTTACATTTGCAGTACTGCCGGAGAGCAGCAAGCTCAGAGAGCAAGGCTCTTCTCCTATTGGTTCAACAAAGCCGGGCAACAGGCGCGTTATTTCTTTAAGACGGCTGAGATTAAGGGTGACAACCCGCTGAATAAGGACTACAAGGAATATGTAGCCATCATAGTTCCGCGTAATCACCCTCAGGCCGAGGAAGTTATCACCTTCTTCGACGAGGAGACTGCTATGTTCAACTCCATGAAACCTTAACTCTGTCATTCTTCTTACTCTTTTGATTCAAACGCGATGGCTTCTGCCATCATTGTCTGCTGTTCCTCATCCGTCAGTTCCGTATCGTCAACCTTTGTTGTTGTCTCTTCAGGCAGCGAGTCCTTGATGCCGCGATAGTAGGCGTAGGGCATGGGGATGAGCGACACTTTTTCTATGACACTTGCGAAATCATCGGTATAGGGATAGGCTCCGTCTGCAAAGATGTAGATTTTCAGGGGCTGCTCCTGTTCGCCTCTCTGCGCTATCTCGTTGACAATGAATGGGATGACTCTCGTGTCGTACACCATCAACATCTCCCGTCCGTTCTCTGCAAAGTAGCGGAGCATCTGTTCCTTGCCAACTAACGACAGCGAGCCAAACAGCTGCTCCTCGTGATAGATGTTCTCCTTGATGCAGAGCAGGTCCTTCAGGCCGTAGAACAACTCGCGATTGCCTTGATGGCTCTGCTTGCGCGGGTTGAAGTCCAGTTTGTAGTAGCGCAGGTTGTTATGGTTCAGACCTGCCACTTGCTCGCCTTTCGGTGTGGTGTAGCCCTCAATCACGCGCTTGTTGCGTTCATAGGTCACTTCCTCGCAGATGTTGTTCTCGTTGTTCGTCACAAGGATGCACTGCCTGTGGTCTCCGTCCTCAGCATTCAGCTGCATAGTGGCGTGAAGGGTTGTGCCGGAGCCGGCAAAGAAGTCGAGGATGATGGAAGCGCTATTATGGGACAATAACTCTTGGACTAAAGAAACTGGTTTGGGATTGTCAAACCTATCTTTCCCACCTAATATGTCTGTTAGCAGTTTTGATCCATCACCTGTCTCCCCAATTTGGTATAAAATGCTACGACTTTTATAAACTTTGACTTTTGCTTTGTGTGGGTCGTAATATATTTTTTCATATGGGATGCCATTTTTCCATTCAATGTCGGTATTCTTTATCAAAGATTTCATACGTTCCAAACCAACTCGCCATCTTCCTGGAGCACCATCAGGAGCGACTGGGAAATAATCTTTGCCTTCTGGAGTTAGAATAG
>ODAI010570826.1_pt1 | contig 13046 bp, 12 predicted proteins | sample 1539321 | NCBI WGS metagenome assembly ODAI01 (sample SAMN02144231, study PRJEB22623) | gut metagenome | biome: sheep rumen | host: Ovis aries | place: New Zealand | reverse complement strand
GAAACAGTCAGATACTTGAGCTTGTCCAGTGCGTCCGATGCGTTGGAAACAATTTCCCGCAGGAAAATGTCCTTGTTTGAATACATTGAATGAATAATCAGTTTGAGCAACTGATTTACTTCTGTTTGAAACTGATAGGTTGCCATTTTTTGCCTCTTATCTGTAAGATACTAACAGAAAGGGAAATTCGGCAAGAGAAATTTTATGCAAGTCCTAGTTCTTTTGTAAAATACTGCAAAGCACAGAATTGAATTCGAGCATTTGTATTGATGTAAGTATCATTTATAATAACAACCGCCTTTTGAAAGTCCAGTCCCGCATTGTTTTCTTTATCCGTGATAAAACAATCCCTATTATTCGGGTTTATATGACTTCTAAACGGAATAGCAAATCTTTTGCCAACCGTTTCTATAATTAGCACGGTATACGGTCGGTCTTGTTTTATGAGGATTTCTTTGCAATTTCTGTATTTTTCATAAAATGCTGCAGATAAAAAACAGAATTCCATGCTTCCTCCCATAAAAAAGGCCCTGTATTGCTACAGAGCCTCATCTACTGATTTTCTTTATTTAGCCAGGACACAATCTATGTCCTCATCATCGACTGAGCTTCTTTATTTTTACAAGGACACGCTCTATGTCCTTATCATCTGACCATAGTATACGGCAGAAATAGTATATAAGTCAAGAAAAAATCTTCCCCAATCAAAAAAGATTTTTAGAGAGATGACCGCTATTTATCATCGCCCACGGTAAAGGTAATCGCTTCATTTGCAGGAATAGGCTTAGAGAAATAGTAACCCTGAATCACATCCGCACCAAAATCACGCAACCGCTCAAACTGCCATTTTTCTTCCACGCCTTCAATAATCATTTCCTTGTTAAGGTCGTGCATAAGGTGAATGATATTCATGATGAAGGAATCCTTGCCGTCAACCAGATAGGTGTCCACCAGAGACTTGTCCAGCTTGATGACATCAACCGGAATGTATGAAAGATATCCCAGAGAAGAATAGCCGGTACCAAAATCATCCATCAGCAGGCGGATTCCCATTTCCTTAAAGCGTTTAAAGATTTCGTCAGCAAGGGCACTCTTTTCCAGGAAGAGCCCCTCGGTAATTTCAATCTCCAGATATTCTGCCGGCACCTTGTACTCTTCAAGCAGACCTTTGACAAAATCGATGTAGCCATGATCGTTAAGCTGATTGCCGGAAAAATTAACGGAAACAGGATGCAGTTCATATCCCGCCTCACGCCAGTCTGCAAGCTGCTTGATGGCAAGTTCCGTGGTAATGCGTCCGATTCTCCAGATCCAGCCGTTTCTTTCTGCAACGGGAATAAATTTTCCGGGAAACATGCCGGGGGCTTTCATGCGCACCAGAGCCTCGTAACCGCTAACCTTCTTTGTCTTTGAATTAATCTGAGGCTGATAAACCATGTAGAAGCCGTCATGCTCAAATGCTTCCTGCAGTTTTTCCTTGATGACAACTTCTTCCCGGGCGCGTTCCTTCATCTCTTCATTGTAGAGGGCCGCTCCATTCTTACCATGGTTTTTTGCCTCGTACATGGCGATTTCTGCATTGATAAGATGCTGTTCCGCCGGTGTAATGCCATCGGAATTTGAAATGCCCATACTTGCCGTGATTGCAAGCGTTTCATCACCAAGAGGAATTGGTGCCCGAATACCCGCAAAAATATCCTGAATGGCAGGAGATTCTATGGTAAGAGTCTGGTCGGGAATAAAGAGCAGGAATTCGTCTCCGCCATAGCGGGCAATCTGCCAGCCGCCTTCTGCCGCCATTTCCTTAAAGAGGGCAACCAGATACTGTAAAATACTGTCTGCCAGAGAATGTCCGTAGTTTTCGTTCAGCGCCTTAAAACCGTCAATATCCACAATGACCACAGAATACACAGCATCCTGAGGAACATTATTGCGCAGCTGTTCGGTAATGGTACGCCTGTTCAGAATATCCAGAACCTCATCATATTCCAGCTGATAGCGCAGCATTTCCTGAGATTCCGCCAGTTTATCCCTTGAACGGCGCAGTTCTTCCAGACCGTGTTTAGTCCGGATTGAATTGACATATGCAGAAATCAATGCCAGAAACAGTGAAAGCAAAATTAAGCCTGCAATGGGCAGAATGTTTCCGTAGACCGTAAAGAAATTCTGGGGCTGGTTATAGAACACCGTATTTTTGGGAAGCAGAGAAAAATTCAGCCCGTACTTCTTCATCAGCTGATAGTCAAACCATGTCAGGGCCGGAGTTTCTACAATAAGTGGAATGTCAGAAATCTTTTTTCCGTTCAGAATGTCGGCTACCACTTGCGCTGCCATGGCACTCTGTTCTTCCATATCCATGGTAATGCCACCCAAAATGCCCGCACCTTCTCCACCACTGTAATTGCGGAAAACAGGAACCTTTGCATGATTTACAATCGTATTGGTTCGTGCCACAACAGAATAAAGATGGCCAGTTTTATCAGAATAGCATGTCATATAGAACAAAAGTGAATCTTTTGGCAGATTTTCCAGCAGAGCCACCAATTCTTCATTTGAATACATGGAAACATCAAAATTGATAAAGGCATAATCTGGATGTGAATCCCGGAGATTCAGAAAAATTTCTATATCCGTACGGCCTGCAGCAGACTGGTCATGCAGGGCAACCAGCGTCTTTTTCTTAGGAAAGAGTTTCATGGCAAGCTCAATCGTCTGGTCAAGATAATTGTACTCAAAAAATCCCGTCATCATGGGATTGCGTTCTACCTGACGAGCCAGCTTAAAGTCATTTATGCCAAAGCAGACCATGGGAATGCCGGAAAAGAGTTCACTCTGATATTCCATTGCAAAGCGTACTGCCGCATCATCTGCCAGAAGCACTGCTTCATACAGATGAAGGTCTACAAGCCTTGTTTTGAGGATTTCATGCAGAATTGTCTGATTTTGATTTGCACCGGCAGAATCTGAATACATAAACATTACATCATATTCAATGCCATGAGCATACAAAACCCTCTCCAGTCCTCGTGACTGAAATTCATAGGTGTAGTACAGAGGATTATATGATGACAAAAAAAGCACCCGATGAGTAACTTCAACCGGAGCCTGCACATTCACCTCTTTTGTAGTCGAAGTAAAAAGCCTGACTAAGAGTACAACTGCAGTCACCAGACAGATGCAGCATATTGCTACGGAAATGCTTCTGAATGCTATGTGTAATTTTTTTCCAGCCATAGAAAAAATCTCATCACTAAATACAATCTTCCTGCAAATTTTGCAGAAAAGCCGATGCCTTATAAAAGTGCATATTTATTATATCATACCTTATGGATTTCGCAACATTTTGAATTTTTCTTATTTTACGGGGGCTGCCCGCTTCGCAGGCTGGGCTTTTCGCACTTCCGTTGTCGCTCATCAGTTGTAACTGTCTGTAGATTTTTCTACGATTTTTTTGAGGCTTTCATTTGCATGGATAATGACGGAGGAAAACTGAGCGTATAAATCCTGTTTGATTTCTTCTCTGGACTTTGATGCATCTGTAATAAAGAGATCTGCTGGATTTACGTTCAGGGCTTCAGCAATCGTTACCATCATATCAAAGGAAGGTTTTGTCCGGCCTGATTCAATTCCGCCGATTGTCCCCGGAGAACACGCACACTTTTCTGCAAGGTCAGCCTGGGTTATTTTCTGCAAATCCCTGTAGTGCTTGATGTTATAACGAACGTCATCCAAGTAAGAGTCCATATACTCATTATAAGCGAGTTAAGCCTGCTTTAAAGTTAAAGGAAATGAGGATTGATTTTCCATCCTCGAAGTGAACGAGTTTTTTTCACCATATCCTCAGCAGAAATAAAAATCTGAAGATTTCAGATGCTTGGTAGAAGCCCTTAAAATATGCTACACTCAATGCATGAAGGTTCTGATTCTCCAGCCGCCTGTCATGCAATTAAACACGGCCTACCCCAGCGGTGCATATCTATCCTCATTTTTTACGTCTCTTGGCTGCAGTGTCCAGTGGAAAGACCTGAACATTGAACTTTTTTATGAGATTTTTTCACGCAAAGGTCTGGAGAAACTTTTTTCACTTTGTGCAGATAAGGCAATCTTTCTGGCTGACAAGGCTGAAAAATCTGGTGATGACGCCACAGCCTTTAACCTGCGCCGCTATGTAAGCGAACGAAATCTATGGTGCAACTGGATAGACCGCATTACATCAATACTGCGCGGGCAGGGACAGGAAAGCGCCCATCGTTTTGTCTTTGGGGCTCATGTTCCCCGAGGCTCCCGCATGGAAAACTACCTTGCCGGCCTGGACCACGACTTGTCTACAGATGATGCACGCGCCCTTGCCTCTTTTGCCCTTGCTGATCTGGCAGATTTTATCACCGCCGTCTTTGACAAAAATTTTGCCCTGGTGCGCTATGCAGAAAGTCTTACCGTAAGCGAAAGTTCATTTGCCCAGATTGCAGCCGGTGCTGACAGCCCCATCCTGAAGGAATTTTATGAGCCCATGCTTGAGCGTCTTTTTGCAGAGGGGGAAAGCCTTCCCCCTGCGGCGCACGATGTTGCGCCGACACCCCCTTCTGCGGGGTACTCGCAACAAAACAGCCAGCATTTTTTTTCTAGCGCACCCCGCAACGCCCCAGTAAAAACGCTCGTCTTGATTTCCATTCCCTTTGCAGGAACATTTGCCGCCGCACTGTCTACCGGCCGCTTTTTCAAGAAAAACTTTGGCAAACGAGCGTTCGTTAGTTTTGGTGGCGGCTTTATCAACACCGAACTGCGCGATTGCATGGAGCCAGCCTTAGCATCCTATTGCGATGCCCTCAGCTACGACAGAGGCTATGCAGGCTACAAAAAGCTCTTGCAAGTCCTGTCAGGGAAAAAATCACTTTCAGAAAGAGAAAGCGAAAAGTTTTATAAACTCAGATTATTCCTAACTAACGATTGTTTACTAACGAATGGTAGTTTTTCTTCTGATAGCGTCCATATACTGCCCCCGCTGGAATCTGACCCGGAAAGCGAAGCCTATGAAAGAGAAATCACTTCCACCCTCATTCCGGACTTCAGCGACATAGACTTTAGCCGCTATCCCAGACTGATTGACGACACAAACCCCATGCACCGGCTCTGGTCTGACGGAGCCTGGATAAAAGTCTACATGGCACACGGCTGTTACTGGCATCAGTGCGCCTTTTGTGACGTTACCCTGGACTATGTAAAAGGCTACTGCCAGACAAATATCAGCAGACTTTACCAGGACATACTGCGCCAGTGTGAGGAAAAAAAGATATTCGGCATCCATTTTGTAGACGAAGCCATGCCGCCCGCACTCATGATTCAATTTGCCAGAGAAAACCTTGCCCACGGTTCACCCCTTACCTGGTGGGGAAACATCCGCTTTGAAAAAGTCTTTACCCGCGATGTGGCAGATTTTCTTGCGGCGGGCGGACTGATTGGCGTTTCCGGAGGACTTGAAATTGCAACCGGAAACGGCCTGGACGAAATCCACAAGGGTACCGATTTAAGTTCCATTGTGGCTGCATGCTGTGCATTTAAAGAAGCAGGCATTTTAGTCCACGCCTACATGATTTACGGCTACTGGAAAGAAAGTCCCCAGGATTTGATGAATTCCATGGAAACCCTGCGTCAATTTTATGCAAACGGCCTTTTAGATTCATCCTTCTGGCACAAATTCGTCCTCACCCGCCACAGCCGCGTTTACAAGGAATGGTCAGAAGGAAAGTATCCCGAACTTAAACCCATAGACCCTTCAGAAAAATCAAATGCGCCACTCTTTGCCAAAAACGGACTCCATTTTACCGGCGAAGAAAAATCAGAAAAATATGGCCCCGGTCTGGAAATCGCCCTCAACGAATGGATGCACGGAAATCACCTGAACAAAAATGTCCAAAACTGGTTTACCTTTCCCGTGCCTGCCCCCACCGTATCAAAAGATTTTATCGCCCAGGAAATTGCAAAATACGAGTCCAAAAGGGATGCAGCCTTCAAAAAGATGGACAACAATATGTCATTGTCGCGCTCACCCCGACAATCTTACTGGCTGGGCGGCGAAAAAATCCCCCTTCCACACGGTAAGACCGGCTGCTTCTACATGGGCGAATGGTACGAAGCCAAAAAAGACGCCCCTGATTCATCCTTCCGTGGCAAGGGGCTGTGTCTGCTGTAAGTGGGGGGATAAAAGGTTTGAAAATCGCTTGTTGAAACGACATTCCTGCCTTTATTGCATATTTGTGAAACTCGGTATATACTTTGTGATAGTGGAGTTTGGCATGATTTTAGTTGATACCGATATAAAAAAACTGATTGATAATAAGACGCTCATAGTCGAAGGTTTTGACGAAGCTCACCTTAAAGGCATTGCGTATGAATTGTCCATTAACTCGATTATTGACGCACATGGTTCTGCCGTTGCAAGTTATGACCTGCAACCGGGCGAGACCGTATATATCAAATCGCAAGAAAAAATCTCATTGCCAAAAAACATTGTTGGTACTATTGTTGAACGAAATTCGGTTATGCGTCAAGGATTAAAAGTTGACGGTCCCTGCTATATTCCTGGCCATGAAACCTATTGTTTTCTTCGTGTGCATAATCTCACCAATTCAGTATTTTCGCTTATCAAGGGCTTTGCAATTGCACAGATTATGTTTGAGCAGTTGCAGTCAGAACCCCAGCAGACCTATGACAAGCAGGAAGGTGCCTCATTTACCAATGAAACAGAGTACAAAGGCTTGGGAAAATATGCAAACGAATACGATAAACTTACCAAACGCTTTGATGACGCAAAAGAAAGTTTGGAGTCGCTCAAAGAACGAATCTATGGCAATGTGCTTACCCTTATGGGTATAATCGTTGCAATTTTCTCTTTGCTTACGATTGATTTTCAGTTGGTTGCAAAAAACACTGATTTAAAATCGCTTGTCACAATAAACCTTTCTTTGGCAGTAAGCATTTCCGTACTCATGGGAATTATACTGATTTTCTTAAATAAGGCAAAAAACAAGCGTTTCCTTGCCGCTTATATCCTTATTTTAGTCGCACTGATAATTGCGCTTCTCATCATTTCGATCTTCTAGCCTTTTAAAACGCGCACACGTCTAAAATTTTCTCATTTTTCATTCTGTTCTGCCAGTACTTTCATCACGCCTAAAAGCGGTGTGCGCTGTTCATCGGTGAGCGCATCAAAATATTCAATAAGTTGTAGCGTTTGTCCAGTAATCGGGATAAAGCCGTTGTATTCTTGGCCGGTTAAAAGATATTCAATGGAAACATGCAGTGTCTGAGCAATTTTGTGGGCATTGGTAACGCTCGGTTCCTGGGGATTCTTCTTTAGATAGTTGTCAATCGTCCGCTTGCTCACGCCCGATTTTTCCGCAAGGCTGCGAGCGGTAAACCCCTGATACTCCATTTCGTCCCGCAAGAATTCCCTAAATCCCATAACAATGAGAATACCCTAATTGACGTATAAAAAGGAGAAATTTGCTTTTAAACAAGGATAGTTATATACTATAAAATTGCCTATTTTGCTGTTCCTACTGGATTGCCTAAAAAAGTGTTGACATTTCATATAATTGCAATCATGGGAAAACAAAGCGGACTTTTGACGAAGAAATGAGATTAAGGAAACTTTCCGAACTCGGAGACAGTCTGGAAAAACAGGGGCTTGACGTAAAACAGAGGAGTCTCCGCCCCTTCGCAGGCGGGTAACCCCAAATGTAATCCCTCTTCCCATTCCGCTGAAATTTTACGATACTGTCTTTGCATATGGATTCGCTTACGCAGGAAGCCCGTCATGTGAATATGTCTCGCATTCGTTCCAAGGACACAAAGCCAGAGAAGGTGATTCGGTCGGCACTGTTTAGGGCGGGGGTGCGGTATCGGATTTGTGACAAGCGGTATCCGGGAAAGCCTGACTTGACTTTGCCGCGCTACTATGCGGTGATTTTTATTAACGGCTGTTTTTGGCACGCACACGAGGGGTGTGCATACTTTAGGTTTCCTCAGAGCAATCAGGATTTTTGGCGAGCGAAGTTTGAGCGGAATCGGGAGCGGGATAAGCGGGTGATTTCATATTATCGGGATGCCTGCTGGCGGGTCTGTGTGGTGTGGGAGTGTGCGATTCGCGGAAAGGGGGCTCGAAAAAAGATTGCGAAGGTGACGGAAGACATTGTGCGCTGGCTCGAGGAACCGGAGGATTTTTTTCTGGAAATCAAGGGATAGAAGCAAAAATCTTACTATGATGTAATACTTATTTCAGCAAAAATAGTTTCTTTTTTTCTGATATGAGCTATAATTATTCTATGAACATCCTTGAAAAAGTGAGCGACTTTTTTGGCAAGCGGATGGCTGTTATCGTACTTGTGGTTGCGGCTTTTGCTTTGTTTGTGCCATCCTCTTGTCTGTGGATTCAACTGTACTGGGTAAATTATCTTTTGATGGTAGTCATGTTCGGCATGGGACTTACGCTGCGGCTTGATGATTTTAAGCTGGTTTTTATGCGCCCAAAGGATATTATCATCGGCTGCCTTTCTCAGTTTATCATCATGCCGCTTTTGGCTTTTGGACTTTCAAAGATTTTTAATCTGGATGCCGCACTTATGGCAGGGGTTGTGCTTGTGGGAACTTGTCCCGGCGGAACTTCCAGCAATGTCATCACCTATCTTTCCAAGGGCGATGTGGCTCTTTCGGTAGGCATGACCAGCGTGAACACCATTCTGGCTCCGCTTGTAACTCCTGCTATCACCTATCTGCTCTTACGCACAACAGTTCATGTGGATATGCTTGCCATGTTCCTTTCCATCATCAAAGTGGTCATCGTGCCCATTGTCTTGGGTTTTTTGATTAACCATTTCTTTGGTCGGGTGACTCAACGAGCGGTAAAAGTGCTCCCCCTGATTTCTGTTCTGGCAATCTGTCTGATTGTAGCGGCTGTGGTTTCACACAATGCAGAAAAAATTCTCTCGACCGGTGCAATCGTTTTTGCCGTAGTGATTCTGCACAACCTCTTGGGGTACGCATGTGGATTTGGTTTGGGCAGAATCCTGCGTCTTTCGCCTGCAAAAACAAAGGCCCTTTCTGTAGAAATTGGCATGCAGAATTCTGGGCTGGCCACCAGTCTTGCAGGAACAGCCTTTCCCACGCTTGCCATGGCAACGGTTCCTGGCGCAATTTTTTCAGTGTGGCACAATATTTCTGGTGCAATGTTGGCAAACCTATACAATAAATGGAACACGGAAAATGAATCTACACATTTCCAAAGAGAAATAGAAGATGAAAACGATAAAAATTGACAATACCATGTATGACATTCCCAAAGCCGTAGACTTTGTGCGTAATGAATTAGCCAAACGAAAAGTTTCTAAAAAAGAAAGTGCCAGAATCATTCTGATGGCTGAAGAAGTCATAGGAAAGATGGTTGAGACCGCAACGGACAAAATTACGATTACAGTCCATGGATTTTTTGATTTTACCAAAATCTGGCTGTCGGCAAAGGGTACAGAATTTTCGGCTTCCGACATTAAAAACAGCCTGCTCTTTGACGAGGAAGACACTGAAAACGCTGAATTAAATGCCCTGGTTCATCGTCTGGTGGAAAAAGTTATTGGCGGTACGCTGAATGTTCAGCATGAATACGGCGTAAATAAAGTCAGCATACGTGTCAAAAATTCAGCTTTCAAAACCCTAATTACTACCCTTGGAGCCTTGCTTGCAGGTGTTGGAATGGGACTTTTGATGCAGAAGTTCTTTTCTCCTTCCGTGGCAAATGCAGTGTCAAATAATATTTTTTCGCCCATCTACACCATATTCATGAATGCACTCAAAATGATTGTAGGTCCCCTTGTCTTCTGCTCAATTGCTTCGGCAATCGCGGATTTTAGTGACCTAAAGGCATTGGGACGCATGGCGATAAAAATAGTGGTAGCATATCTGTTCACTTCCATGATTGCAATCTGTATTGGTTATCTGGCCTACCAAATCTTCCCTATTGGTAATCCATCGCTTGCTTCTTCCGTTTCTGATGCGGCTGCTTCCACGATTGCTACCGGACAGAGTGTAAAAATTTCAATCAAAGATACCATTGTGGGCATTGTCCCCAACAATATCATCACTCCCTTCCAAAAATCAGACATGCTGCAATTGATTTTTATAGCGGTGATTGTTGGTCTTGCAGCAGCCAGCCTTTCAGAAAAATTTCCTTCCCTCAGAAAAGGTCTTGTCCTCTTGAACAATTTGTTTTCTAAAATCACAACGGTACTGGTTTCTTTTATTCCGATTGTCGTTTTCTGCTCCATGGCAAAAACGATGCTCTCTATGCACATTGGAAAACTGCTTGATGTTATTGTATGGGTTCCCTCAATTTACATGGGCTGTGCTTTAATGATTTGTGTATATCTTTTGCTCATAGTGATATTTGCAAGATTGAATCCTTTCAAGTTTTTCAGCAAATTTTTCCCCGCAATGATTTCTGCCTTTACCCTTGCTTCCAGCAATGCCACGCTTCCGACTTCAATCAAACAGTGCGATGAAATGGGCGTATCAAAACGGGTCTATTCATTTTCACTTCCTCTCGGTGCCACCATCAACATGGACGGTTCCTGCATTTCACTGATAATTACTGCACTCTTTATGGCAAAAATTTTCGGTCTTCCCATAACAGGAAGTGCCCTAACGACAATCATTGTTTCAATCATGGTGCTTTCTGTTGGTGCTCCCGGTGTTCCAGGCGGAGCCCTTGTCTGCATGACAATTATGCTCCCCCAGATTGGTATTCCAGCAGAATCCGTTAGCCTTATCATGGGCCTGTACCCAATCATGGCAATGATGCAGACATGTACGAATGTTACTGGTGATGCCGTTGTTACAACGATTGTTGCAAAGCAAGAAAAGATGCTTGATATGGAGAAATTTAATGCTTAGTCTGTCGTGGAGCATTTTTATTTCGCCTTACTTATTTAAAGAACTCAACTGCTGGAAGGACTTCAACAATCATTCCACCGAATGAAATCTTGTCTTTCTGATTCAAGGTCAAAAGGAGTGGCTTTACTCCGGGAAACTTTTTGCAGGTTTCTACAAGCCCCCTCACCTCGCGCTCTTTGTTTTCATGGTTGAGTTCATAGCAGACTTGAAGTGCATTTTCAGGAACAGAATCTCTTCCATACAGAAAATCACATTCAAAGGCTGCTTCTGAGTAATACCAGATATTTTTTGTGCGGCGGCGGAGTTCTATAAAAACGGCATTCTCAAATATGCGGCCAAAATCCTGGTTTATTGAAAGGGTTACATTCTGAATCATTCCCGTGTCGATGCAATATACTTTTTTGGGGTTAACGGTTTGAGCCTTTGCGGAATAATTGAACTTGGGCACAAAAAAGAAAAGGTAGCACTGCTCAAAAAAAGAAAGATATTCAAGAATAGTGGCTGTTGTCTTTAATCCCAGCTGGGCGGACAGTTTTGAGCCTGTGATGAGATTTCCGCAGTTTGAGGCAAGATAAGACGCAAGCAGTTTTATAGACCGCACATCTTTTATTCCATAGCGAACCACAACATCGCGCATCAATATATCTTCAAAAAGACGCTTTAAGATTTCCGGCCGCTTGTAAATCAGATATTCAGGAAAGCCACCCTGTTTCAGAAAATCAGAAAAAGTTTTTGCTGTCTTCTTACACTTTTTTAAAAGACAAAATTCCTCATAGTCGAAAGGAAAAAGCTCGTAATCCAAGTGCCTTCCCGTAAGTCGGCTTCCAAGTTCAGAACTTAAAAGAGATGCGTTTGACCCTGTTACCGTTACAAGATTCTTCTTCCTGAGCTGAGCATTTACAAAAACTTCCCAGCCTTCCACAACCTGAATCTCGTCAAAATAAACTGACTTTGTGCCAGCGTTTGCTTTTTGGAAGCGCTCGATTGCTTCTTCAAGAACCGTAAAATCAGAGGAAGAAAAGCCATAGATGGCAGGATCGTCAAAATTCAGATAGAAAGCATTTTTACCATCTCTCAAAAAATCCTGATTTACCAAAGTGCTTTTTCCAGAACGGCGGATTCCAGTTATAATCCGCGCAAACTGTGGCAAAGCCTGTTCGATAGCCGCAGAGACACGAGGAACAGAAAGCCTTTTGTCAGAATCAAGGATTTCTTTTTTTTGCCGTTCTGATGTATTCAAGATTAATGCTGTGTCTATCATAAATACATTGTAGTATTTAGTGACAGTAAAAGCAAGTGTTTAGTGACACTAAAAGCAAGTATTTAGTGACAGTAAAAAGATATTTTTAGTAAGAGTAAATACATAGGGTGACACTCAGATAAAAGAATCCTATCAGTGACTGCACATGGACATTAGTTCGGTCTCAGTTTTCCTCATCAATTCCGTAAATGACATATAGTTTTTCGTATTCTGCGGAACAGGAAAACCGAATGACTCAACTGCACCGCCAAGTCCAAAAAAACTATGAGAATCGCTTTTCATCACGGCAGCAATTTCATTTCCTTTTAATTCAAACGGATAAATCAGTCTCCCACATTTTGTCAGAATCGTGGCAAGATATTCTTTCCAGAGCCAGGCCCCGTCAAAAAGAATGCCGTAAATCTGCTTTGAGTCGTTTCCGTATTTTAATTTTTCGTAGCGGAGATGTTCCGTCATGTCGTTGTCGCAGGTGCGATCCCGCGCCTTGTAAGAAATCCGTCCACGGAAAGGGCTATTTTCTTTTTATGTGGCGGCTTACATCCACTGCCCCTTTAAGGTTTGCGTCGTTCTTTTGGAAGTGCTGACAGGTTTTAAGGTAACTTGCTATTATAGCTGGTCAAAAAAATAAGCGGTAGGGATAGTAGCGGCGGCGGAGCCGTTCGGACGGGTTTGCGGGGAGCAAAAACGTCCGAATGAAGCGCGGGTAGCGCGGAACCGCGGATAGCCCGACGGCACGGGTGCCGGACCGCCCGAACTATGCTTTTCAGGCTTTTGCCAGACCTGCTTTGCGGGCTTCGTCGGCTACGGCTTTTGCGACGGTTTCTGCGACGCGGGGGTCAAAGGG
>ODAI010149394.1_pt1 | contig 13046 bp, 12 predicted proteins | sample 1539321 | NCBI WGS metagenome assembly ODAI01 (sample SAMN02144231, study PRJEB22623) | gut metagenome | biome: sheep rumen | host: Ovis aries | place: New Zealand | reverse complement strand
TATGCCACTTAGGGAAGTTGTGTTCCTGACGCTTCGCAAAGCGATTTTAAAGGGTGAACTGCAGCCCGGGGAACGCCTGATGGAAATCCAGCTGGCCAATAAGCTCGGAGTTTCCCGAACGCCAATCCGTGAGGCGATCCGTATGCTGGAACATGAGGGGCTTGTAGTGATGAAGCCGCGTCGCGGAGCACAGGTTGCGAAGATCACCGTCCAGGAGCTGGATGATGTACTGGAAGTTCGTAAGAGCCTGGAAATGCTTGCGATCCATAAGGCATGTGAAAGAATGACGGAGGAGGATATGCAGGCTATGAGACGCGCCGCGGAGAAATTTGAACGCCTCGTCAATCAGAAGGGAAATGACGTGACGGCTCTCGCGGAGGCTGACGTAGAGTTCCACGACACGATATACAGCGGGACAAGGAACAGAAGACTGATCCAGATACTGGGAAACCTTCGTGAACAGATGTATCGATTCAGGATTGAGTACCTGAAGGATCATGAAATCAGGAAAACACTGGTCGAGGAACACCGGGAAATTATGTGTGCGGTGGAGCAGCGTGATATTGATAATGCGGTAAGGCTGATCGGAGACCATATCGACAGGCAGCAGAATGTCATCAAGACAAGTATTGAATCTACGGAGGACTGAGCACCATGTCAGAAATCGTTTCAGACGCTTCGAATGTGACAGCTTGCGTTTCGAACACAGCTGCGGAAAATGTGACGGCATCCTCTCCGATCGGAGTATTTGACTCAGGTCTGGGCGGCCTGACGGTAGCAAGGGAGATTATGCGGAATCTGCCGAATGAGAGAATTGTCTATTTCGGCGATACCGCACGTGTGCCGTACGGTAACAAATCGAAAAATACGATTGTAAGGTATTCAAGGCAGATTGTTCGATTCCTTAAAACACAGAATATCAAGGCTATCGTAATCGCGTGTAATACCGCGACAGCGCTTGCTATCGATGAGGTCCGCGAGATGGCGGGGATACCGGTGATCGGCGTTATTGAACCCGGTGCGAAGATGGCAGTGAAGGCTACTGCCAATAAGAAAGTTGGCGTCATAGCGACGCGCGCGACGATTCACGCCATGGAATATACGAACGTGATCCACAGGATCGATCCGGAGGTCAAAGTACTTGGACAGGCTTGTCCTATGCTTGTACCGCTGGTAGAGGAGGGCTGGATTCATGACCGCATCACCGATGAAGTTATCCTGCGGTATCTTGATGACCTGCTGGAACACGGCGTCGATACACTGATCCTGGGATGCACGCATTATCCGCTTTTAAGGAGTGAGATCAGGAAGCTGATCGGGGAAAAAATCACATTGATCAATCCGGCTTACGAGACGGCAATCGAGCTCGGACAGATGCTCGAGGAAAAGGGGCTTTCCAACACTACGCCAAGGAACCTGAGCGAGCCGCATCCATATCGTTTTTATGTGAGCGACGATGCAGGCAGATTCACGGATTTTGCCAACTCGATTCTGCCGGTGGATGTAAAGACGGCCAGGATCATTCCTATTGAGGAATACTGATGAAGTGATGAATATGCGGTCCCTCGGGATTTTTCCCGGGATCGGATGGAGGATAATATATGAAGAGAGACGTATTGGTCTACGTCCGCGGTACCCAGTTCATGGTGGATGCACCGGAAGAAGAGGAGGCTCAACCTATTGAACTTGTGGTACCGGGCACATATACCGTGCAGAATGATGTCGAGCTGATTGAATATGATGAGGTTTTCGAAGGTTTCGAGAATTATCCGGCAAAGAACCGCGTCGAGCTTAGAGACGGTTCCATTGAGGTCCATAAGACCGGAGCAGCGGAAGTCGACATGGTATTTGTGCCGGGAAAGAGGAACGTATCGTACTATACGACCCCGTTCGGAACGATTGAAATGGGAATTTCGACCATGGCGGTGGATACGCAGCGCGATGATGACAATATCAACATACGCGCCGAGTACGCTTTGGCTATGAACAGTGAGCTTGTGGCCGACTGTGTGCTGGATATGCGTGTGGAGATGAAATAGTAGATCTAATAAAAAGCAGCTATATGGTGCAGGGGTTGACGTGCATCCATTATAGCTGCTGTTTTTTACTTATTTCTTCTTTTTCTTAGGTCTGTATTTTTTCTTTGTAGCTCTTTTCGTGCCCGCTGTACGGTTTGAGTCTCTGTACTCATCTACTGTCGCGCCCCGCGACTCGGCTCTGAGCTCATCCTGCTTATCCTGAGCTTTTCCTCTGATCTTGGAGAACAGGCCTTTCTTTTCCTCCGGCTTATCAAGCGAGCTGTGAAGTCCGGCTACATCCGTGATGTAGATACCGGAGACTGTTGCTCGAACCTCTTTCTTGACCGGGATGTAGTCGAAGATCTTCTCATCGGCTACCATGTTCATAACTCTGTTGCCTGCTTTCACTTTGACGATCGGAAGTTTGCTCCTGCGGAGCAGAGCCGGTGTAGAATCGATGACCTGCTGCGGAAGACCGGATTCTTTGATTGGCAGCCGCTTCTTATCGATTATGAGAAGCGTTACATTCTGCTTCGCCGCATCGATCTGAACCTGTTGTTCAGCCTGCTTTTTTTCGAGGCGCCTCCCTACAAAGTAGAGCACGACCAGGATTATCAACAGTATCACCATGATGATAGTTAAAATCTGCCAAATCTGCACTTTCTTTTCCTCCGAAACATTTGCTTTATCGCGAATTAACGCTGTCTTTATATAGTAGCATGAAATTTTTACTGAAGCAAGGATAAACATGGAGCATTGTCTTTGCCGCCTTGTATGTTTCGGAAGCAATCCGTATGCAGGGATAAGATCAAGTTTTTTTCTTAAAATATAAGATTCAAAAACGTCGAGGCGTTCTTGAAACTTTTGCGCAAAAGCACACAAAATTCGTTCAAACATAGTATTTTATAGGAATTTCAAAATCCGTGTGATATATTTGACTAGGTGTTGTTGGATACAAACCGTCGCTGGATGCGGTTAGCGGGAGGATGACAATGGTAACGATAAAGGAGCTTGCTAAGAGATTGAATCTTAGCACCACAACAGTCTCAAACGTCATACATGGCAAGACGAAAGAGGTGTCGGCAGCAACGATAGAACGTGTCCAAAAGGCGCTTGAAGAATACGAGTATGTTCCCAACATCAATGCCAGAAATCTTGCTCAGAATAAGTCTAAAATTATAGGTGTGGCGATGAAAGGCAGGGCGGATAAGACGCCTAACCTTTTCAAAGACCCTTTTATAGCCGAACTGATCGGCGGAATCGAAAAAGTTGTAAGAAACAGCGGCTATTTCATGATGCTCTATGCCTCGGATGATCTCGGAGAGATTATGAAGGAGGTGTCGACATGGAATGTTGACGGTCTCATTGCCTTCGGAATCCGGGAGGAGGACAGAGAGAAGGTTCGGGAGAGGTATAAGAAACCTACCGTTTGTATTGATGGATATCTGTGCGGAGAACATCCCGGAATGGTAGATATCGGACTTACAGACGAAGAGGGAACCTATGATGCCGTAAAGTATCTCACAGATAAAGGACATCGTAAGATCGCATTTCTTTCGGACAGCGTCGGTTCTGTCGACAGAGCGAGACTGAAAGGTTTTCAGAGGGCACTCAAAGATGCGGGCACTGACTACCGCGATGAGGATTTCATGAGGCTCAACCCATGGGAAGATCAGATAGAGGAGAGTCTGAAAGATATCTGCGACAGACTGAATCGATATACCGCTGTCTTCTGTGTATCAGACCTGTATGCCGTAACACTGATCGCGGCGCTGGTGGATGCGGGAAAGAGAGTTCCCGAAGATATCTCCGTGATCGGATTCGATGACAACATGCTCGCAAAGCTGCGTCGTCCGGGTCTTACGACCGTACATCAGGAAACAGAAAAGAAGGGCATAATTGCTGCGGAAACACTGATAAAGATGCTGAACGGCGAAAGTGTTCCGGAACAGGTTATACTGGAAACGAAACTGGTTATAAGAGACACGGTCCGTGATATTCGCGAAGATAGCGAAGCGTGAGTCGGAACGATTCATAAGTATATAGGCAGGAATATAATCCTGTAAATAGAATGAGGCTGCCACATCAGGCGTAGGCACAATGTATAGCAGACATTTGTTTATACCGTCTGCAACACATTGTGACTTCACTTGATGTGACAGCCTTTGTTTATGCCATGTCGATCGCACTGATTGGCAACAGATTTTTATAGGATTTCTTATGCCTTGCCGGTCGCACTGACAGGCGTCGGTCTTCTACTGTCAAAGACGCTCGTGACGTCGAAGAAATTTTCAAAAACATTCTTTTTTGCCTGACCGGAAAGGGAACGCCACATCTGCAGACCGTCGCAGTCGATACGGCCCTGACGGACATAGTCGCTTCGAATCTGGAGCCAGTACTCGGAGGAGGCGTCTACATTTGCATAGAAATTATACCCCATGCTCTTGAAGTAAGCGTACTGGTCATTGGTAGCTGCGTCGTAATCGCGCCACGTGCCGATGTCGGCGCCGTGTGCGAAGATGATGGTGTCTGTCTTGCCGGTAATATTTGCAACCGTATTCTGCCATTTCTCCTGATCGGTCGAAAGAGTCTCGACAGACTTGCCTGTGACTGAGAGATGTCCCCATGTGTGGCAGGCGAATTCCCAACCTTCACTTTTGCAGGCTTCCGCGATTTTGGTTGCCTCAGCGACCTCCTTATCCCAGTCAAAATCCGGGTGTGATTCGAGATATGCCGCCTGATCCTGTCCGAGATTCTCGTGGGTCTTGTACGCGACGTCTGTTCTGTAACCGAAGACGCCGTTGTACCCTGTCATGGCTGCCATTCCGCGCGCTCCTTTGTAAGCGCCGTCAGGATGTTCGCGCATAAATGTGTTCAGGCGCGGGAGCACATCGTAATCACCGACAGTGACGTTACCTTCCTTGTCAGTGTATTGGATTTTTACGAGTCCGTCCTCATCGATAACGGCTTTGTCACCGTAGCCCTTGCCGTCGTAAGAGTGATAGTAACTCCAGTCGTCGATGGAGAGTACGAACGGGTGCTTGTCAGGCGGGAGGAGAAGGTTCTTATTTTTTTCAAATGTGACCGACCCGTCCTCATTCTTCTTCTCTGTGACCAGATCCCGCATGCGGATCAGGACCCAGCCATTATCGTACATCTGCTGCGTGATCTTATCGAATTCTTCGATAGTGGTCATCCATGCGTTGTTGCCGGCGATTGTTTCCTCATCCCACAGCGAAGTGTCAAATGTCCTTGACGGATCGACGATCAGCGAGTGATAGAAGATATGCGGTACCGTCGTACATTCCTTGGCTTCGAGGGTCGATTTGATTGCAGTGTATCTGGCAATCGCGTTTATCAGGTCCGAGTCCGTGTCATAGTGGTCCTGCTGCTGCAGGAGGGCAATCGCACCGTCGTAGTCATAAGATTGGGCGATGGTCTCGGCCTCGGCGATGGCTGCGCGTCTCGCGTGGAGAGCAGCTTCCTCTTCAGCGATTTCGGCTTCTTTTTTTGCTTTGGCTTCCGCTCGTGCTCGGGAGCTTGAGATGATTCCGTTTGCTACAAAGAAGATGGCGATTACGAGAATAATAAGGAGAGAGGCAATGCTGGCTGCTCTGATCATGACTCTGCGCTTACGTTCCTGCCTGCGCTTCTCCCGCTGGGCTTCTGTAAGCTTTTTGCGGCGTTTGCCTTTGTTTTCTTCTGCCATGGAACTCCTCCGTTCATTTTTGCATTAGGCCGGTCAGGGCTCGGTCAGGTAACATGTTAACATATTTATATGTGTTTGAAAACGATACATTTTTTATTCTTCATCGCGCAATACTCGGGACGTTATTCTATGATACGCGTGCAAGGTGCAATATGGCTTCATCGTGAGTACAATTTCGCGATGAAGAAGTGTTCAGGGGATATTCGATAATTTTTATACTTTTTGACTGCAGTTATGCTATACTGAATCTACTGGAATGAACACAACGAAAGCAGGTCAGATATTGATGGAAAAAAAAGCTTCTAATATAACGGTTCAGGCTTTGCAGCGCATGCCTTATTACCTTCACTGTCTGGAACAGGCAAGAGACAACGGTATTAAAACGATTTCAGCTACATCTATTGCAAATGAGCTGAAGCTGAATGACGTCCTTGTACGCAAAGACATTGCGGCTGTTTCATCGACACAGGGAAAGCCGAAAGCGGGGTTTCCGGTTGATGAGTTGATTCTGGATATTATTGATTACATGGGATATAACGATAAGAAAGACGCAATCGTCGTCGGTGCCGGTTCCCTGGGCAGGGCGCTTCTGGGCAACCACGAATTCGAAGGGTACGGTCTATCCCTTGTAGCAGCCTTCGACATCAAGCCCGAGCTCATCGGAAAGGAGATTAACGGAATTCCGGTCTATCATATATCCGAGTTGGAGACTTTCTGCAGTGAGCACCGCGTTCCGATCGGTATTATTACGACTCCGCCTGACGTCGCTCAGGGGATCGCGGACACATTTTGCCGTGTCGGGATCATGGCTATATGGAATTTTGCGCTGACCAGACTCGATGTGCCTGAAGGTGTTCTGGTACAGAACGAGAACCTGGCGTCGTCCCTTGCGATGCTGTCTCATCATATAACAAAATAATAACGCAGTTAAATACCGAAGATGCAGGAATGTCCCGCTCTTCGGTATTCTGAAGTTGTCATAAAGGAGAATATTTTGAAGAATATATTGGAGTATCTCGAAAAATCTGCCGGCATGTATCCGGACAAAATTGCTTTCGCCGATCCGGATAAAGAAATCACATACAGAGAACTTGTGCAAAGAGCAAGAGGACTCGGTCGTGCCCTCTATAAGATAGTTAAAGAACCGCGGAAACCGGTTCCGGTCTTTATGGGAAAGAGTGTCGATACGATCAGCGTGTTTTTCGGAGCTGTTTATGCCGGCTGCTTCTATTCTCTGCTTGATACTAAGCAGCCGCGTGCAAGACTTCTTGACATTCTTGCGACTCTTGAGCAGGACTTTATTATTACCAGCCATGCTTATGATGAGGAGATAGCGGAATTCGGTTTCGATGGCTGCATCCGGTATCTGGAAGACCTGGAAGCGGCAGCCGAAGAGCCGGAAGACGACGATCTTCTTGAAAAGATCAGAGCGCAGGCTCTGGATATCGATCCGCTCTACTGCAATTTCACATCCGGCTCGACCGGCGTCCCCAAGGGCGTCGTTGTAGGACACCGTTCCGTAATTGATTTTATCGATATCTTTACGGAGACATTCGGTTTCAATGAGACGGATGTTTTCGGAAACCAGGCACCGTTCGATTTTGATGTCTCCGTTAAGGATATCTATTCGACAATCGCCTGCGGCGCCACGATGCAGATCATTCCTACGAAGTATTTTTCGATTCCGACACAGCTGCTCGATTTCCTGTGCGACCGCCACTGTACGGTCCTCACATGGGCCGTTTCCGCGATGTGTATCGTAACCACGCTGCATGGGTTCGATTACAGGATTCCGACCGAAGTTAAGAAAGTATTATTCTCCGGTGAAGTCATGCCTATCCGGCATCTGACTGCCTGGCAGGAAGCTCTGCCGGAGGCTATGTTCGTGAATCTTTACGGTCCGACCGAGATCACCTGCAACTGCACGTATTTTATCGTTGACCGCAAGTATGAGCGCGGCGAAGTGCTGCCCAGCGGTATTCCGTTCCCCAATGAGAAGGTTTTTCTGCTGGACGACGAGGATAAGCTGGTCACGGAGAAGAATGTGAACGGCGAGATTTGTGTTTCCGGAACAGCGCTGGCTCTTGGTTATTATAATAATCCGGAGCAGACCGCAAAGGCATTTGTACAGAATCCTCTCAACAGGAAATATCTGGAGCCGATTTATCGAACCGGAGATCTTGCATATTACAACGAAGACGGGCAGATCTGTTTTGCCACGCGCAAGGATTTCCAGATCAAGCATATGGGTCACAGAATTGAACTCGGAGAGATTGAGGCCGCCATGGATGCGGTGCCGCAGATTGAGAGGGCATGCTGTATATTTGCAAACAACAAGATCAACGCCTTCTATATTGGCGACATTGACAAGAAAGAACTGTCACAGCAGTTGGGGACACGCATTCCGAAGTTCATGATTCCGAACACATTCCGTCAGATGGAGTCTTTGCCGATCACCAAGAACGGAAAAATCGACAGGAAGGCACTGACGGAGGAGTATCTGACGAGGAAGAAGCGCGGTTGACCGCTGACGGTAAGAGGAGTTATGAATTACAGAGATTATATTGCATATTTCGGAACTGAGAATACTGATACACAGGCGGCCCAAACTCCGGCGTATGTCTTCGACACGGACGCGCTTCGCAGCAGAGTGGAGTTCATCCGGGCTGCCACAGACGGACGAGTCCGCATCATTTATGCCATCAAGGCCAATCCTTTCCTTGTTCCATATCTTGTGGACGTGGTGGACGCATACGAGATCTGTTCCCCGGGGGAAGAGAGAATCTGCGAGAAATACGGAATCCCCGCGTCCATGATGGTGCTCTCCGGCGTGAATAAGCAGGCGGGAGATTTTGAGCATGCATTTGACTATGCCGCGTCGGGAGATACGGATGGTCTGCCGGTATGTACGGTGGAATCACTCTCGCAGCTTGAGATGCTGAGCCGCACGGTTAAGAGCGAGATCCTTCTCCGGGTGACTTCCGGAAACCAGTTCGGTCTCGATCCGGAAGACGTTGTGAAAATAGTACGGGAGCGGGAAAAATACCCGAATCTGAAAATTATCGGTCTTCAGCTCTACACGGGAACGCAGAAGACAAGAAAAAAAATCATCGAGCGTGAAGTGCGGAAAATTGACGAGCTGATCGCCCGCATTAAAGAGGAGTGCGGATATGATATCCGGGAGTTCGAGTACGGTCCCGGTCTTCCGGTCAATTATTTCGTGGACGGCGATCCGGTGGACGATGCGGATGTTCTCGGACATGTCATGGAGTGCATTAACGGAATGCAGTGGAAGGGTACCGTGAGCCTTGAAATGGGAAGATTTCTTGCTGCGGGCTGCGGCTCATATGTTACAAGAATAGTGGACATAAAGCACAGCCGTGGTGTAAACTATTGTATTGTAGACGGTGGTATCCACCAGATCAACTACTTCGGTCAGAAGATGGCTATGAGGTATCCGTTCATGCTTATGAAGAACGGAACGACGGAGGAGCTGTGCGCGAAAGATGCTTGTGCGGGAGGTACTTCTTCCGCAGGGACGGAATCCGCTATGGAAAATGTCGGCTGCACGGATGGAAAAGCCTGTTCGGAGACCGCCACTGAGAATTATGAGATCTGCGGCTCCCTCTGCACGGTCAGCGACGTGATTATCCGACAGGTTCCGCTTGCAAATCCGGAAACAGGCGATATACTTGTGTTTGAGCGTACCGGAGCTTATTCGGTCACCGAAGGCATCAGCCTTTTCCTGAGCCGGGATCTTCCCCGCATTTATATTAAGAACGGAAAAGAGCTGAGGGAGATAAGAAAACAGATTCAAACGGAGGAACTGAACTATGGAAGAACTTATTAGTATCCTTGAAGAGATTCAGCCGGATGCGGACTATGAGACCTGTGAAACACTGATCGATGACAACATTCTGGATTCTTTTGCAATCCTTTCTATTATCAGCGAGCTCGAGGAAGAGTATGATATCCGCATCACACCTGCCGAGATCATTCCCGCGAACTTTAACTCTGCCAAGGCGATTTATGCAATGGTCAAGAGACTTCAGGGCTGATACGTCAAGGTCCTGCGCCGGGTAACATGCCCGGCAGGCCATCCCTGCAAAATGCAGTATAAAAGAAAGGGCTGCCTTGCATGTCATTTGTATCTACGGCATTCATTATTTTTGTAATCCTCTGCATAGCAGGGTATTATCTGATTCCGAAACAGTATCAGTGGTGCTGGCTTCTGGTATTTTCCTATATATATTACCTGGCAGCCGGACCTCGATACATCATATTTCTTCTGTTCTCAACAGTCATCACATATGTTGGAGGCCTTCGCGCAGAACAGGGGTCGAAGGCAGCGGTACCGGTCGTACTGCTGCTTGATTTTGGTGCACTTGCGATTATCAAGTACACCAATTTTGTTTTAGGAACATTTGCGGGAATAGCCGGCGTTGCGTTCCGTGAACTCAATATCCTGCTTCCGCTCGGCATCTCATTTTACACGTTCCAGACGGCAGGTTATCTGCTTGATGTTTACTGGAAACGCTGTAAGGCGGAACACAATTTCCTGCACTTTGCGCTGTTCGTATCGTTCTTCCCGCAGATTATGCAGGGACCGATCTCAAGATACGGTCAGCTCGCCGAGCAGCTTTGTGCGCAGCATACATTTGACATCCGACGCATTGAGAGCGGTCTTTACAGAATCGCATGGGGCTTCTTCAAGAAAATGGTCATTGCCGATAATGCGGCATTGTACGTGAGCGCAATATTTGACAATTACATGACCTTGAGAGGATACGGTGTTCTGGGCGTCCTGATGTACAGCGCTCAGCTCTATGCCGACTTCTCAGGAGGCATTGATATCGTGATCGGTATCGCCGAGTGTCTCGATATCACGCTGGCGGAAAACTTCAGACAGCCGTTCTTTGCCACTTCCATCGGGGATTTCTGGCACAGATGGCATATTACGCTGGGAACGTGGATGAAGGATTATGTCTTTTACCCGGTCTCCTTATCGCGCTGGATGGGAAATTTCGGCAAATGGTGCCGGAAGCGCTTCGGCAAGAACATCGGCCGCGCTATGCCGATCTGCGTGGGAAATATAATTGTATTTCTGGTAGTCGGCGTATGGCACGGACCGGCCTGGCATTATATTATTTACGGCCTTTATAACGGTCTGATCATAGGCATTTCCGGTCTTCTGACCAAAAACTTCAGAAGCTGGAAAAAGGCACTGAAAATCAACGACAAGTCGGCAGGATTCAAGCTGTTCCAGATCGTGAGGACATTTGTTCTCGTCAATATCAGCTGGTATCTGGACTGTGCCGGCAGTGTGGGCCAGGCCTTCATGATGTTCAAGGACAGTATTCTGAGATTCCGGATTTTCGGAGACATAATAGATACTTACTATACATGGTCGGGTTCGCAGGAGGTGACGATGGCCTGTATCGTATTCGGGTGTATTGTCGTCTTCATACACAGCCTGATGAAAGAGCGCGGCGTGGATATGCGGGCGTCTCTGCTTGACAGACCGATTCCGGTACGCTGCGTTGTGCTGTTCCTGCTCTTAGCAAGCCTTGTGCTGATCGGAAATCAGCCGCTGTCGCAGGGCGGATTTATCTATGCCAATTTCTGATTGAGACCTGAATCCCGCTTTGGGACTCGCTGTGGTAAGAACGCCGGGGCGTTATTGCTGATCGGTGTCAGCTGACATATTTTACGGAGGTATACCTGTGCAGAATGCAAAGGGTAAAACCGGGAAAAACTTCATACCTGCCGCGGTGACCGCTATCTTCATTGCCGTGGTCATTGTCTTTAATATGGTGATGAACTACCTGCTCATACCCTATTCGTTCACACGGCTGAAGGTGCATATGCTGGAGACGATGCAGTTCAACAACCTGATTCTCGGGTCTTCCCACGCCGGGACAAATATCGATGCGACGCATCTCGCGGGTCTTACCGGAAGGACTACGTTCAACGCTGCGCAGGGTGAACAGTTCCCGGTAGACAGCTATTACCTGCTTAAAGACGCATGTATTGACCAGAAGCCGGATCGGGTCATCTACGAATTTGATCCGACTTATTGGCTGACTGCCCAGGAGATAGATTCTTCTTACGCCAACATGTTCTATGAGATGCGCCCGTCTAAGGAGAAGCTGCAGTACTTTTTTGATAAGATGTGGAAGGTGGATTTTCGCACCTGGATCTCCCCGTGGTATTTTTACAGGTCTCAGTTCGGCAACATAGGCGCAAATATTTATACGAAATCCACAGATAATTACAAGAACTACGGGGTGGCAACATTTGACTCGGAAAATCAAACCGTTTACGGAGATGGATTTATCGGCGTGAAACCCGGAAAATGGGAAGATGAAATCACTGTCCGGGAATGGAATGAGAACATGGTCCAGAAGGACGATGAAAAATTCTTTATCAAGATGGCAGAATTATGCCGCGATGAGGGGATTGAGCTTGTCGTAGTATCTACTCCGATACCCGCCGAGACCTATGAGGCGGGCAGGGAGAACTTTGATCTGGCTTACGCTCACATGACGGAGCTTTCAGAGAAATATGACTTCAGGTATATGTGCTACAACACAGGAGAACTGAAACAGGAGAATCTTATGGATTCGGAAAAATTCGCTGACTGGGATGGGCATATGTATGAGGATGCGGCACATGAGTTTACGGGAGTGTTTGCGGAAGATCTTGAGGCAGAAGTTCGACGACGCCCTGCTTAAGCAATTATTTCGATTGCGGCTTGCTTTAAAGTTGCGAGTGGGAAGTCTGAGTGGGCAATGAGATTTGAAATAGAGGAAAGGTGGTATACTATGAGTAAGGTAGCAATTATCTATTATAGCCAGACGGGTAACACGAAAGCAATGGCGGAAGGAATCGCGGAAGGCGTCCGTGCAAACGGAGGAGAAGCCATTCTCTATATCCCGCAGGAAGTTAAGCCCTACATGGTGCGTGATTGCACGGGAATAGCGCTCGGATGTCCTGCAATGAGATTCGAACAGCTGGATGATGACATTTTCGAGCCGGCCTATGAGGCCATTAAACCAGAATTCCCCGGAAAGAAAATTGCACTGTTCGGCTCTTACGGATGGGGCGGCGGAGAATGGATGCGTACCTGGGAAGAGGAGATCGCGAAAGAGGGCGTTCAGCTTGCTGCTGAGAGCGTGATCTGCTGCGAGACACCGAACAGCGAAGTGATGGAGGAGTGCAGACAGCTCGGAAAGAAGCTGTGCTGATCCCAGTCATTCTGCTGATTGCGGTACGACAGTCTTACTCAGACCGTAAAGAGTCAGATTTCCGGCGAGATC
>ODAI013907399.1_pt1 | contig 13047 bp, 15 predicted proteins | sample 1539321 | NCBI WGS metagenome assembly ODAI01 (sample SAMN02144231, study PRJEB22623) | gut metagenome | biome: sheep rumen | host: Ovis aries | place: New Zealand | reverse complement strand
GTTATTTTTGTTTTATGCCATGTTTCATCTCCAAATATATGCCATTCTATTTCATCATTAACTTTTAGATTTAACTTCTTAGCTAATTTTTCAGTTATATATACACCATCTGATTTAAGGTCCATATATTCTCTATTGTGGTTTGTGTATTTTAAGTATTCTGGTGCATCATTTACAGTTAGCATATTGGTTTCTTTTTTATCACCATTTTTTATTTCAATGCCTAGAGTTTGTGATGTGTTATCACCATATTTGCTTGTTAGTTCATCTAATTCTTCTTTTGTATAATCTTCTTTTAATGTAATTTTATAATCAAATTTACTAATTTTATTAAATTCCCAATCTAGATATCCATTCATTGAATCAAACATACCGAAAGCACATACCAAAAGCATTGTACAACCAACTACACCCACTATTGCAGTAATACTTCTACTTTTATTTCTGATAATATCTCTTAGATTCCATTTTGTTGAAACTGATGCATTTTTTAATGGGCCTTTTGATGTTAAGTTAAATTTTGCTTTCTTAACCTTTGGCATTTGAACTCTTAAAGCTTCAGATGCTGGTTCTTTTAAAATTTTTCTGCATGATAAATATGTAATAAGTGTAGTTAACAATACAACTATTCCAGCTAATGCATATGTTGTAGGTTTAATTATTATTGAATATGTTGGCATTTCGTAATACGCCATTTCCATATTTAAGAAAAATACTCCTAATGTATATGCTCCTGCAAATATACCTAAAACACTTGCTATAACACTTATATAAAATCCATAGCTTACGTAATGTGCTATAATTTTTCTCTTTTTAAATCCTAAGGCTTTTAATGTTCCTATTTGTGTTCTTTGTTTTTTTACAAATCTGTTCATTGTTGTTACAACAGATAAAACCGCAATTATTAAAAATAAAGCTGTAAATACACCTGAATATGTGTCTCCTTCTTCTATTTCACTTTGATATGATTTATATGAAGCTGATGTTTCTCTATCTGTTACAGCTAGAGCTGATTTTATATTATTCTCTATGTCTGATTTTGTATCATTAATTTTACTTACATCATCAATATCAACTATTACAGATGTAAATACATAATGGTCTTCAGCTTTAAAATCAGGTACATACATATCGAACATTTCTCTATCTTCTATTCCAGCTTCTTTCATTGCACTATTTATTATATAATCTTTTGGAAATTCATTGATTGATAAGTATACATATCCAAAAGTATCATGATTAGGAAATACTTCAGTTTCGTCTTTTGTTACATATACATGATCTGGGCTTCCTACTAATCCTAATACTTTTTCTTTAAATTCATAATTATCATATTTTAAAGTAATTTCATCTCCAACTTTTATATCTTGATTTTTTGCTAAGTAATAATCTACCCAAACACCGCTTTTATTTTTATCAAATCCTTCTCCATCTAATACATAAAATTTTGATATATTATTTGATTCAATAAAATTTGTTTGTAAATCAAAGTTTTTCTCTTTATATAAAGTTGTTATTGTTAATTGTCTTTCTGCATCTTTTACATTTGAAATAGATTTGATTTTGTTTAAATCATCTTCACTAAAATTCTTTCCTGATATCCATAAGTCTTGTAAGTTATTATTTGCATAATATTCATCACTACTTTTTTGCATTCCGTCCATATATGCATGTATTCCGGCATAGACAAATACACCTAAAAATACCATTAAAAAGATTGTGATGAATTGCATCTTATTTTGTTTTATATCTCTTAAAAGTTTCTTGGTTAGTTTACTCATATTACCATTTCACCTCATCAATCTTCTTTGGATTTTCATTTTTAGTTACGCTTTCAATTCCACCGTTTTTTACTCTAATTACTGTATCTGCAACCTCTGCAAATAAGTTGTTGTGAGTAACTATTATTACTGTGTTGCTTCCGTTATTCATATCACATTGTTTACGAAGTAATTTTAAAACTTCAACACCTGTTTTTGAATCTAGCGCACCTGTTGGTTCATCACATAGTAATAATGCAGGATTTTTTGAAATAGCTCTTGCGATTGAAACTCTTTGTTGTTCACCACCTGACAATTGTGTTGGGAATTTTGACATATGATTACCAAGCCCAACTTCTTTTAATGCTACTTTGGCATCAATTGGATTTTTTACTATATCTTTTACTAATTCAACATTTTCTAACACTGTTAATGTTGGTAAAATATTATAGAATTGGAATATAAAACCAATATTTTCAGCTCTATAATTTGTAAGCTCTGCTTCACTATAGTTTGAAATATCTTTTCCATCTACTATAATTTTCCCAGATGTAACTTTATCCATTCCTCCTATAATATTTAATAATGTTGATTTACCAGCTCCTGATGGTCCTAATATTACAACAAATTCTCCTTTTGTTATATTTAGGTCAATATTGTTTAGAGCTGTGTATTCTTTTTCTCCTGTTTTGTAAATTTTGCTTACTCCTTTAATTTCTATTATGTTTTCCATTTTTCCTCCTTTAAATCATGAACTTTCCCTTTTTCAAAATTCTAAAATTATGGACGGAGAAAAATTTAGAATTATTGAAATTAGGAACATTCGTTTATATTAATTTATATTTATATTTTATATAAACACCTCTTAAAATATGAATTGTGTTTCACATTTCTTTTCTATTATAAACTTTAATTTATATAAAGTCAATAGTAATGTGAATTTTTTTTCATATTTTGATATTGATTTTGTTTCTCATTTGGTGTATAATATATTTTAATCGAAGCATTTTAAGACCGTTCTTAAATGTTTTATTTTTGAGGGGTGTAAATTTATGGGAATTTCTGATATAAGAAAACCAATTCAAAAGCGTTCAATTGAAACAAAAGAAAAAATATTGAAAGCAGGATTTGAATTGATTTGTGAAAAAGGATATCACAATACTAATACTGCTGAAATAGCAAAGGCTGCTAATGTTTCAACAGGAATTGTGTATCAATATTTTAAAGACAAGCATGATATTTTAATTGAAAGTATTCAAATATATGGTATATCTGTTCTATCGCCTATGATAGAAATTTTAGACAAAGAATTTTCAAGCAGTGATTTAGATGTTGTACTAAAAAAGATTATTAAATCGTTAATAAAGAGCCATACTATTTCTCGTTCTGCTCATAATGAAATAATGGCATTGGCTTTATCAGATGACCAAGTTGGGAAAATATTCCAAGATTCCGAAATACAGTTAACTAATAAGATAATTGATATTTTAATAAAAAATGGATTAGAATTTGATAATATGAGAGAAAAAGTTCATATAATTATCAATCTTGCTGATGATCTTTGTCATGAAGTTGTTTATCATAAACATGAATCAATAGATTACGATGCTATGATTGATGTAGCAGTTGAATGTATAAAAAATTTATTAAAATAAATAAAAATAGCATAGAAGCCAAACTTATATTGCCGCTTCTATGCTATTTTTATTATTAATTATCTTTTAAATAAAAAGATCTCAACAATCCATAATTAAACACTTTTGCTCCTGCAGGTACCTCTTTAATAATCCAATAAATATTAGATACATCTCCCATTGCTATTATAGTCATAATCCAAGTTATAATGGCAACTGCTATATTATATGGCATTGAAATAACATTAGGTAAAATTAGCCATATAATAAATGGAATAATTCCCAATATAAACATTGGAGCCAAACACATAATTATAAATCTTAACTTGCTTACTTCTTCCTCACAATAAACAAAATATGCCCCTTGTTCTTTTGAATGCCATATAGTTTTCAAGGCTTTTCTTGGATAAAATAGGCAATGAATAAATTCGTGCACTAGCGTTAAAACACGGACTGATGCAATTACCATTATAATTGAAATAATAATTCTATAATCTTTTTGAATATGGTAATCAACATTTTTAACTTTAAAAATTGTTGCCATAACCATAATTAAAAATAATGGTAATAACATTAAAAATCCTCTACCTAATTCTTTTTTTAAATCAGTAATTATACCAAATTCAACAGCATTTTCTGGGATTTCTTTTCTTTTTATTAATTGTTCATCTGAGGTATACTTCCCCATATATTTAATATTAAACATTATATCACTCTTCCTTTTCTTTAGAAACTATAATTCAAATAAATTCGCCTTAAGTACCAACCTAGAAATTCTAACCTTATCGCTCAAGGGAATCTCCCATCTGCTACCAGCAATAGATCTTTTTATCATATCTTCCTTTGTTGGTTCACCAATTAGTTTATTTAATTGTTTTTGTAATCCTACTTTATTTGTATAAATTGATAATATATTTTCATTATACAAAACATTTATAGTTGTTTCTTCTTCTGATTTTAATGGTATTTTGTATATCTTGTTTTTCATTTAACTTCCTCTATTCTAATTATTTCAGTCAGTTCTAAAATTTTATTTTTTATAACTAATTGCTAGTCCATCTCCTACTTCTAAAATCTCAGTATCTAAATTAGCATCTTCGTTAACTCTCGCAATATATTCTCTTAGATTTCTAACTGCTGTACGTTGTTTGTGTTTATTATAATCACTCATAACATATCCTTTATATAGCACATTATCAGCTATTATAACACCTTTATCATTAAGCATTCGTAATGCCTGCTCTAAGAAAAATGGATATTTTCCTTTTGCTGCATCTATGAATACTACATCATAATTTCCGTTTAGTGTTGGTAGGATTTCAACTGCATCTCCTTCATATAGTTTGATCTTGTCTTCTACTCCTACTTTTACAAAGTTTTCCTTTGCTTGTGTAATTCTTTCTTCATCTCTTTCTATAGTATCAATTTTTCCACCATCTTGTAGATATTCTGAAAAGCACATTGCTGAATATCCCACTGCTGCACCTATTTCTAGAATATTTTTTGGTTTTATTTCTGTTAAGATTTTTGCAATTACTTCTAGTGTGTCATCCATTATGTTAGGAATGTGTTCTTCTAATGCTTTTTCTTTTATTTTCATTAATTCTTTTTTATTCATTTATATCATCCTTTTTGATTAATTTTTTAATATAGTCCTCAGTATCTTTTCTAAAATATCCACAATGTCCCAGTGAATCAACTATAACAAATTTACTATTTTTATATTTCTTAATTCTAGGTAAACACAATCTTGCAATATCTTTTGTTCCATATACAAATGTTATTCTGCTTTCTGAATCAGAATTCAATTTTGGCGCTTCAATATTATAACAGCTTTCAATTAAATTCTTTAAGCTCTCCATTGTTACTATAGGTGCTACATATTGTTGTACTTCTCCCATTCCCCTAAAACATTTATTCAATTCTTTAACCGTATTTTCAGGATATTTTTTTATATTGAGTAAACATTTCCTATATCTTATATAAAAATACTTCTTTATAATATTAGGAAATTTAAAAACTGGAGCACTATCAACAATTACCTGTTCAACTTTATCTTGATTATTACAAAAATAATTAAATGCTATGTTTCCTCCTAATGAAAAACCTATAACAGCTTTTAATTTATCAATACCATTTTCTTTCAAAAATTTATTAATTGTGTTTTCTTCATCTTCCATTGATAGATAATTTGAGTTTTCATAATGTCCACTATATGTTGGTATAATTAAATAATAATCTTTACTTAATTTATCTATTGCAAAATCAAAATACTTCGCACTTGTAAACATTGGATGTAACAACAATATTTTTTCATTTTCTTTATTTCCATAGGTAATTATTTGCATTTAAATCAAACTCCTTCTTTATTCATTTTTATATCATACTTTTTTAATTATATTACTTAGCTATTATACTACATATTTAAATACTTTTCAATTTTAAGTTTTACAAAATTTAAACAGAGTAGGTAACCTCCCACTCTGTTCAATTACATAAAAAATTTTATCCAATCTTTCTTTTCTTAGCAGCAACAATATTCGCAATAATTACAAATAAGACTGCAAAACCTATCATAATACCCATATCAACCATCAAAGGTTTTAAAGTTTCCAAATTAAATATTTCTAATTCTGCTACTGCATCATTTGTTTTAACATAATAATATGTTGGAAGTGCATGTGCAATTGTTTTAACTACATTTGGCAAGTATTCCATTGGAACAAAAACTCCACATAGGAAACTTGATCCTAATGCAACTACGTTAACAATTCCTGATACTGCATTTTTGTTAGAAACAATGCTTCCAAGCACAAACGCTAGTGCAGTTGCACTTATTGTAAATACAAATGAGTTTGCTACAAACACAGCTCCGTGTTTACTTAGCATTATGTCGCTTCCTAACAGTACAAATCCTGCAGCTACATATAAAGCCCACACAATTATTGCATAAACACAATTTGATAATAGCAATTCCCTATTATGTTTTTTATAATTCATAGAGCTTATTACTGTTCTCTTGCGAATTTTTGTACTGTTAAATACAGATAATATTAAACATATTATATAAATTAAACATGCTAAAATACTATAACTTGCAAAATTGAAATAGAAAGATGCTCTGCTTAAACTTGCTGTATCTAATTTTGAAGTTATTTCTGCCTTTGCCTTTTTTGATAAAGTCTCATTTACTTTTTCAATTAATTCATCTTCAGATTCTATACTTTTTTGATATGTGTTTGCTACACTAATATATCTTTTTATTATCATTTCAGCATATTCTGAACTGTAATTTCCTGTACGTTTTATTTCCAATTCTGGTGCATTTCCGGCCATGAAATCATTATGATAATTTTCTGGAATATATATAATGTAAGCTGCATCATCATAAAATAATGCATCATTTCTAGCTTCTTCATTATCAGCAATTTCTGGTGTTGTACTATTTTCTTTTATATATTTAATAAAGTCTTTTGTAATACCTATTTCTTCATCTCGGTTTACTATTAATATACTTGGTTTTGACGCTGTAAACTCTGTTACTGATTTATTAGCATTCATATTTAATCCACCGAAAAGTAGTAATAAAGCAGTATAGAATATTACTATTCCCTTATTTTTCTTTAATATTTTTAAAAATGTTTTAAATACTCTCATATTTTTGCCTCCTTAAACTAAAAAATGAAATTACTATTAATGCGAAAGCAAAAATTAACAAACTAGCAATATTAAAGTAATATCTATCTAATGTGTCATAATAATATAATGAATAAAATCCGTCTGTAATCATGTTAGCTGGATTCAATTTATTAATAATAGGTACATTTTTGTCTATTACATATTTCATTGTTACACCCATCATTCCAGCTAAGAAACAGCCAAACATAGTTATTCCAATTAATATTCCAGTCTTAGCATTATCACTTGCTTTAAATAGTGATGCAACAGCTACTCCCATTGTTAAGCCTGTAAAACTTCCTACCATTGCAAGCAATATTATTAAACCTATATTATTTCCATAGTCAACTTTTAATACGAATACTGTATATGCAAATAGCAGCGCTAATCCTACTAATTGAGTAACGTATCCTGCAAGTAAACTACTCAATAAAAGCTTTGCTTTTTTTATCGGAGATACAGATATTCTTTTTCCTTGATTTGTCATATTAGCTAGGTTTTGATTTAACGCTACCATTCCTAATATTCCACCATATAAACAAGTCATTGCTATTAATGTATAAAATTCTATCATCATATAGTCTAAATTCTTATTCGAAGTATTTTTTAATTTTACTTCATCATTTTGTACTTGTTCATACGCTTTTTGAATAATTGCTTGTGTGTCTATGCTTATATCAGCATTTTCTTCTTCAGCAATACTTGCTGATAGCATTTTGGTTTTAATCTCTTGTTCGACAATATTATTAATCATATTACTTTTTTGAGCAATTTCTTCAACCACATATTTAAAAGTAGTTTGTTTTATTCCATTATTAGCAAATGTAAGCTTTGGTTCATCTCCTTCAAGTTTCATATATCCTACTATTTTATCATCTTCAAGCAGTTTTTTTGCCTCATCTTCTGAAACATATTTTGTATTAAACATATAATCTTCACTTGATTCATCACTTAGTTGTTTAAAAACTGTTTTATATGCTTCATTGCTTTCAAAATCATCGTTTTTAACAATTGCAATATCTATTGCATCAAATGTTTCTGTTTTAGATATATTTGAAAAGGCCAAATGAAATAATGTTCCTAAAATAATCGGAAAAGCAAATGTCCAAAATATTAACATTTTATTTCTGAAGAGAGTTTTTAACGAATATTTAAAATTATGTATAAACATTAGTCTCTAAGCTCCTTTCCTGTTAATTCAAGGAATACATCATTAAGAGTAGGTCTTTCTGAATATATTTTATTATAATTGATACTCTCTTTTTTCAAATAATCTATCATATCAACTAGATTATTTTTTCCTTCAATATATGTAACCAATAATGTGTTTCCATCATATGTTACTTCGTCAACATTACCTTTTGATTTAATGTCATCAATATATTTCTTATCTAGATTATTAACTTCTACTGTAACTTTTTCTTCTATTCTAGCTAATTCCTTTAACTCGTCTGTTGTTCCTGATGCAAGAATTGCACCTTTGTCTAGGATAATTACTCTGTCACATAGTAATTCTACTTCTTCCATATAATGTGTTGTGTATACTATTGTTGCTCCATTATCTCTTAATTTCTTTATTCCATCTAGAATGTTGTTTCTACTTTGTGGATCTACTGCTACTGTTGGCTCATCAAAGAAAATAAGTTCTGGTTTATGTGCAATTCCACATGCTATATTAAGTCTTCTTAATAAACCTCCTGATAGTTTTTTGGGATAGAATTTTTTGAAATCTTTTAATCCAACCAATTCAATGGCATCTTCAACATATTTTTTTCTAGTATCTTTATTTTTTATATATAATCCACAGAAATAATCTATGTTTTCATATACAGTTAATTCGTCAAATACTGATACATCTTGAAAAACGACACCAATTTTTGATTTAATATTATAAGAGTCCGGTTTCATTTCTTTGCCAAAAATTTTTATTGTACCTTTATTATAATTCAATAATGACAATATACAATTTATTGTTGTAGATTTTCCGCTTCCATTTGGTCCCAATAGACCTAATATTTCTCCTTTATGTACTTCAAATGATAAATCATCTATTGCTTTTATTTCCTTATATTGTTTTACTAAGTTTTTAATCTCGATGATATTTTCCATTTATAATCCTCCTTTTATAAATAATTTTATAACCAAATTATATGTTATTCTATTATTTTTGTAAAGTTTTCTCAAAAAGGAGAATGACAGTACGTCATTCTCCTTTTTGTTTAATAATGATTGTAACAATACTTTTCTATTCCATCTACTATTTTGGAAGAAATTCTTGTTGCTTTTTCGTCAATACTCAATGCATTAATTGTATAAAGCTCAGTAAATATATACTCAATGTAATTCTTATATATATCCAACTTTTCCTTATCATCTTCTGCATCTTTACATGACTTTAATTCATCGTATAAGCATTTTCTGGTCTTTTTTAAGTTTGGTATTTTATTACACCATTTCTTGAAAAAATCTTCCATGTCTGAAATAAGCTTAGATTGTTTTAATTCCGTATCGTTTAAATCCTGATAACGAAAATAAATAAGCCGTATTTCCATCTCAGCAAGTTGGTATTTGTTTAATGCAATCATCATATCCCCTCCATAAAATATTTTGAATGGATTTCTTCTGACCTTGCTTCTTGTGTTTTTACACAATTTATAGTGTGATTTTACCACATTTTTTTACTTTCTGCAAGAAATTTGTTTTCTATTAAATGTGTTTAATTCAATTCTTTTAAATTTTCAAATACACCATTAATTTTTTCATTTTTCTTTTTCATATTGATAGGCCTTAACTCTCTACTTGTAAAGCAATGTTTTGTCCAGGCCTCAATAACAACATCACCTGTTTTTTCATTAATAACATCATATGTTACTGTCATTCTTACCCCATTATATTCAGTGATTCTTGGTGTAATTAAAATTGTATCCCCACTTGTAACATGATGCTTGTATTTGCAATTAAGCTCTAATGTAGGAATTGTATACCCTTGACTTTCTATATATTCCATTGATATATCTAAAGCTTCTAACCATCTACTTCTTGCTTCTTCTAAAAATCTTATATAGTTTGAATGATGAACAACTCCCATCCTATCTGTTTCGTAATAGTTGATTATTCTTTTATATGTAAAATTCATAATTTTACCTCCATTTCTCTGCCTGGAATATATTACCATATATTTTTTTATTTATCAAATATTTCTTCAATATTAACAATTTCAATTATCTCTTGAATCGGAATTTCTTTTTTATCTTCAAACACAATAAGCTGCTTAATTTGATCAATCTTTCTTACTTTTCCTGCAACTGTTACATACTTACCGCCTTTTTTTCTTGAATCCGGAATAAAATATGTAATCTTAACTTCTGGTTTTAAATTTAATTTTTCTTGGATTTCTAAGATTTTTTCATTCAAAATCATTTTCAAACCTTCTGCTAATTCTTTTCTTTCATTCGTTAATCTTGCCGTTTCTTTTACTTGATCATCATATCCGAGTAAGAGCTGCAAATGGTGCAAACTGTGCAGACCTTGCTTCTAAAGACATTTGTGGATGTTTTTTTGAAACATGATGTGACATGTTTATAATATCGTCATATTCTCCATTATATTTAAATTTCACAGTTTACAGCTCCTTTCCTTTTTATTCCTTATGACCGCCAATTTGTCTATTTCTTTCAATAGTTGTACCACCTTCTTGTAAATTCATTCCTTTAATTATTGCATTTTTCCCATATTTTCTTTTTATATCTATCATGGCTTTTTGAATTTCCTTCTCAGCATGTTCTTTTTCTCTTTTTTTATTTACCTCTTCATAGTTTGTAAATAAATCAACTTGTTCATATATTTCCTCTTTTTGTGCCAAATCTTCATTTACAACATTATTAGCAGTAACGTTAATCCTTCTTACTAATAGCTGTGGATTAATAATTCTATCAAAAAGTTCCATTACAGCATCTATTATAATTTTAGTAGATGATGTCTTGTGATCTATATTTACAGTTCCATGTGCATGTTTAGGTATAGTTCTTCCATATCGATCAAGAGTTACTTCTCCATCATAAGAATCACTTATCTTCTTATTCATTAAATTCTCTATGTCATATCCAATTGTTAAAACTAATTGACTTGTTACCAATCTTTTTTCTACTAATTCAAGTGTAAGCAATTCTGTCATCTCTTTTACAATAAGTCTAGTTTTTTCACAATTATATGGACAATGTAGAACTTGTCCTGAGCTAAGACTGTTAGAAATTGGCTTGTACGCTTTTATACTTTGAATTGTTGTAGGTTCCCATCCCCAACTATGATCTATTAATAGCTCTGCATTTATGCCAAACAGTTTATATAACAATTCTTCATTTTCGACTGACATTCTGGCAACATCACCCATTGTGAACATTCTATGTTTCTCTAATCTTGTAGCAATACCTTTTCCAACTCTCCAAAAATCAGTTATAGGTCTATGATTCCATAAGTATTTTCTATATGTCATTTCATCTAATCCTGCTATTCTAACGCCATTTTTATCTGGTTCAACATGTTTTGCAACGATATCCATTGCAACTTTGCATAAATATAAATTTGTGCCAATCCCAGCGGTTGCAGTAATTCCAGTCGTTTGATACACATCTTTTAACACTTTAGTTACTAGTTCTCTAGCTGTCATTTTATAATATTTCAAATATTTTGTGACATCACAAAAAACTTCATCTACAGAATATGCATATATATCTTCTGAAGAAAAATATTTTAAATATATATTGTAAATATTGGTACTATATTTCATATAGTATGCCATTCTTGGTGGTGCAATTATATAGTCTAATTCTAAATCTTTGTTATTTTTTAATTCTATTGCATTGTATGTTTTACCTACAAAAGTTTGTCTTGGTGCATTTCTTTTTCTCTCTGCATTTATTTGTTTTACTTTTTGAATTACTTCAAACAACCTTGCCCTTCCAGGAATTCCATACGCTTTTAAAGAAGGACTTACTGCAAGACAAATTGTTTTTTCAGTTCTACTACTATCTGCTACAACTAAATTGGTTGTAAGTGGGTCTAACCCACGTTCCTGACACTCAACAGATGCATAAAAGCTTTTTAAATCTATTGAAATATATATTTTTTGTTCTACATTATTGTCTTGCATTAATCCACCTCTTTTCTTTACTTAGTAATTCATATTATAGAACATTTGTTTTGAAAAGTCAATCCCTTTTTCATTGACATTTTTTGACATTTCTTGTACCAAATTGTTCTATCTGGAACGCCTCTAAGAACATCTAATGATGTCTCAAAGATGAGACAAAAAAAGACCGTCCCCAAATGTCTCACAAAAAAAGTTGAAGCCGCGCTGCGACTTCAACTTTACCTAAGCTATAGTAACCACCTTATTTTCCTTCAAACTTTCCTTAACATCAATAACTCTCTGATTTGAAGAACCTCTCCACTTCAAAGTAAAATCATGTAATTCATCCTTATACTGACCATCAACCAAAACATCAATATAATTCATAACCTCTTTATCCTTCAAATCCTCATCAAACTTAAACCCTGACCATGCCCAAATACTTTTATCCGGATATTTTTCTTTAAAAGCTTTTGCCAGCTTTGTTGTACCTTCAATATTATTAGGATGCATTGGCTCTCCACCTAAAATTGATAATCCTTTTATATGACCTTCTTTGCACAAATCTAATACTTCATCTATAGTCTTTTGATTAAATTCTTGTCCTCCATTGAAGTCCCATGTATTAGAATTAAAGCAATTCTTACAATGAAAAGCACAGCCTTGCATAAATATTGATACCCTTACTCCAGGTCCGTTTGAAATATCCATTTTTCTAATTAAATTGTATCTCATATTTATCGCCGCCTTTTCTTTTTGTATATTTATAGTAGCTTAAATACTAAAACTATTTTGTTGCTACTTTATTATCTATATGTAAAACTCTTTCCTTAATCTCTTGTGTTCT
>ODAI013745227.1_pt1 | contig 13047 bp, 11 predicted proteins | sample 1539321 | NCBI WGS metagenome assembly ODAI01 (sample SAMN02144231, study PRJEB22623) | gut metagenome | biome: sheep rumen | host: Ovis aries | place: New Zealand | reverse complement strand
TGCCATTCCCCTTAAAATTGCTTTCTTAAAAGCCTGTCTTTTTTCCGGTGTGATAACCAATTGATTAGCTGTCATTGCCATTAGTCGATAACCTCCTTTGATTCTTCCTCCAGAACCCTGACCACGAACTTCAATGCCCGGAGCATAGTCTCAAGTTCGCAGTCGCCACCCAGGTACACCTCGAATTCGGCGGTATTGCCGTTCTCGGCGCGGTATCTCTTCACGAACATGTCGGTGCCGCCAAGATCTTTGATGCGGATGTAGGTACGGCCTCCGCAACTTGCATTGCCTCCCTTAAAGCCGTTGGTACCGACTTCAACTTCTAGTGTATTGGCGCTAGATACTTCCCGAGTGAAGGTGGTGATGCGTGTTCCGTCCGGCAGAACTTTCTGTTTTTCTTTAATTTCAAACATAAAAACTCCATAGAAAATTGTTGATAAAACCGGAGCGTTTTTCGGTGCTCCTACTATCTACTGGACGTGAGTGGCGATTTTGAGCGGAACTATTTTGAAAAATTTTTCTAAAAGGTTAAGAAATGAGCGAATTGAGACTGTTTGTTTGAAAAAGGCTTGGAGGTAGACAACTTGATCGGTGCAGACCGACCAAGTTACCGACTAAGATCTTGATTAAGGTGCGAGCTAATCTTTCATGTAGTAGGGGGATGTATAACCCGCGGCTTGCAGGATCAAACCTTCAGCCCATGGCGGAGTTCTTCCCATCTGTTCACAAAGAGCATCCAGACTTACGCGGGGATCTGCCTCGATGACCACTTCATCATGTATGTGCATAACTATGCTGCAGCACCGTAAGGTCTTCATGGCATAGCAGAGGATATCCCTTGCGATTGCCTGCACGATGTTTTCCACGAACTTGGGACCGTAGCTTTCAATACGCTCCCATTTCTTGGTAGCTCCGATGCCTTCATAGGTAACACTCTCACCGCCGAACTGGTTCATGCCGATACGAGGTTTAACGTAGGCGAGCTTTCTGCCGGATGGCAGGGTGATGAATAGCATGCCGCTTTTGAATGAAAACGTGAGACCGTGTGTTTTGGTGGTGGTCCTTTTACTTACTGCTTCCATTACGGCACCGTCGACAGCCCACCAGAACTTTACGATATTCGGATTTGCATTTCTCCATGCGGTAACAAGGGGGTGAAGTTCTTCCTCCTTAAGTCCCATCTCCAGAGCGCCCATGGCTGTTAAAGCTCCGACACCTCCGCCGTATCCGCAGTTGTGGACGAGGTGTCCCGATACCGTAAAACGGTGATGTGGTCCGGCATCTCGTATGTCATAAAGTCGAGCCGTGCGTCTATGATTTTCCAGTGTCTTCTTTTCTCTGATACAGCTTTTCTTGCATTCTCGATTATCTGTTCTCTCGATAGTCCTTTCGAGAGCATTCGAGTAACCACTGGTCTGGAGTAAGGCCAATATTCCTGTTTGAACTCCGAGAGTACATTCCTGCGCTGGTTTATGCAGTTCTGCAGGTGAGTACAAAATTGAAGGTTGCCAGGAGCATAATCTCCATTCGTGTCTATGCGGTCTAATTCCATCTCCTTTGAAGGAAGACCGAACTTTTTTATCAAATACAGTCCGGCATCGGTTACGGAACGAAACCCAAATTTGATGCCACGCCCACCGTAGTTTTTGTAACCGCGATTCATGGGATTGGTACATCGTTGTTTTGCCTCTGACAATCTTCTGTAAAGCCACAAAGGAATTATTCTCTTCTGCGAACACGCCTGACAGCCTTTTGATTTTCCTGAAGTTAGAGCATTCAGGTTTATCCACCGAACAGCATTGCATCCGGTGCATTGTGTGAGGACATAGCAATGGTTCATTTTCTGATTCCATCGTTTTTCGGCTGATATGATTTTCACCCAGCCGTATTGGGTTCCTACCATTTCCTGTTTGTACGAGATGTGCGCCGCAGGAGGCGGCATATCCAAAGTGTACCGGCTCACTCTTCCCTTTGATCCAGACGAGATGATCTGCTGTTGCTGTAAGTCCTTCATATTCAATTACCTCCTTTTCTCCTTTAAAAACAACTCCACCATGGTGTACCCACGATTCGCCATCCCACAGCTCGTCATCAAGTTTCACATTTTGGATAGGGACTAATCCTCGTCTTGTCAGTACCGGCTGATCCTCGGCAATACAGGCCAGTTCCGCGATCTTCCCTTTCTGCCTCAAGTGCCCATTCACGCCATGTTTTTCTACCGGAACTTTGAACATCTGACTTGCGCTCATGCAGTAAATATCACCGCCGTTTTTGAAGAGTTCCATACGCCATTTCTCTCCGGCAAGCCAGGCAATCACTCGAGCCTCAATGGCAGAAAAGTCCGCTACATAAAAGAGCTTACCCTCCGGTGGAATAAAGGCAGTGCGGACAAGCTGAGAAAGAGTATCCGGCACATCTTCATAGAGCATGGAGACTGATTCGTAATCACCGGATCGAACAAGAGCACGGGCTTGGTCGAGATCGGACATACTGTTCCGACAGAGATTCTGCAATTGGATATTTTTGCTGCTGAACCTCCCGGTGCGATTAGCTCCGTAGAAGCGGAACAGTCCCCTGGCTCGGTTATCAGCACATACAGCATTCTGCATAGCTTGGTATTTCTTGACGGCTGATTTGGCTAACTGCTGCCTTAACGAAAGCACTCTGCAGAGCTCCGGTGGGGCGCTTTTCATAAGTTCAGCTATGGCTTTCTTGTCGAGTGATTCCGTCATCAGTCCGTTTTCTGCGAGCCATTCCTTCATCTGCTGTACCGAGTTGGGATTCTCCAAAGCGGTGAATTCCCTCATGGCACTTATGAGCTCATTTCGCGAGCGTTCATCAATGGCAATCGCCTGACGTACCAGTTCCATGTCGATTTTTACGCCGCGGTCGTTAATCTCCTGGTCGAGGTGGTATTCCTCCCAGACGAAGTCCGGCACCGGGAACTTACTCAGTCTCTGCTGTATTCCCATTTCGGTTTCCACGTCCCGGATGTTGTAGCGTTTGAACATTTCCCACTTGTCGGGAGCATGGCAGGGGAGATTTCTGGTTCTGCCACTGTTTGCCTGAGTAGGGGAGCACGGCTTGCAGAAATAGCGGATGAGTTCCTTACCTTCCGTGAGTTTCTGCTTGTCGAGACCCAGTACCGCACCTGCTCCTTCGAGTGAAAAGGGAAGGCCCAGAGTTGCCGCCCACACCATGTCGCATCGCCAGCCTTCGGGATTGAGATAACCGGTTAGTAAGCCTAAGTCGCGCAAGTATCTGGACAGACATACACGCTCAAAGTTTGCATGCCACGCCCATTTGATGACGCTGTCATCGGTCACGGCCTTGATGATTTCCCCGGGAAGTTTTTCTCCGGAGGCGAGATCAGCAAGCTGTACCTCACCACCATCTACACTGTAGGCAAAGAGCAGAATTTCAAAATCGGGAGCCTCGCAGTAGCGGTAGACTCCGCATTTCCTTAAGTCCTCACTGCTGTATGTTTCGAGATCACAAGATAGTGTTTCCATAAAGTTCTCCTGTCAAAAAAGGGCAGCAGACAAAACCACTACCCTTGCTAAATCTGTTAAAAGTTACCCGGCATTACTACCAGACACGACGCTTTCTTCGTTTCAGAAACTCGGTAAAAAGGAATCCGAGGAACTCAAACAGGATTGCTGCCACAACGCCGGTAAATACACCGGAGCCAAAGCCCATCAGAAAAATTTCACCTGAATCCATGACGACTCCTTAACCTAAAAAGTCTTCATTTTCTTCGGTGGCAAAATCACTTTCGGCACTTGCTCTTCCGCCTAACGGCTCACCGTCCTTAATCTTCTGCAGATTGTTAAGACCGCAGGCAATCCCCTTGTTGCCGTTGGCATTGAAGGCGTAGAAGCTGATTGACGCTCTGCCGTAGCAGCCGGAATAGACTTCAGACTTGTCGAGGATTTCATTCCTGTTGGCATCAACCACACCGGGAGCAGTGGTAGAGTTGGCGTTGACGAAATACGCATTGGCGTAAGCAGGATCATCCGGACGTTCCAAATCACCGTCACGAAGCGGAGTTCTGAGAGCGCTGAGTGCAGGTACGGACTTGGCGTTACCCTTGAGCTTGGACTGACCGTCACGGTAAACCTCTTCAATGGCAGCCTTGATCTTGCCAACGGTTACGGTGTCAGACTTTGGGATGATGAGAGACACACTGAACTTAGGCTTGCCGCCTTCCATAGCTTTTGCTTCCCACACATTTGCATAAGACCATCTGGTGTTAACACCTGTAATTACTTTTGTAGCCATAATTTATTCTTCCTTAAAATCTAAAGATGCACTTGAAACCGCCGGTCTTTTATCGCTCTCCGGCACGAGCGTCGGTTTGCCTTTCGACTTTGTGATAAGTCCCGAAAGAAGCTCATCAAATCGGGCTTTCCCGAGGAGTTTCTGCATCGCAGTAATGCCCAGGAGCTTTTTCTCAAATGGATCGAAGCCTGCCTCGCATACAGCCTTGATGACTTTGTCCTCGCTGGTGAACTTCCTGACAGAGCGGCCTTCAACGAGCTTCCAGCCGTGCCATTCCTTACCGCCGACAGCCTGTTTCAGGGCATATTCCTTTACGTCGTTTGCCCATGCCGTAAGTTCATCAACCTGAGAAAGGAGCACCTCGATTTCAATGTCTTCGAGAAGATCCGGCAGTTTGAAATCATGCTTTGCCAGCAGAAGGTTGGCCTCGGCTCTGGCACGGCAGGCGTGTTTGGCTTTACAGAATCCGCACCATTCACCGGCACAGAATTTACCTTCACCGGCAAATGCCAGAGAGGCAATAGGCTTCAGTGTGTTTTCAGCCCATTGGAGGAGTTCTTCCCGGGAAATCTCCCAGGTGCTGATGTTCTCCCGGCGGGGCTGGTAGATGGTCATGCTGACCTTTTCGATGTCATAAAGAACATCGAAGATTTCCAGCGCACCAAGGGCATAGCACTTCATCTGCGGATTGTTTTCAGCCTCGACAAGAACACCGAGACCGTGCTTGTAATCAACAATTCGGAGTGTTCCATCGGATACAATGATGCAGTCAGCCGTACCGAATCCCTCCGGTACCCATTGCGAGAAATCAACTCTCTGCTCAATAAGCACCTTCGGATCTGAGCAGGACTTGGCAGCCTCGCTTACCAGCTCCAGAACAAAGGAGGCATAGCCGGTGGCGCAGTCGTCCATTTCCTCGCTGTATCTGGTGAGGTTTGGTGTCGGATCTTCCGCGTCCATTCCCAGTGCGGTTTTCAGCTTGAATTCGCAGAGCTCATGGGCTTCAGTGCCTTCTGCGGCATACTCGCTGCCGCCGTCTCCAGGAAACTGCTCACAGAGACGGACAGAAGGCGGACACATCAGCCAGCGGTGCGATGCCGAGGCTGACATGATTGCGTGGGAATCAGGCATTCTTAAGTCCCTCCGCATCTTTCAGCAGGGCTGCATAGTCATTCGGATCAATGGCTGAGAGTTTTGATGCACCGTACTTTTCGAGCAGAGACTTCACGCCTTCGCGGTTACCGCTTCTGGCAATGTCAGAAAGAACTCCGCGTACATCCTCGAAGGATAATTTCGGGGTTTCCGGTTCAGCTACAGGGACAGGAACGGTTGCATCGGTTGACGGTGCGGATTCAGTTTCACAAGACTGGTTTTCAGTAGCAGGTGCAGAATCCTTGGCATTCAGATCTTCCAGAAAATCGGCAATGTTATTCAAAGCGACTGCCGCATGCCGCAGTGCGACGATGCTCGAAGCCATGTCTTTTGTGTTGTTCATAGGTAGTATTTCCTTTCTTTGAGTTACGTAATTCAGCAAGAAGCTCAAGGTTTCTTGCCATCTTTGCGGATACATGGGAGATAGCCGTGAGTACGGCAATCAGCTCATGGCTTTTCCCGCGGGAATCGAAGTAAGACTTGTTCATTTGAGAACCTCCTTAATTTGTGAAAAAATCAGCCTTACACTTACTACTGGACATGAGCGGGCGTTTTGAGCGGAAATATTTTTAAATTTTTTATTACTTGGTTATTTCGTAATCAAAACGCCTTGCTCAGGCATCGCCACTATGGGAAAAAGCCTTTATGAAAGGGGGAACTACCTGTTGAGATTATGCAGCTCGGTTCGGATCTTCTTCATGTGATCAGCAAAGGTACGCTGTTTACGTCCCAGCATTTCCGCAATTTTCCTGTCGGATAATCCTTCCTCCAGCAATTCAATGATGAGATCAGCCTCCGGTTCCAGTTCTCTGAATCTAGCAATAAGCAGCTTCAGTATCTGGTCACAGGCCATAAGTTCTTCCATCAGCGGTTTCTCGTCTGATAATTCAGATTCTGTTTCTGTCAGGTCATCGATAGACTCCTCATTTCCTCCGGTGTGATAGGAACAGTCAGAACAGTCGGCAGTGCAGGCCCACAGGTAATTAGCAGGGCATCTGCATCGGCCATGTCTCTGTTCACGTTTAATGGTTGCCCAGATTTCAGGATAGATTGCCTGGTACTGTTCCTCGGTAATCTCTACGAGCTTAACTTTCTTTGGATCGGTTGAGCTGCGAAGAGGGTAATAACGTTTTTTATTTGCCATTTAGGCTTCTCCTGTTCGGAAAAACCGAAGCGGAGTAGCCCTTCACGGTTCGTTGTCACTGTGTGCATTAGGTCACCTCGGGGAATACCCCGTTCGGCAGGTGACCAGTGGTGCATGACACTGGACGGTTAAAATAAATTCGCCTGTTTCAGCCATGCACTCATCAATTTGCAACTTGATGAGCTTACGCAGGCGAGGTTAAAAATCTGTATCCAGATCTGAAAAGACGCAGAACACGTAACATCCAACAGGCGTGTTGCATGTTTCGTAGATAAAGCCTTTGTCTTTGGTAAAAAAGCAATCCCCCTAACAAGTAGCCAGGGGGATTGGTGAAATCTGACGTTCGGTCAAGATTCATACGAAAAAAGCAGGCATCTTTTGCTGTGTCTGCTTGGATAAATACGAGTAATTATGTGATCTGGATAACAAAATTACAGAGCGTGGATTTTACAGAGGAAAAGGCTTTCTTTCCATAAAATTGTTATGAAGTAGTGTCTAATCGGCGATTATTTAGTAGGGGATGGAGCAATTTTTGTGCGTATTGTTGACAATTGTACAAAGTATGTCGTTGATTTGGTCAAGAGGTGAACAAGGGACTGTTCTTCCGAGTATGAGGGTAATACAAATTTGATGAACAGCAAAAATTGAATAAAAATTATTCGGAATGTTTAAGGTTTTGTGTGTTTTGTGCGGTTGTATCAGGAATTTGATGTTACAACTGTGCTATCATGCAAGGTTAATTGATTTGTGATGCATCTGCGTTAGTTTATGTCTTGTCATTGTTTTGAATTTGTTGGCATAACGACAAACAGAATTTTTAACACGTAATTTTGCAACATTCGGGTATTGTCCTCAAGGTGCAAGTTTTGTGACTAATGTTAGCGGAGTTTTTTGAATGGTAGATACCCAAAAAGAGCAGGAACGCGATGAACTCCATCGCGCAATATGGGCAATAGCTGATGAGTTACGAGGGGCTGTTGATGGCTGGGATTTTAAGAATTATGTTCTCGGCACGATGTTCTATCGCTATATCTCTGAGAACCTTTGTGCCTACATAAATAAAGGCGAGAGGGATGCAGGGAATCCAGATTTTGATTATGCCAATATATCAGATGCGGAGTCATTAGAAGCCCGAGCTGATCTTGTTCAGGAAAAGGGATTTTTCATACCACCAAGTGAGCTGTTTTGTAATGTTCTGAAACACTGTACCGATGATAAGGCTGTCTTTATTGACAGCGAAGGTGAAACGAAGAACTTAAAAGACAATTTGAATGAATTCTTAGAGAGTGTGTTTAATCATATTGAAGAATCCTCCTGCGGTTGTGAGTCTGAAAGTGATTTTAAAGGACTTTTCGATGATATCGATGTAAACAGTAACAAGCTTGGTGCAACTGTTCCAAAGAGGAACGAGCGCCTAGTTAAACTTCTTGAAGGCGTTGCAGCCATGGATCTTGGTTCAGTCCAAGACCATGAGATTGATGCTTTCGGTGATGCATATGAATTTCTTATGCAAATGTATGCGTCCAATGCAGGTAAGTCCGGTGGCGAATTTTTCACCCCTGCCGATGTGTCTGTTCTTCTCACTAGATTGGGAACCGCGGGCAAGACCAAAATTAATAAAGCTTACGACCCAGCCTGTGGCAGCGGTTCGCTACTTTTAAAAGTGGTAAAGATCCTCGGAAGGGATGCAGTTCAGAACGGTTTCTATGGACAGGAAATCAACATCACCACATTTAACCTGTGTCGTATCAACATGTTCCTTCATGACATAGGCTTTGATAAGTTTGACATTGCCTGTGAAGACACTCTTACGCATCCACAGCATTGGGATGATGAACCATTTGAACTGATTGTTTCTAATCCTCCATATTCCATCAAGTGGGTTGGTGATGAAGATGCTACCCTGATAAACGATCCTCGTTTTTCTCCTGCCGGTGTTTTGGCTCCAAAGTCCAAAGCTGACATGGCTTTCATAATGCATGCTCTTTCCTGGTTGGCTCCGAATGGTACGGCTGCAATCGTATGTTTCCCTGGAATAATGTATAGAGGCGGAGCTGAACAGAAAATCAGAAAGTATCTCGTAGACAACAACTATGTAGATTGCATTATTCAGCTACCAAGCAACCTGTTTTTTGGCACTACAATCGCCACCTGTATCATGGTTATGAAGAAGAGTAAGCGTGATAACAAGGTTCTATTTGTTGATGCCACAAACCTCTGCGTCAAGGTTACCAACAATAACAAACTTCTCCCAGTGCATATAGACAGAATCGTTGAGATGTTTTGTGAAAGACAGAATGTGGAACACACCTGCAGACTGGTTGATTACGATGAGGTAAAGGAACAGAACTACAATTTGTCGGTTAGTACCTACGTTGAGCAGGAAGATACCCGTGAGAAAATCGATATTGTAAAACTCAATGCTGAAATTAAACAGATTGTTGCCCGCGAGCAAGTTCTCCGTGATGAGATAGACAAGATAATTTCTGAGATCGAAGGAGGGCAAGAGGTATGAGTAAGTTAGATGGTTTGCTAAAAGAGTTTTGCCCTAATGGTGTCGAATATAAAAATCTAAGGGATGTTGCAACCATAAGTAGAGGTGGTTCTTTTCAGAAAAAAGATTATGTTGAAAAAGGATTTCCTTGCATCCACTATGGTCAGATTTATACGTTCTATGGTTTGTTTGCAAATGAGACTTTGAGTTACATCAGTAATGAAGTTGCAGCCAAGCAAAAAAAGGCAAACAAAAATGATATTATAATGGCCGTTACAAGTGAGAATATAGAAGATGTATGTAAATGCGTTGCATGGCTCGGTGAGGGTGAAATTGCAGTAAGTGGACATGCTGCTATTATTCAGCACTCATTAAATCCTAAATATCTAACGTATTTCCTTCATTCCTCCATGTTTTATCGACAAAAAATTAAGTTGGCTCATGGAACTAAAGTATTGGAAGTGAAGCCTGATTCTCTTGGAGACATCATTTTGCCCGTGCCTCCTCTAGAGGTACAACGTGAAATTGTCCGGATTCTGGACAATTTCACGGAGCTTACAGCGGAGCTTACAGCGGAGCTTACAGCGAGAAAGAAACAGTATGAGTACTACCGTAGTGAGATGCTAACGTTCGATTTGGGTATTCCTAAAAAGAAATTAGGACAAACTTGCGATATGAAGGCAGGGAAAAGCATTCCAAGTGAATTGATTTCCTCAGAAGAAACGCAATATGCCAATGTTAAATGCTATGGAGGAAATGGCATACGTGGATATGTCAATGAAGCTAATCAGCATGGAGAGTTCCCGTTGATTGGACGACAAGGAGCCTTATGCGGAAATGTGAATTATGCAACAGGTGATTTTTACGCCACTGAACATGCTGTGGTTGTTAAATCACAAGGGGAATATAAACAGCGTTTTCTTTTTCATCTGCTGACTTTTATGGATTTGAATCAGTATAAATCTGCTGGAGCACAGCCAGGACTATCTGTAAAAAGGCTTCAAGAGATTGAAGCCCCCGTTCCGTCTCTTGAAGTACAAGATAGAATTGTGAATATCCTTGATAATTTCGAGACGATCTGTAACGACTTAAATATTGGCCTGCCCGCCGAAATCGAAGCTCGTCAGAAGCAATATGAATATTATCGAGACAAGCTGTTAAGTTTTAAGGAAGCAGAATAGAAAGAATAGAAGGAGGTAGGTATGCCTTATTTTAATATAGTAGCCGAAACAAATGAAAATACTGTGGTTACCAATTATGAGCCTGTTAAGGCTAGGTCTGACAGTTATGAGTCCGAGGCTGCTTTAGAGAAGGAATTTATCCGTTTGCTCTGTGAGCAAGGATATACCTATCTCCCTATTCATTCTGAGTCTGATTTAATTGCAAACCTTCGTGTTCGTTTGGAAGAACTCAATAAATTCAAATTCTCTGATACTGAATGGGAACGTTTCTTTAGAACTTCCATTGCAAATCCAAATGAACATATTGCTGAAAAAACTGCAAAGATTCAGGAAGATTATATTCAGGTTCTTAAGCGTGATGACTCAACCTCCAAAAATATAACTCTGCTTGATCATAAGAACATCCACAATAACACCCTTCAGGTAATAAACCAGTATGTGCTCGGTAAAGCAGAAGGTGCGACCTATGATAACCGTTACGATGTTACAATCCTCATCAATGGTCTTCCTATTGTTCATATAGAATTGAAACGTAGGGGCGTGGCTATTCGTGAGGCTTTTAACCAGATTGAACGTTATCAACGAGACTCTTTCTGGGCTGGCAGTGGTCTGTTTGAGTTTGTTCAGATTTTTGTTATTTCCAATGGCACAAATACGAAATATTATTCAAACAGCACCAGGAATAACGCAATCAAGGATTCTACTTCAAGAAATATCAAGAAGTGCAAGACAAGTAACAGTTTTGAGTTTACTTCGTTCTGGGCGGATGCTGAGAACAGGGTTATCCCGGATCTTATTGATTTCACTAAAACCTTCTTTGCAAAACACACAATTCTAAATATTTTAACCAAATACTGCGTGTTCACATCCGAAAAAATGCTGATGGTGATGCGCCCATATCAGATTACTGCAACTGAACGAATTCTTAACCGTATAGAGGTTGCTCATAATTACAAGAAGTACGGTGATATTGCCGGAGGCGGGTATATTTGGCATACCACCGGTTCCGGTAAAACCTTAACATCATTTAAGACGGCACGACTGGCTACTCAACTGCCGTTCATAGATAAGGTTCTCTTTGTCGTAGACCGAAAGGATCTGGATTACCAGACCATGAAGGAATACGACCGCTTTGAAAAAGGTGCAGCAAACAGCAATTCTTCTACTGCTGTTCTTGAAAGACAGCTCGGTGATGATAAGTCTCATATCATCATTACCACAATTCAAAAGCTTTCCACCTTCATCAGAAAGAACAAAAGCCATGACATTTATTCAAAGCAGGTGGTTATCATTTTCGATGAATGTCATCGTAGCCAATTTGGTGAAATGCATGAGGCTGTGGAAAAGCATTTTAAACAGTATTACATGTTCGGTTTCACCGGAACTCCTATCTTCCCGTTGAATGCCAGTTCTGGGAAAAAACTCAATTATTTCACAACAGAACAGACCTTTGGAGATCGCCTTCATTCATACACAATTGTAGATGCCATCAATGATAAAAACGTACTTCCGTTCCGTGTTGATTACATAAAAACCATGGATATCGATGCTGACATTGACGATGAAGAAGTATGGGATATAAACAGAAGGAAGGTTTTTGAAGATCCGAAAAGAGTTTCAAAAGTTGCCAATTATATTCTTGACCACTTCGATCAGAAAACTTATCGAGGTGATAAGACATACGAGTTTAATGCACTTACCAATATCGGAGAGGTAGCATCTGCAGCAAGAGGAAAGGTTGAAGAAATTAAGCGAAAGCAGAGGCTTAGTGGGTTTAACTCTATATTTGCCGTAGCTTCTGTTCCGATGGCAAAGATGTATTACGACGAGTTCAGAAAAATCATCAACGCCGACCCAACCAAAAATCTGAAGATAGCTGTTATATACAGTTATGCAGCCAACGAAGAAGAAGTTGAGGGAATGCTGGATGAGGAAAATTCAGAGGATACATCAGCTCTCGATCAGAACTCAAGAGATTTCCTTGAATCCGCCATTCAGGATTATAACCAGATGTTCCATACGAACTACGATACGTCCAGCGATAAATTTCAGAATTACTATAAGGATGTGTCTCTTCGCATGAAGAACAAGGAATTGGATTTACTCATTGTGGTTAACATGTTCCTTACCGGTTTTGATGCAACTACTCTGAATACACTGTGGGTTGATAAAAATCTGAAGATGCATGGCCTCATTCAGGCCTTCAGCCGTACCAACCGCATCCTGAACAGCATTAAGACTTTCGGCAATATTGTCTGTTTCCGTAATCTTCAGAAGCGGGTTGATGCAGCTATCTCATTATTTGGTGATAAGAATGCCAGCGGTATTGTACTTATGCGTAGTTTTAAGGATTACTACCATGGGTATACAACTGATGACGGCAAAGAAAAGCCAGGCTATGTTGATATGATTAATGAGCTTACTCAAAAATATCCGTTGTCAGAGCCACAGATCATCGGCGAACAGAACCAAAAGAATTTCATAGCGCTGTTCGGCGCAATTCTGCGGATGCGGAATCTTCTGGTTTCCTTTGATGAATTTAAGGATAAGAACATTCTGTCAGAACGTGATTTGCAGGACTACCTTGGCCGCTATCAGGATCTAGCCGATGAATGGAAACGCAAGAGAAAAGATCACGAAGCTAAAGACATTACGGCCTTTCGCTGTTTAGCGTGAATACCACTATATATTGATCTCTAATTATTGTAAAATATTGTTCAAATAATATACAAATAAGAAGGATATCATGGATACATCAAATTTGTTTACAGTAGCGTTGAATCTTGGAAACCCTT
>ODAI010330164.1_pt1 | contig 13047 bp, 11 predicted proteins | sample 1539321 | NCBI WGS metagenome assembly ODAI01 (sample SAMN02144231, study PRJEB22623) | gut metagenome | biome: sheep rumen | host: Ovis aries | place: New Zealand | reverse complement strand
TTGTTGTGACGCATGAATGCGGAACACAAATCGATGCGTGGCTCAGTTTGGTAGAGCGCTGCGTTCGGGACGCAGAGGTCGCAGGTTCAAATCCTGTCGCATCGACGTTGTAAAAAACCCTGTAAATCCAAGCATTTACAGGGTTTTTACTTTTCTCGGGGGAATGAATTTCTTCCATATTTTACGCCGAATTCTAACCCAGTTCTAACTTTCACCGTTTATCCCCTTGTTTTATCACAATATTGATAATCTCTATGAACCTTATAAAATTGTCAAGTTGCTTGCTGTTCTGTTAGTCGGTTGTTTCGCTTGAACTATAGTTTTTAAGTCCAAGTGTATTCTTCATTGTATCAGAAACCTCCATCTTCGATTCCTTGTCTTTGACTTTTGCATAGATTCTCATCGTCGTATCAATGTCTGCATGGCCTACCCACTTCTGGATCGTTTTAATGTCGAGATTCATATGGACAAGTATTGATACACAGGAACCGCGGAGACCGTGATAGGTAATATTTTGCGGTAAATCCGGATTCTTCCGGATAATCTTTCCGAATGCCTTACTGGGATAGTCCGGGTAGTACAGAGTACCGTCTCTGTGCTTAAAGACATAGTCACTTTCAAAATATCCATTGCCACAGAGTTTCCGATCATCAAGCTCCTTTTTCCTGAGGTGCCGGAACATTTCAACCTGTTCATCCGTCAACGGATATACTCTGGCGCTTGCTGCTGTCTTGGTGGTATTGGCACGGGTGATTTTCGTTCCTTTTGTGACAGTATGATTGATAGCCATTGTTCTATCTTTCAGATTGATTGCTGACCAGCGAAGTCCGAGGGCTTCTTCCCTTCTCAATCCGAAGAACAATGTAAGATAAAATAATTCATACAAAGGATGATCCCTGACCTTATCCAGGAAGAGCTGTGCTTCCTCGTAGGAGAAGAATTCTTCATCAGGATTTTTGTCTTTGGCATATTTGGCAGCCAGATTCTTATTAATTGAAACTTCTTTGACGGGGTTATACTGGATAATTCCTTCTTTCACCGCCAGATCAATTACATTTCCGAGGAAAACTTTTATATCTTTGACGGTTCTGGGCTGGACGTGATCTGTTTTAAATAGGCTGTCCAGAAAGTTTTCAACCATACGCTCGTTTATGTCCCTGACTCTTATGTCACCGAAATAGGCTTTTATCTTTTTTGCTCTGTAATAGTAGCCGGAGTAGGTGGTATCCGTTACTACACGCTTTTTCTTGCTGAGCATTGAATCCGTAAACTCTTTAAGGGTTATATTCAAATTTGGTTGGTTAAATGAGCTTGCGTTGAGGAGCCTTTTTCTTCTTTCTTTAGCCTTCGTGACATTTTCAGTAGTATCTTTGAGACCGGTTTTGATCCATTCCTTTTCTGTTTTTTTGACTCCATTCTCGATTATGGTATGTGACAGTACAATATACAGATATCCTTTTTTGCCCTGTATGCCGGTTGCTCTTCGTCCGTCTTTTTTTGGTCTGCTCATATTTATTCTCCTTCTATCAACTTAGTGAAATCGATTTCAGGATAGAGAAATTCCAGAAGATAAACTTTAGGAATTCTATATCTGCCGCCGATCATAAGAGACCTGATTGTACCATCTGCGAGATATTTGTAGACGGTATTCCGTCCTGTGTGTAATATCTTCTGCACATCTTCAGGCAGAAGAACATCGTTATATCCTTCTAACATTTTTGAATACTTCATTTTGGGTCCTTCCTTTCTTGAATTCAGGTATTGTATTTTTTACTGCCTCATAGGGTGTGGGATCTCTTACACCGCACACATCTTTGGATTCTAATAACTCTTCTTTGATTCTGCGGTTTGAACGCTGCCTGTTTCTATTCTTCATTTTGCGCACCTCAAGTAAGCTCTTATTTGTAACGACGACATCCGGTTGCCGGGAAACGCCGGGTTCTTAAGAACCAGTATCAATATTGGGTTTCGTGTCATAGTTTCACAGGAGTTGCTGAGAAATAGCAATTATCGCTGTCATTCAGAAACTCTACAAGCTGGACTTTGGTAATCCGGAAGCGATTGCCGATTTTCAAGGCATTCAGTCTACCGCCCATGATTAGTTTGGTGATTGTACCGGATGATACATGGAGAATTTCTGCTACATCTGAAATTGTTAGGACTGGTGGATACGTGGTTAAGAATTCATACATATCATCACCTCTTATATGATGTTGAAAACAACAATTATGTTACTTAACTGGTATTGTATTATATTATGCCGTGTTTGTAAACAACAAAAATGTTGTTTTTGTAAGTCAAACAACAAATTTGTATTGTTTTAACGATTTGTTGTTGTTAGAATTAGGTATAATAACCTGTAATTGTTGCGACGTATGAAATGTAAAGGGAAATTTTATGTACGTATATAATCCATTTGGACAATCTGCGGAAGATTTTGATCGGGAAACAGCCGGGAGGCGTGTAGGCAGAAGGATTCGAACTATCCGTATCGAGGAGGGGCTTTCACAGACCGAGTTGGGAGAGAAGGTAGGACTTAATTCGAATCGTGTTCAGCAATATGAAAACGGGGCTAGAAATCCAAAGTTTGAATTATGCAAAAAGTTTGCAGAAGCCTTGGAGGTAGAAACAAACGCTTTGCTTGATCCGCAGGTTGCCAGTTATATCGGGGCAATGTATGCTTTCTTTGAGATGGAAACGCTCTATGACCTTAGACTAAAGGAAGTTGACGGACAGATGTGTATCTGCTTTGGTGAGAGCCAGCTCGACACGAGAGTCAGCACGATGAATAAGAATCTTAAAATGTGGTATGAACGTCGGAAGGTTATGGAAGAAAGAATCCGTAATGCAGAATCGGAGGAGGAAAAGATGGAAATTATCCATGAATATCATATGTGGGAATGGAACTTCCCGCATTCAACTTCTCCGGATAGTCCATCTAAATCTGAAAGAGTAAAGCAGGAGAGAATTGCGCGTGAACTGGAAAAACAGCTTATGAAGGATCAATGAAATTATCCATAGTTTGCTGAAAGTCATTGTACAGGCAAGAATAATACGTTATTGATAGAAAAGGTTTTAATAGTGCAGGAGCTTAATATTTACGCAAATTGGGCTGTAATGATATAGTGATTTTATTATTGTAGGCATATAAAATACATATGAAAACAATAATGTGCGGAGGCAATGAAATGAGGGAAACAAACTACACAAGGCAGATTATCGATGATTATTGTGTACTTGACACTGAAACAACGGGATTATCTGCGTATTATGATGAAATAATAGAAATCGGAATCATCAGGGTGAGAAACAATCACATCGTGGACAAATATTCTCAGCTAATCAAACCCGAATATGAAATTAATGAGTTTATTACGTTATTAACTGGAATAACAAATGAGATGGTGTCAGGAAAGCCATCTATATCAGAGGTAAAAGCTGAGGTGCTCTCTTTTCTGGGTGATGATGTTATCGTTGGTCATAATACATCTTTTGATATCCGTTTTTTAAGTGAAGGCTTCCAAGAAATGATAGGAAATGATTATATCGATACTATGCAGTTTGCTCGAAAGGTGTATCCAGAACTAAGTCACCATAGGCTTTCTGATTTAGCGGATTATTTGAACTTATCAAATAATGAGCATCGTGCCATGTCAGATTGTATTACAACCAAAGAGTTATATGATGCGATAAAGAATACAATGTCTGCTAAAAAGCTCAAAATAGAAGATTTGTGGGTTACAAGCAAACACCATGGTGGAAAAATTGATATTAGCAAAATAACTCCGAATGAAGTTGTTAAAGACGAAGATGGGTTCTTTTATAACAGGCATGTTGTTTTCACTGGAAAATTAGACAGGATGGTTAGGCGTGACGCAATGCAGTTGGTGGTTAATCTTGGTGGTATTCTGGATAACAGTGTAACAAAGGATACTAACTACTTAATCCTTGGAAACAACGACTATAATGCCGTTCTAAAGGGTGAAAAATCATCAAAGCATAAAAAGGCAGAAAAATATAAGTTAGAAGGGTATGATATTGATATAATTGATGAGCTGACCTTTTATGATTTGTTGAATGCTTATAGCCAATCAAATACTTCCGATGCAATGAGGACCAATAAGACCAAGGAGAAATTGACCACGAATACTGACAGGTTTAACTGGAAAGAAACTGTTAGAGTCATGCTGACAGAATTAATTGCGGAGTATGAGCTTCCGAGTGGTTCCTTATATCTTTCTGATAATTATGGGCAGTCAGGCAAGTCCCCGCAAGATACCATAAGCCATTCTGTTTGTATATGGGAACCAGACTATCCATCGGTGCCTCATGAAATACCCGCTCAGAATAAGCTTGTGGTCACTATTGCGTTAAGCAAAGTTATTAGTAGACCGGATGACTTAGTTATGAATATTCGAGAAGCACAATTAAGTGATTTATGGGATTATTTACCAGATGATGCTGAAGTATTAAATCGGACCAAATCTGACCAGAATACAGGAATGATGCGAATTCGAATTAACAAGTTTTCGCCAAACCTAATAGATTTTATAAAAAGGAATACAGTTTATTGTATAGAGAAATATGAATCTAAGGCAGCAAAATTCGGTTGTTGTAGTAAGTATGAGATGTGTTCAGATGCAAAGAAATGTACTCATGTGAATAAGCTTTATTCGAAGGCTTGTATGTATCGTAAGAACTTAGAACAAGGAAATATTTTTTACGGAAAAAATCGTAATCATTGATGAAAGATTCCGTGCATATGTGAAAACAGATCTACAAAGAAGAGACGGTAATCATATATAGTAGATATTAACAAGGGCAATGACAGCCTCAATGATTAATACTATCTGCCTGGATAGTATGCCTAATTTATAAATAGTCTATGTGATGTATTGGGAGAAAGCATGAAAAACAGAAATTTCGGTTGTGGAACATTTATCGCTATAATTATTATTCTCGCGATTGCTTTAGTTTTCTTGAAAACATTTTGGTGGATACTGACGGGAATATCCTTTGTGCTTGCAGGAATTGCTATTTATCAAAGGAAGAAAAAGGCTGTAGAGTTGGATCAAGCAACAAATGAAAAGATAGAATTCACTCAAACATGTCCTACTTGTGGGGCGAAGAACGTAATTAAGGATGATGCTTCCGTTGCAAAATGTGAATACTGCGGTGAGACATTTATAGTAAATGAAGAAATAGTAAAGCACTTTGGGAAAAACGCTGTTAAGGAAAAAGAAACCCCAAAAGAACTTAATTTAATTCCCATAGCAATAGCATTCTTTGTATTAAGTATAGTTGGGCTTTATTTGAATGTGACAGGTTTTGGAGAGAGTACAGAAAACAATACTGTGATTAATGAGCAGGTATTAGAAGAGAAGCAACATGGGTATATAGATACAGAAAACCAGACTGATAATAGTGAAATAGTTATGGACGCAGCAAAAGGAACTGAATCAGAGGATACAATACCTACTACAGTACCTGAAGTTACCCAGATTGATGAAAAGTCTGAAAAGACTTATGCGTATGATAAATTACAAACGCTATTTCTGAACATTGATAATACTGTAACTAAGGAAGCCTTAGTGAGTATGATTCAGGAAAATGGTCTTGAATATACTGAAGTTGAATATAATAAATTCTATAGATATAAGGCGGCGTCAAGACATGAAGTAGCCCTTCAATCTAGGGGAGAAGAGGGGGATTATGTATCTGTTGATTTTGATAAGGATACTGGAGAAATAACAGAAGCATCGTATTTTAATAATAGCGCTTGGAAAGAGTGTTATACAAACGGTAATAGGGAATCTGTATTTAAAGGGACAAACACAATGAAACCATCTCAGTGGGAAGGATCTGATAATTTAGTACAGTTTATTGGTGAAAAGGATGCTCCAATAGAACATGGAGTGGCAATGACAAATAAAAAATGGGTATATTATGATAGCTTGGAAAGTATGCTTCATTCAATAATGGATTATGCTTAACGAATTAGAAGATACCATACATATTGTGTCATCTTGACAGAACCAACATATTTTCATATACTAATAAGTGAAAGAGGGATACAGCGAGAAGCGGTTGACCTCAGTATAGTGAAATAGTTATTTTTTTAAACAACCGTCACTTGGCCGAGTGGCGGTTGTTGCTGTTCGTCTTAATCTTCACAGTGATTGTATATCCAAACACGTGGAAAGTAAGAGTAATTGGCATATGCCTCACCTCCTTTCGGAGAGTGTAGGCCAACCGCTTTACGCTTTCGTGCATCCCTCTCGTGTCCTGTCGGACACTGCTCACATTTCTGTGAGTGATTTACAGTATAGCAATAGAGCCATTTGACTGTCAATTCCTATATTAATAGGCCGGGAATGCGGTATTGAATCTTTTTTTGATAAGACTTTGTAAAATGTAAGGCAATGACAGTAGACAGCCCGTGCTCTATCAGTGTCTTTATTATGCACATCACATTTATAGGGTTTTGAGATACAGCCAGTTATTGTAATAGATTCTATTATTTTTGAAATGTCTGTCGAGGATCTTTATGATAAGCATACCCAGAAGTTGTAGGATGAAAAACAGCAGTATCAGGTTACAATGGATACAACCGAATAGTGGTTTTTCAAATATGCATATGATAATCAGTGTGCAGTAGGCTGCTCTTGTGTTTATGGAACACCAGTCTTTTCTGCATTGCCGGATAAATACCTTGATACCTCTGCAGATTAATAGCACCATGAAGATTACCGCTACAATACTGATAACTCGAACGATCCAGCTCACAGCTGGTACAGAGTAGTGCAATTCCTTATTTCCGAAAATATTCCAATAAGAAGGTGAGATTATCCAGGCTGTCAAAGCCGGAATCATTTTCCAAAACCATACGAACGGTAATGTAAAGAACTTCCACAGATTGTTAAACAACACAGGGTTGCCAACAAAGCAACACAGGAGAACAAGACATTGAGTGATGAATGTTATCCTTTTCTTATCCTGAAGCACTTTTGAAGCTTTATAATATTTCGCATCAGCTTCAGCTATCTGCTTTTTGGATAGATCATCGATATACCCAGCGAAGAACTTAAGATGCTCCTCGGCTGTTTTCTGGCTTTCTTGAGCCTTTTTTACAGCCTTTACACAAGACATATCAACCTGCGTTTTGAGTTCCTCATTATAAGTTTTTAGAGCGTCGTTTTTGTTTTTTAACTCTTCGCACTGATTCGATGTCATTAGGCCGTGGTTGATTCGCAAGTCGTTGTTCTCTTCCGTAATCCTTTGATTCAGAGCTTTTGTTGATGACAGTTCTTTTTCTAGCTCGGCTATTGTCGATTGCATTTCCTGCATTTTTGATAGCAATGTTGTGTTCTCCGAAGAGGTCTTCGTATTGCTGTCTCTCAGGTTTTTGTTTTCTTCTCTCAGCTCCCTGTTCAGCTCCTGTGTTGTCCGGAGCTCTCCTCTGATTTTTACTATCTTTGATTTCAGAACCGAGTTCTGAGAGGAAATCATAGAAGTTACTTTCCGTATTTTTGTGTTCTTCTCCCGTTCCTCTTCCAGTTCCCGATTCCGAGTAGAAAGTGTATTTGTAAGATCCTGGATCTTGGCGTGCGCCTCGGATAGCAACATCTGCTTCCGTGAGGGCTGATTCGATATCGGCATAGTATCTGTCCAGTTCTCGTGATTCCTGTTCGGCACGGATTCTATCACTCCTAAGTGCTGCCTGTCTTTCAAATTCATGTATTAATGACTCCTTCCCAATGTTCAAGTTGAATGTTTTTGATATGTTTCCGTCGCGGATCTTTTGACCTGCTTTATTTTCAAATACAATATGTTTTCTGCTGTCTTGCCATTTGACTGACCAGCCACGTTCGGTCATAGCCCGGATGAATTCATCTCGGCTTGCAGATTGCGAAACACATTCCAGTATGGCTATTGCACAGTCCGCTACAAAACTTTTCTTTGTTTCATTCCGGAGAAGATTATATTTGTCTTTATTCCAGGAGCAGATCTCTCCCTTGGCCATCGACGTGCCGTCAAAATGTTTTCCCTTTTCGGTGACGGAAAGTCCTAATTCTCTGCACAAAGCATTTGTATATTCCTTCTGCCGGTCTAAATCATGTTTTGTCTGATGAAGTTTCCTGCCGTTGACAAAGGACACGGAGTTTGTAACCAGATGTATATGCAAATGATTCTTATCCTGATGAATGCTGATTAGTGTCTGATGTTCCGGGAAGAACTGGTCTGCAAATGCTTTGCCGATCCTCATGCATTCCTCCGGTGTTACAGATTCATCTCTGTGAAAGCTGATGATGTTGTGAGCGTACATGCGCCCGGAATCTTTGTTCCAAAGGCGCTTTTCATGAAGAAAGACCTGATAGACTTTATCCCAGTTGATTGAGTCATGATTGTAGGGCCCTGTTATGTCCACAAAACCTTCCCGGACTTTATCACAGCGGAGTACGTAGGAAATTACATTCCTCATTGCCCCGTGTGTCTTTGTTGATTTATTAACGATCTTATTAATTGCAATATTTCCTCGCACTCCTTTTTATAAGACTTGATTTCTTCACGTGTTTTCGACAGCTCGATTTTCAAGGGAAGGATCCTCATCCCGTTTGCAACATGTGCGATTTGGTTGATATTTGTCGCAAGACCTCTGAGCTGGCGGACAAGATCTGCAAATGTTATGCTTAGATCCTTCAATATTTCTACTTCATCGTCAGAGGCAATAGTAGCTCCCTTGATTGCATTGTTGATGAATGACTGCTGGGTAAGCCCTGATTCTTTTACTTTAGCTTTTAGAACTGCATACTCGTCGTCATTCATCCGGATCGTAACGATATTATTTCTACTGCGCATATCAATCACCTCTCTTTCAGCGATGCGTATAGGACGGTATGAAACATCCTCTGCATTGACGATTATCTGCGGTAAACAGGATGGTCGAAACATGCAGAGGAGCAGGTATCCAAAGGGGCGCAGCCCCTTTGGTGGGATGCAAGGGCGAAGCCCTTAGAACGGGAAGGAGATGGATGCGGATTATCCAGTGGATGATTTGTATCCATTTCCGAAACCGGTCGGGCTCAGGATGCAAGGGTGAAACCTTTGCTGGGGGATCCAAGGGGGCAAAGCCACCGGCAAGTTTAGGAAGGGGCGGAGCCGCTTCCGGTGCAAAGAGGCTTGCCATTTTGCGAAACTTGCCTGACACCTCAGGACCGATTTGGAAGCTTAGGCGGTCGGTCGTGAGGTGGAAGTGGTTTGGGGAATCTTCCGGTGGAAGAGATTCCTGATAGTTGCCGGGATGATTTGAAGAATTGTCCGGGAAGGACAACTCTTCAAATCAGCAGAAAGCTAAACGAAGATGAGAGGCACTGTCAGGGTGACAGTGCCTCTCACCGGAGTGGTCAGGATTCGATGGATCCGGAAGGAAAAGGGCAGGCTTGTAAAGGTTGCCCCATTTTCTGTAAAACTGGCTTGGCCGTAGGGGTAAGGTCGGTATCAAATCGGAAGACAGCTGCGTGAAAGCTTAATCAGATACCGCGTCAGTTGCCGGAACAATCACATAAGGACAGAATTTTCTGCAGGGTTTGCTCGACATGTTCGCGGGGGAGCATGTTTTCCTGACGTTTTTTTCTGGAACAGTTCTTCCAGTCTGTGATGGTGATTGTTGAGATTCCCCAGCTGTTTACCGTTTCAATGATATCCGACTGTCTCAGTCCGTCGAGAACAGGAATCTTATATAGACCTGATCGGTACCCCATCAGGATTGACATAAGAATCTTCCGGTTCAGATCCTTGCCGACATAGCCTTTTGTTGAAACCGTGGATTTGAACTTTACTCTTTCCAGATCAGCGGTGACCTTAACACAGTCCTCGTTCGTCATTGTTTTCCTGTAATTCAGAAATTCTTCAGCATCATGAAATGGTCTTGTGTCATATTCGGCAATTACCGTATCCACATGATATTGACCGTCCGCACTTGTGTAGCTGACAGGCGTGTCAACAGCAGTCTCAACAATCGGACATCTCTTGTAATCGAAATTCATGGAGAGCTGTCGGATGGTTTCAGTTACATGGAAATCATGTTTTCTTTCCACGATCTCAGAGAATTCCGTCCAGACTTTGGTAGAGCATTTTAAGCGTCCTTCTCGGGATAATACAGCAATGATATAAGCATCCCTGTCAGCTCGGCTGTCCTTTATTTCACCGGTAGTGTAGGAATTGTGGGCCAGAACGCCTTCGTCATTTACAGCCACATTGCCTCTTGTTGTAATATTGAGGAAAATATCATTGTAATATTTCGGCTCCCAGACGTGATTTGCTTCACAATCAACACTGGTCTGATTGAGGGTATAACGGCCATTTTGAAAGATTTGGGCGAATCCGTATGCATCCAGCCCTCTTACGACTTGCGTCGGAGCATCCGTAATAAACCCGTCCGTCGTTACGGAATACACGTGGTAACCCATGTCGTGAAGCTGGTTTATACAGGCGATCAGCATGCACCTGACAAGCGCAGTCGTGTACGTCGCGTGATAGGGACTCGTAACTGCCGAGGGTTCCGAATCTTCCCGTCCCATAATTTTCGCGCTATATCTCGTTTTGGGACATACGTTCTGGGCGGTCTTTCCATAACAGGAATTGACCATCGTCTTCAGGCTTTTTTCGACCAGCGGATTATCCTTATATTCAATCTTCGCTTTCATCCTGTCCTGAACAAGTCGTGTTACTGCGTAGGCAAGGCACTGGGAAGGTTTACCGTTTATCGTAAGCATGATGCAAGTGAAACCACGGAATATCTTAATCCTTGCCCCGAGCCTTAAAGCCAGATACATATCGGGCCCGGACATATAAACATATCTGCCGTGACGGGGATATATTTTCATGCCTCCCTTGACCGGAACCGGGATGTTTGGGCAATAACAGTCATCCGGAAAATCAAAATCACCTACTGCAACCGCCGGGATTAAGGGGCTTGTGAGATCCTGCCACGTTAATTCGTAATTTCTCGGAAAGTCTCTCACATTTTTCGACCAGTCGATATCAATGATAGTTGCCATGGCTGTCGGATAAGCGTTCTGTAAGTCAAAGTCAGTTGTCTGTTCTGTGATCCAGCCAATATAGAATGAAGCATTGAAACCGCCCGTATAGGCTTCTTCGAAGTATTCTGATATAAGTTTTGCATCAGGATTATCCCTGATAGGTACATATCTGGTTGCTTTTAAAAATTTCAAACATTCGTCCTTTGACGGAATAATTCCTTCGTCCAACATTTCCAATCCTCTATAAACTCTGTCATATATTGATTTATTTGGTGCTTGAAAGTAACCCTTGATACTTTCGTACATTGATTTAGCAGCTGCGGATGAGAGTGTCATAGGTACTGCATGATTGCATCTGAATAAATTTGAGCAAAAAGAAACTACGATATCTGCATCATTCATAGCATAATCGTAGTATTCTTTAGGATTGCTCACAGCGAATGCGGCCATGTGTTCAATAGCTTCTCCGGGGAGCTCAATTTTCGGTTTTCCGATAACTTTATCCAGTGCTTTCAGGGATTTGTTGTCAGCTGGGGTAAGTCCTAATGTATCTCGGATACAAAGGTTGACGAGCCAGTAATAATTTCTATATCTGTCATTGGCAACCGTAAAGTGTACATATTCAGGAGTCATCCAACCGCCCTGTATCTCTGCAAGTTTACGAAGGATATCAACATCATATTTCAATCTGCGGAAGACTGAAATGTCTGCTTTTCCGGTATGACATATGATAGTAACCGGGATAACGCTGTCTTTCATTGCCGCGTAGTCAACTACCTTGAAAGGTTCATGATTTTTCCATTGTTTTTCTTTATATAGAATTGCTTTGTTACGCACGATTGGGAAATCTTTGAAATAGCTTTTCTTAAGGTCATAGAGAATATCTGCAAGGCAGTATTTCAGCGGTATCTGTCCGCCTTCAGCTGTAACTTCCTGATACTGTGGATCTACAAGGAAAAAATATCTAATCAAGGACGCCCCGACAGCGATAGACATCTGAAGAGAAAGGACACGGCGATTTTTATCAGAGCCGTCTCTATAATCCTGGAATTCCGTATCAAATCCGATATTGAGCGACATACTGGTAGACTGAATAACCTGAAATGATGGTATAGCTTCAGCGATACTACCCGCTTTCTGGATATCGAGCGGTGCCAGGAACGGCTTGCGATAGCTGACGGTGTCATTTCCATGTATTGCACCGCATATAGGGGAAATGACACCACCTCCGAAATTCTTTATTTTATCAGGTGTTTCAGGGACTATGGATGTACGCGAGTTTGAAAGTTGCGTACATTTGTCGGACACCACCTCTTTCAAAAGAGTGTATTCATTCCTACCTTTAACATATTGGCAGCCATATCTTATGAGGCTTTGAACAATCCCATAATGCTGATCTGCGGACCAGATCATATCCTGACGTTGTTCAGTGATGGGAGGTGGTGCAGAAGAAAATGTATTAAGTGGAAAAACTGAAGTTCCGTAAATCATAAAAGCCCTCCATAAACCATGTGAAAATGGTTCATAGAGAGCGGATTAGTTCTAACCCGCGTTCTAACCGAAACATTTTGTCGAACGTTTATTCCGTGTTACATTGTGTAATTATATGGAGAATAAACACAAAATCCTCTACATTAAAGTTATTAACTAACTATAAAAGTTAGTGAAATTTTTTCGGGACGCAGAGGTCGCAGGTTCAAATCCTGTCGCATCGACTTTTTTATGCCCGGAAATTGCTGATCTGAACCCTATCAAGTAGATACGGGAAAAAGTAAAATCGAAACGCAGCCAGTTCATGCTGGCTGCGTTTTCTTATGCGTTTTTGCTACTTCTTTTTAATCATCTTCCCATACAAACTATGCAGCAATTTAGGGAATTAAGTAATATATACTGAATAAAACCGATATAATCATTAAGCTGAGCCAGTGCCTTTGGCGAAATAATTACTTCAAATGAATCCATGCTGTTTGCCCATCTCCCTAAGTGCTTCTTTCATATTCTTGCC
>ODAI012005881.1_pt1 | contig 13048 bp, 9 predicted proteins | sample 1539321 | NCBI WGS metagenome assembly ODAI01 (sample SAMN02144231, study PRJEB22623) | gut metagenome | biome: sheep rumen | host: Ovis aries | place: New Zealand | reverse complement strand
TGTTGCTATACCATCTGTAATCTTATCTGTTGCCAACGAAGCCAATCCTGTTGAAAGGTCAGATACAATACCTGAAACCTTTGCATTTACCTCTCCCTGAATATATGCTTTAGTTTGTTGATCCATATTGGCTACAAATGTATCAAACGAAACCGGGCGAGCTTCTGTACTGTAATCAAAATTGGTTACATAAGCACTATATGCTTCAGCTGCTCCTGCATTAAACAATGTCGTTCCAAGTTCAGTCATTTGTGGATTAGTTGCAAGATTAGACTGTATTTCCGATGCAACCTGACTCTTAATAGCAGCCTTTGTTTCATCTTTAGTAATACTACTCTTGAACGAATTAACCGCTGTATTATAAATATAATTATAAGTATCTGTTCCCGCAGCAAACTCTTTATTAACTCCAGCTACCGCCTCATCCGCAACAGCTTTCTTTTGCTCGTCGCTCATAGGTGCTTTAAGACCTGCATCGAGTGTTGCAACGCCCTGACTTATAGTGGCTGCGCTCTGATTAACTGTGGCAGCACCGTCATTTATAGCATTGACACCTGTTGCAAGCGAATCAGAACTTGAAACCAAAACGTCAACACCGTTCTTTAACTGTCCTGCACCTGTTGCAAGCTGATTTGCACCTGTCGATACCTGATCTGCACCTGACTTTACCTGACTGACACCTGTTGCAAGCTGTTTGGCTCCTGTTGTAAACTCGCCCATCTTTGTAAGAAGTGTTGAAGTACCATCTGCAAGCTTCTTTGAACCATCTGTCAAAGCATCTCCTGCTTCACTCATTTCATCTATCATACCATCAAGCTCTGACGTATCTATATCTCCGCCAAATGAGAATTCCGAAGCAGATACAACAGCAGTCATAGTCATATCAAGTGAGAAATCTGTAACATCTGCACTTACCTCGAAGTAATCCGGAAGACTTAAGTCCTCAGATAAATCAGCATCTTCGAGTCCCAGACTTTCCTTTATACCCGGAACTGCATATCCGATAACGATTGTACTTGCACCCTGTGGCATAGTCTTACCATTATCAACGACCACATTTTTGCAGTTCTCGTTGAGTATAAGACCTGAGATTGCAACAAATGGAATCTTAATCTTTTCTTTCTTGCCGTTAATCTCTTTCTCAACATCTGTGTTGTTGGTATAATCAAATCTTATCTTGACATTTCCACTTGCGCCTGCCATATCCTCAGCCTTTGTTTCCTTGCCGTCAAGATAATAGGTAACCTTTACACTTACAGGAAGTTTCCGGTCGGTAGTTCCCTGATAATATATATCATTTCCGTTTGCCTGCCAGGTTATCTCATCGCCATTTTGTGAAAATGCTTCGTCACCCTTCACATTTTCGATATCCTTTAAATCAGTCTTATCCTTTATCTCACTTTTCTTATCTGTATTTCTTAGCCATTCGCTTACTACTATATTGTTTACCGAACCGTCTGCCTCTGCAAATGCATATACTGTCTCGTCCTTATTGACATCTTTTTGCCTGATTCCAAACTTGGACGTAAGGTCGTTTGCAACACTGTCTGCTGTTATAGTTTCCCCTTCAGCTTCTTCGTTTTCCGCAAGTATAACTTCCTGCTCATAATTAAATGTATCCATCGGTCTAAGCGCAGTTCCCGCAAAGCACGAACATCCCAAAAGTGCAGCTGCGGTAATACCGCTTATGACACATTTTCTGTTTTTTCTGAAATAATCCTTAATATCCATATCTATCATTCCTTCCCTAAAAACTAACCCTGTAACTGTTCCCTGTGATTAACTGCATGTTTCCTTTCCTTAGGCGGCTTAAAACCTGCACTTGTGTTGATGATAATCCTGTCAAATATCATAAACATCGAAGGAAGTACAAGTATTACGACTACCATACTGATAAGAGCGCCTCTTGCCATAAGTGTACAAAGTGAACTTATCATATCTATATTGGAGTACAAGCCAACACCAAATGTAGCCGCAAAGAAGCTAAAGCCACTGACAAGTATGGATTGTACCGAAGACTGCATACCTTCTATGATTGCTGCCTTTTTATCAAGTCCGTGGTTTCTTCCTCTCTTATACTTATTGGTCATAAGTATTGCGTAATCAACCGTAGCACCAAGCTGTATGGTACCGATTACTATGGAAGCTATGAAAGGAAGAACCGTTCCTGTATAGGCCGGTATGCCCATATTGATAAATATTGCAAATTCGATAACCGCAACCAGTATAATCGGAAGCGAAATCGACTGAAATACAAATACTATGATTATGAAGATGACACCTATGGATACGGCACTTACCACCTTGAAGTCTTTATCCGTTATCTCGATAAGATCCTTAGTACAAGGTGCCTCACCTATAAGCATGCCTTTTGAGTCGTATTTTTTTACTATGGTCTTGATTGAATCACACTGTTTATTTACCTCATCAGATGCAACTGCATACTCAGATGTAACAAGCAGTAACTTATATCTGTCATTTTCAAGATTGGACACAAGCTTATCCGGCAGTAATTCCTTTGGAATTGTTCCTCCAAGCATACTGTCAAGACCGATTACATTTTTAACACCGTCCACTGCTTTTATCTCATCTGTCATATCATTAACTTCTTTGCTTTCGATGCTGCTGTCAAGAAGTATCATATGCGTTGCGCCCATGGCAAACTCATCATCCAGTTTGTCATTGGCTATACTGCTTTGAAGGTTTCTCGGAAGAGTTCCCGCAAGATCATAATAAACATCTGTATGAGTATAACCATAAATAGCAGGTATTAAAATCAGGATAAATAATACTATAAATACATAGAAATGATTTACAACCCATGATGAAATTCTACTTATATCAGGAAGTAAAACCTTGTGTTTTGTCTTCTCTATAGCCTTATCAAACACAAGTATCATAGCCGGAAGAACTGTTACACAACAAATAACTCCAAATATAACACCCTTTGCCATAACGATACCCATATCAAGTCCGAGCGTGAAGCTCATAAAGCAAAGTGCTATAAAGCCGGCAACCGTTGTGATAGAACTACCTACAACCGATGAAATCGTATTAGAAATCGCATGAGCCATAGCTCTGTTTTTATCTTCCGGATAGGCCTCCTGTTTTTCTTCGTAGCTATGCCACAGGAAAATTGAATAATCCATCGTAACACCTAATTGAAGTACCGCCGCAAGTGCTTGTGTTACATACGAAATCTCTCCTTTAAATATGTTTGTACCTAAGTTATATACAATCGCCATTCCTATACTAAGCAAAAAGAACAAAGGCACTAAAAATGAATCCATGGAAATTGCAAGTACAACAACCGCAAGTACTACTGCTATAAGTACATATACAGGTGTTTCTCTGTCTGACAGTTCTTTGGTATCAGTAATAACCGCTGACATACCTGACAAGTAACTCTGCTTAGTGATTATGCCTCTTAAATCATCTATAGCCTCCATAGTTTCATCTGATGAAATCGATGTCGGAAACAGAACAAAAAGTATGGTTGAGTCTGCCTCCTCATTTAAAAACACATCTTTAATCTCATCCGGTAAAAGCTCCTTAGGTATCGATAAATCGACTAATGAGTCATACCATAAAACAGCTTTTACATTTGGCACTTCTTCCATCTGCTTACGCATCTTTGAAATGTCTTTATCAGACATACCTTCGACAACGCACATGGAAAACGCGCCTGTTCCAAATTCATCAACCAGGATATCCTGACCTTTCATCGTTTCAATGTCCTTTGGAAGGTACGTAAGGATATCATAGTTTACTCTGGTTTTAAAATAACCCAGAGCCGATGGGATAAGTAAAAGTATTCCGATAACAAGAATTGCTATCTTATGCTTTACTACCCATTTTCCAAAATTAATCATGTTACTCACTTCTTTCCCATAAACTTTTTAGAGGTATGTATAACTAACCTCTTTTCGTATCTTATAATATGAAAAGGATCGGATAAAATAAATATCCAATCCTTTTTAAGTGTATAATTCAAATATACATTTTTACATAAGTGTATATCGTTTTTATACATTTTGTAATAATTATATATGGTGGTAAATATTTATTAACCACCCAAAAACAGGCTGTTTGCGTCATTTTTTTATTATATACCAATTATACTATATCGTTAAATATATCAATTATTGAATGGCTGCTTATATAATCAAATATTTCCGAAAGCTCATCCGGTGAGATAGCAAAATCTCTCTTTATCCAATTGATAGCTATATAACACATCGTATTTGCATAATACTCGGCAAGCATCTCCCTTGACATCCAGCTATACCTGAAATGATGTACCGGATGCAGCTTTTCTATAGTCTCTGTAAGGAGCTCAGTAACAGACGAAACCGCGATATTGGAAAATGAATTCTGCCCTTCTATTAAAACTGCCTTTTTATAAAAGTCTATATCATTTCCTATATTGGAAAGTAAAAGTGTATATGCAGCCGGTATCATATTGTTAAAAAGAAGCGGTCTTATCGGGTCAAGCAAATCATGATTTACTATATATTCCACTACATCATACTTATCAGCAAAATGATTATAAAATGTAGGTCTTATAACTCCGGAATTCTCACATATCTCTTTAACGGTTATCTTTTCCATGGAATTTTTCAAAAGAAGTTCTTTAAATGTATCTGCTATAAGCTGTTTAGTGTCCTTTTTTGCTTTTTCCATTTTATACTTACCTCAACACTTGATAAATCGTCACTATAAATCGTCACTATAAATATTATTTAAACTTTCAATTATATCTATTATATCCTCGATAAATCGTCACTATAAATTATCAGCATCTTTTATTTTATCATTTATCGTCCTAAATTATTTTTTTGTCCATCTGCAGGAAGAACCACAAGGCAATACCAATCCGTTAGCCGTAACAGGCAAGCCTATCTCATCAGATACCGCCTTCCCTCCAAACTCTTTTACAACAGTATTTGAAACCATATAGGTTAGAACCGAAGGAGCAAGTCCTGTTGTATAAGAATTAACCAAAAAGAATAACGCATCATCTGAAAGGAGTTTTGTAGTAAGTTCAATAAATGAATATATCTTATCTTCAAGTTTCCATATCTCACCCTTTGGTCCTCTGCCATAAGAAGGTGGGTCCATAATTATTCCGTCATATTTATTGCCACGTCTTATCTCACGCTCCACAAACTTTACGCAATCATCTACCAGCCATCTTATCGGTGCATCCGCAAGGTCTGACGAAACTGCGTTTTCCTTTGCCCATGTAACCATACCTTTAGATGCATCTACATGTGTAACTTTGGCACCCGCCTTAGCCGCAGCTATTGTAGCGCCACCTGTATAGGCAAACAGATTAAGAACCTTTATTTCTCTGTCAGCATTTTTTTCTTTTTCCTTCGCTATTATATCAGAAAACCAATCCCAGTTTACTGCCTGTTCGGGAAAAAGTCCTGTATGCTTAAATGAAAATGGTTTAAGATTAAATGTAAGCTCCTTATAATTTATGCTCCATTGTTTTGGGAGCTTCATAAACTCCCACTCTCCGCCACCGCTTTTACTTCTATGATAATGTCCGTTTAGTTTTTTCCATAAAGGATTATCCTTTGGCGTATCCCATAGCACCTGCGGGTCGGGTCTTAATAATATATACTCCCCCCAACGTTCCAGCTTTTCACCGCAGGAACAATCTATAACCTCATAATCCTTCCAATCTCCGGCAATCCACATATTTTTTCCTTCTTTATCTTCCGACTTCTGACCTTTAAATTTTTTCTTCAATCAGTCAAAATAGTCTTTAATTTCTATCTTCTATAGGTATGTACTCTCTGTGTTCACCCACGTACTTATAAGCAGGACGTATTATCTTGCCCTTATTTACCAATTCTTCAAGTCTGTGTGCCGACCATCCCGAGATACGTGCTATAGCAAACATAGGCGTAAATATTTCGGTAGGTATACGAAGCATGGTATATACAAAGCCACTATAAAAATCTACATTGGCACAGACAGCCTTTTGTGTATTTCTGTTAGATGTTATAAGCTTCTTGGCTATACGTTCAACTCTTTCATGAAGTTCAAATTCTCTCTCCATGCCCTTTTCCCTGGAAAGCTTTTTAGCATATTCTTTAAGAATAACCGCTCTTGGATCCGACTCACTATATACGGCATGTCCCATACCATAGATAAGTCCTGCATTGTCAAATGCCTTTTTGTCAAGTATGGCCTGAAGATATTCTGCAAGCTCATCCTCATTTTCCCAATCCTTGACATTGTTTTTCAAATCATCAAACATCTGCTGAACCTTCAAGTTAGCACCACCATGTCTTGGTCCCTTAAGAGAACCAAGTGCGGCAGATATAGTCGAATATGTATCTGTACCTGATGAAGTAAGTACATGAGTTGTAAATGTAGAGTTGTTACCACCACCATGCTCGGCATGTATGACAAGACACACATCCAAAACTTTTGCTTCTAATTCTGTGTACTTTCCGTCTGTTCTTATAAGTCTAAGAAGATTTTCCGCTGTAGAAAGTCCTTTTTTAGGTCTGTGTATGATCAAACTTTTTTCAAGGTGATAATGTCTGTATGCCTGATATCCATAAGCTGCTATAACAGGAAACTGGGCGATAAGCTTAAGCGACTGCATAAGTACATGCTTGACACTTGTATCATTGGCTTTCTCGTCATAAGCATAAAGTGACTGTACACATTTTTGGAGTATATTCATCATATCCTTACTCGGAGCCTTCATGATAACGTCTCTGTTAAACGCCTCCGGAAGCTGTCTAAATTCTTCAAGCAAACCTACAAATGTCTCAAGTTCCTCATCGGTAGGAAGCTGTCCAAACAAAAGAAGATATGTTGTCTCCTCAAAGCCGTAAAGACTGTTACGAAGACCTGATACAAGCTTTTTAACCTCATATCCCTGATAATATAATTCTCCGGGGATAGGAATTCTTTCCTCCCCTTTAAATCCTACTACATCCGATATCTCTGTAAGTCCGGTAAGAACTCCCCGGCCATCAGCATCTCTAAGACCTCTTTTAACATTATACTTTTGATAAAGTCCCACATCTATCTTGTCAGTTTCATTACATATTTCAACATATGTATCAAGAATTTTGTCAAATGTATTCTCAGCCATTTTGTCCATCTCCCTATCTATATTTCAATCAAATATTTTTCATATGCATTTATAACACGTGTTTCATTATACATTGATTCACGCTTAAAGTCACGACCATAATTAATATGAACATGTCCATGTGCAAAAAGCCTGGGCTTATGCTCATCCATTATGTCTAAAAACACCTTAAATCCTGTATGAGGAAGATCACTACTGTCATGAAGATGATAAGCCGGTGAATGTGTTATAAGTATATCTATACCGCCGTTTTTCTTAATCTTACGTCTTAGCTTCTTATATCTCTTAACCATTTCCTGCTCGGTATACTGGTATGTACCCTCGTTATAACACATACTTCCGCCAAGTCCCATAATCCTCAATCCTTCATGAACATATATATCATCATCTATACATATACAGCCGTCAGGCGGTGTTTCATCATAACAATAATCATGATTACCATGTACATAAAGTATAGGCACCTTGGCAAAGGTCGCAAGAAATGATAAAAACTGTGGTGCAAGGTCACCGCAGGATATAATAAGATCTATACCCTCTAATTTACTTTTTTCAAAAAAATCCCAATAGTATTTTGACTCTTCATCAGCAAGTAACAAAATCTTCATCATTTATCCTCATACAGTATATATATCTCACAATACAAAACAAATATCATCAATTATGCTTGTCTTTAGTTTCATTATCCGACTTTTCATTTTCCGGTAAAGCATCCGCTGTCCTGTCATTTGCCTCTGATTCAGCAGTTTTCTCCTCCGGCTTATTATCGACAGCTTTATCAGCTTCCGGCTTTTCATCATTTTTATCCTCTACGGTTCCGACACCCTTTAACTCAACTATGGATTTTGCACTATCCTTAAGTTCATCGATCTCAGGTATCTCGCCTACGACATTTTCAGCAAGCCAGTTCATTTTCATAATATCTTCCGGCAGCATATGTTCATTGTCTTCATTTCTAATGACGCCATTTTGATCTTTTATTACTGTGTCAAAAGGATAAAATTCATTATTTTTCATCATATTTTTGAAATGCTTTACAAGTCTTAGCGTCGCCGAAGGAATCTTATCCGAATATATAAGGTCAACAACTTCCGCCGAAAGTCCCCACCAGTAATTTACTGCCTTGTTGTCCTTTTTTTCTTCCTCCTTAAGCTTCCCCTGTAAAACCGTATTTATAAGTTTTTCATAAAAAACGCCCCACTGGTATATAGGCATCGCTATATTGAAAGTTCCTTTTTCGTCTATATAATATAAGCCGAATCTTCTGCCCGCCTCTCTCGGTTTTATCATAATCTGGTCGGAAATATAATTAATGTCTCTTCTTCTGAAATTTTCTATAGCAGCCTCATGTGCAACGCCCTTAAGCGAAATCCATTCGAGATAGACTTTCGCATCCGGATTAACCATCGCGACACCAAGCGCAAAAGCATTGATATCAGCAGTTATACCAAGTATCGGATAGTCGGCCAGATATCCAATCTTATCATTTGTAGTAAGTGCGCCGGCCAGTATTCCCGATAAAAATTTCACCTCGTATAGTCTCGCATAATACGTACTGATTAATTTATGAGATGTATTAAGAGAACAGTTAAGTATAACCGTATCAGGATGATTGACGGCAACCTTAAGGCTTGCATTTACCTGTCTGGATGAGGTAGTAAATATTATCTTTACCCCCATCGTAATAAGGTCTTCCATTGCTGTTATGATATCCTCTTCGGAATTAAGGTTATGCACCTTAAGTGTCTTTATCCTTTCGGAACAATGTTCTTCAAGATATAATCTTCCAAGCTCATGCCCATAGAGCCAGTCCGACTCATCGATATCCTTATCAAATATAAATGCCACCTTAACCTGCTTTGGTGCGAGCCCCTTAAAATAACTCATAATACTTCTCTTACCGGTATCAGGCGGATCGAGTTTAAGTGACACTTCCCGTCCGCTTGATTCGATAAGATATTCTTCCCAAAGCTTATCAATCTTTTCCTTTATTTCATTTCCGGTAAACTCTTTGGCATTTTCATATCCATATACGTCCAAAAACAAAAGCAGTGCATCTCCCATCGTCATAGGGAGCTTTTCTCCTCCTTTAGCTTTTAGCGCCACACAAAAATTATGATTAAATGATCCAAAATCTTTCTTTTGATCGTCTGTCCATGGTTCATCAGGATTTTCAGAAGTAAGTTCAAGGAGTCGCTTAAAAAAGCCTTCATGTGAGAAAGATATATAATTAATCTCCGTGAGCTTATAAAAATCCATAAACTCATAATAAATCTTTATCTCTTTATCATCTGTAAGTTTAGGAACCTTGCGTGTAACCTGCGCCGGCACGTTTACCGCATCAAAATATTTGAGTACGGAAACACGCTTATTTCCTTCCACCACATAATATTTATTGAGGTATTCATAGACCTTTATAGGATCTCTGATTCCTTCTTCTATCTGACTGTCACAAAGTGTGGACCACTTAGAGCCAAACTCTGTCTTATAGTCTAAAATAGGCATAAAATTATTGGCAAAAGCGTAGGTTCTTCCGGCATTGCTTGTACCAACTACATTTTCAAGCGGTATCTGTACAAGTCCGAGGTTGACCTCGCTTTGTATATCTACATTTTCAAGTATCTCGTCAAGTACGGGAAGATATGCATTTTCTCCCTTTGAAATAGCACTTTTAAACGCTTTTAGTCCTGCCTTCTGTGCTTTTTCATATTCTACATATGACATAAAAACTCCTTTCCCCGTAGGAAAATCAATCTAAATATTCTATGAAGCCATAATCATACAACATCTTCATATATTTTACAAGTCTCGGATAAAGAGGCTCCGCTTCTTCTTTAAACTCTTCTTTTACTTCCTGACCGATTTCATAAATATTTTTATATCCATCAATCTTTGGCCAGATAAAGCTTCCCATCTTCTCAAGATGAAGTTTAGAAACCTTAGGTTTTCCAAGAAGCTTTTGAAATAGCCTGTTAAAAAAGCCTTTATTTTCAATTAAAATGGTCACATTACCATCTTTGTCCTTTTCCCACTCATATTTGGGAGAATGCTTTGGAATATAATCCATATAATTATCTGATTTTTTATTATCCTTAGACATAATTATCTGTTCCTGCTTTGTAATTGCTTTTATTATATTTTATTGCTTATCTTCTTTTGGCTCAGTACTCTTTGGTTTAATCAAAGCAAATCTCGAAACACATATAATCATGATAAGCATAAGAACTATGCCGCCGGCAACACCGGTATTCATGCTACCCGAAAGGTCTATCTTATCGGTTACACCAAGTACGGCAAGTATTGCAAGAAGTATGCCAACAAGACCCTCTCCTGCTATCATACCTGAACAGAATAAAACTCCTGCACCTGCCTCATCATGCTTAACCTTTGATTTTTTATCTATAAACCAACGTATGATACCGCCTATCATAATAGTTGAACTAAGTTCAAGAGGAAGATAAAGTCCTATAGCTACAGGAAGTACCGGAATACCAAGTATCTCCACAACCACAGCTATAAATACGCCGATAAACACAAGTGCCCATGGAAGATTTCCGTCCATAACTCCCTCTACTATCATCTTCATAAGAGTTGCCTGAGGAGCAGCAAGTTCTGTAGTTCCAAAGCCCCATGCCTTGTCCAAAAGTATAAGCACACCGCCAATCGTAAATGCTGATATAAGTGCACCGATAAGCTCACCTGTCTGCTGCTTTTTAGGAGTTGCTCCAAGTATAAATCCCGTCTTTAAATCCTGCGAAGTATCACCTGCCATAGCAGCTACTATACATATAATAGAACCGATTGATATAGCGCCAACCATACCATGTGAACCGGTATCACCTGTAATTTTTAAAACAAGTGTTGAAAATAAAAGTGTTGCTATCGCCATGCCCGAAACCGGATTGTTGCTGCTTCCTACAAGTCCTACCATACGTGATGAAACTGCCCCGAAGAAAAATCCAAATATTACTATAAGTATAGCTCCGAGTAAAGATACAGGTATCTGAGGCAATAACCATATAGCTACAGTTATCGCGATAATACCAACAAGTACAAATCTCATATCTATATCTATATCTGTACGCTTTGTTCCCGCCTTTCCTGCAGTCTTCATCCCCTTCATGGCCCCTGCAAATGTATTTACAATAAGCGGAAGCGATTTAATAAGACTTATGATACCACCTGCCGCTACCATACCGGCACCGATATATCTGATGTAAAAACTCCAGATAGCAGATGCCCCATTGGCAGCATATATCTCGGCTATGGTTTCAGTACCCGGATAAAGAACCGTACCTGCTCCAAAAGTAATTATAGCCGGTATAAGAACAAACCAGCCAAGTATACCACCTGCAAACATATATGAAGAAATCTTAGGTCCACATATATATCCGACACCGATAAGTGCCGGATAAACCTCTGCGGAAAGCTCTGTCTTAAGAGCCTTGATAGGTGCTGTAATAACTCCCGGTATCATCTTTAATCCATCCACAACGAACTTAAATACTGCCGCAAGTCCCATACCTAAAAATACAGTCTTTGCACTTGAACCACCTTCCTCACCGGCAAGAAGAACCTCTGCACAGGCAGTTCCCTCCGGATAAGGTAAAACTCCGTGTTCCTTTACTATAAGCGCATTTCTAAGCGGCACCATAAAAAGCACACCGAGTATACCACCGCAAAGCGCAATAAGTGATATAGTAACGAGACTTGGAGAATCCGTTACATTTTCCTTTGCCCACAAGAACAATACAGGCATAGTAAATATAGCACCGGCTGCCAGTGACTCACCGGCAGAACCGATGGTCTGAACCATATTGCTTTCAAGTATTGAATCTTTTCTCATTATAAGACGGATAACGCCCATTGAAATTACCGCCGCAGGTATGGAAGCGGAAACTGTCATACCAACTCTAAGCCCTAGATATGCGTTGGCTGCGCCAAATATCACCGCAAGAATCACACCCATTATAACAGATGTGGCTGTAAACTCAGGTGTAATCTTATCAGCCGGAATATACGGCTTAAATTCTGTATCTTTTTTGTTCTTTTCACTCATAGTAATCCTCCCCGAAAAAAGCATCTGACTTTTTTATTATTTTAACTCTTTATTATCCTTTATACTATGGTCACAAATATAGTAACACTTTGCTAATTATAGCACAACTAAATGCATCAGGCAAACAAGAAACATTATATAGTATGCCATTGTCAATTGCAAGAAAAAGTATTATAATATAAAAAAATTCATACACAAGATTACAGGAGGTAATAATATATGTCAGCACCACTAATTCCGGAAAGACTAAAAAAAAGCCGCGAGGCATGTGGAATCAATAAAACAGAAGCAGCTAAAATAATAGGACTTACACAGTCTGGATATGTAAGATATGAAAACGGAGAACGAAAACCTACTATACAGGTTATCGAGGCTATGGCAGCCTGCCTAAATACATCTGTGGATTATTTGATTGGAGAAAGCGATAATCCTGAATCGGACAGAATAGTTGTTGAAAAAGGAAAGAATCCTGTATTATTTGAGATATCAGAAAAATTTGACAATCTCAGTAAGTCACAGCAGACAAGATTGCTTGAGTATTATAATAAGTTGATTAAGGGTAAGTAGTTAATTTTTCCCTAAAGCAAAATACCCTTTGCTCATAAGCGAAGGGTAAAAAAATACAACCCAAGCATTTATATTCCACATATTGGTCAGCCTTTGTAGTCATATTGTTCTCCAAAAAAAAGAGGAGTGCGATGTACACACTCCACAAAATCTTTCTTAACTTAAAAGAGTTTTATGCTGGTTGTCAGCCGCGATATCCAGTTAAGATATCATTAACGACGTGAGAATCATTAAGTCCCCCACGTGGACTACAGCTTTAATCCTTGCTGCCAGGCCCAATGCCCAGTTAAGACATC
>ODAI011067573.1_pt1 | contig 13049 bp, 9 predicted proteins | sample 1539321 | NCBI WGS metagenome assembly ODAI01 (sample SAMN02144231, study PRJEB22623) | gut metagenome | biome: sheep rumen | host: Ovis aries | place: New Zealand | reverse complement strand
TCGTCTTCGACACGGCTGCCACATTTTCTCTTTTCAAAGCGGTTTTTAGAGGTACCCTAAAAAGAAAGATCACGATAACGCCGGAGTCATCGTGATCTGTTTTTAATCCGAAAATCTGAAAACTATCATTCTTTCTATCATTTTATCGTTTACCGACAGGATCACGAAACGAAGATCCTTATAATCGACGTGCGGCTTCTTGTCCGAATCCTCAGGCAGTTCTTCCGGCAGATATTCGAGCTGATCTATTACAAATCCGGATATAGTTTCATAATCGTGATCTTCGGGCAGTGAATACCCGAAAAGCTCCAGCACATCATCAGGGTCGGCTTCGCCGCTTATTTCGTATTTTTCTGAGCCGATCTTTTTTATTTCCGCACTTTCGGAGTCGTACTCGTCCTGAATGTTACCCATGACCGATTCGATTATATCTTCAAGTGTGACTATGCCGGCTGTACCTCCGTATTCATCGACTACCACAGCCATTCCGGACTTTGCGGTCGTCATTATCCTGAACGCATCGCTGCACGTACAGCTTTCCGGGACATACACGGTTTCACGTATGAATTCCTTCAGATCGAATGAATCAAGCTCATTGTCTCCGATAAGGCAAAGCAGATCTTTGACTATTATGACACCTATTATTTTGTCGATGCTTTTCTGATATACCGGCAGTCTTGAAAATCCCTTGTCGAGCGCAATATAGATTATATCGTCAAGCGTAGAATTTTCGTCGATCGCAGTGATATTCACCCTGTGCGTCATTACATCGTCCGCGCGCAGATCGTTGTATTCAAATACATTGCTTATGAGCATTGCCTGATCGTCCTCTATGGTACCGCTTTCGTTTCCGGCATCTACCATAGACATGATATCATCTTCGGTGACATCATCTCCGTAATTCTCACCGATCGCCTTTTTAAGTATGAATGTCAGTCCCTTGTTCAGCAGAACAAGCGGAAAAAGCAGTATCTCTGCCGGTTTTATCTTTCGTTTTCGCCCGTCGGATTCCATATACTGTTCCTTTCGATATTTTTACAAGTTCAATTATTTCAAGCCGAAAAATCTTTCGGCATTTTCATTGCATATCCTTACAGTTTCTTCGAGAGAAAGTCCCTTTATTTCAGCAAGTTTCTCGGCGGTGTGGATAATTAATCCGCTGTCGTTTCGTTCACCCCTGTGCGGGACGGGTGCCATATACGGGCTGTCCGTTTCGAGCATTATCCTGTCGATCGGAATATACGCGCATGCCTCTGCGGCTTTTTTTGCGTTTTTGAAAGTGATAAGTCCGGTAAAGCTTATCATCATTCCGTATGAAAGGATCTCTTTTGCAACTTCTGTACTTCCGGAGAAGCAGTGCATTACTCCGTTCGGTCTGAATTCGCGGAGAATATCGAGCATTTCTTTCGTGCAGTCTCGTGAATGTACGCATACCGGCATACCAAGTTCTTTCGCAAGTACGGGCTGTTCACGGAAAAAACGTATCTGCCGCTCACGGTCAGATCCTTCCCAGTGATAGTCAAGACCGATCTCACCTATTGCAACAGCTTTTTTGTGCATTGCGAGAGTTCTGAGTTCTCTGAGATAGTCATCGCGTTCGTCGGTACAGTTTTCCGGGTGAACTCCGACTGCCGCGAAAACATTTTCAAACTTTCCGGCTATTTCAAGAGATCGTCTGCTGCTTCCGAGATCACAGCCGAGTGTTATGATCTTTTCGCATTTTTCGGAAAGAAGCGTTCCGAGCAGCTCGTATCTGTCGCTGTCAAACGCTTTATCATCATAGTGTGAATGTGTATCGGTTATCTTAATCATCTGAGTCTCCTTACACTGTCACGTTCAACCAGCTTTCCGGTGATAAGGACTCTTCCGCATCTGAAAGAGTTGTCGTTTATCTTTTTTATGATTATATCGACCGCATGGCTTGACATTTCATAACTGTTTGCGTCGATCGTTGTTATCCTCGGTGTCGAGATCGTGGAATAAATGTGATTGTCATATCCGACTACCGAAATATCATCGGGAACTTTCAGCCCCTTTGATCTTAGCTGGTTCACGAGCGTATAAGCGGCTTCATCGCAGTTGCAGACAAATGCGGTCGGCAGCTCGTTCGGCAGATTGTATTCGGTAAAAGCGATACCGTCGGCGCGTCTGTCTTCGATTATCCATGAAGAATTTATCCTTATGCGGTTTTCGAGGTGCGCTTTATAGTATCCGAGATATCTGTCCTGTATGCTCGATGTTGAATTTACAGACCCGATAAACCCTATGCGCCTGTGACCGAGCCCGATGAGATAATTCGTGATAGTGTAAGAACCGAAGAAATTATCTGCAATTACTGTTTCAACATCGCTGCGTGCGCTGTAGAAATCGAGGAAAACAGTCGGAACTTCAAGTGACAGCAGGGCGTTTACATACGAATTTGAGAACTGTCCGAGAACTATGATGCCGTCTGCCTTTCTGTCCGAAACGGATTTCGGCATCTCGCAGGTACTCTCATCATCGTCTGAGATCACTTCGAGGATCCCGTAATAATTCTGCTTCTGGAGAAGCTCAACGATATAGCGGTACATTACCCAGTAAAACGCGCTTGCATCGTGTATGAAATGCTTTGCGACAACAATGCTTATACTGTATGTGAGGTCGTCCTTTATGTTTTTTGATGAACCCGAAAACCGGTACCCCATTTCATTAGCCTTGCGCTTTATCTGTTCTCTCAGTTCGCTTCCGACACCGTCCTTGTCACCGAGTGCCTTTGAGACAGTTACAGTGCTTACGCCTATCTCTTTTGCGATATCGCTCATTGTTACGGCTTTTTTTATCATTGCTTCACCTCATCTGTACAAAACAAAAGAACGGAACAACATACTATATAGTAATTTTAAGTTAAAAAATAACTTTTGTAAATTAATTTATTGCACAAATATTAATTAAGCGCTGGCGTATATCTTGTTTATTATCAACAATGATATTAAGCTCTCGGTTTATTTCAGTACATTTTTTTCCGTATCAAAAAAATGACCAATAAATTTGTTTATTGTGCATATTGATATAATATAACATAATATGGTATAATTTATAAGTATAATACTGTCAAAGCACAGATGTTCACTTATTTCTTGCTTGTGAACAAATATAAATTGTATGGGCGGGAAAAGAAATTGAGTATAACTATAAAAGATGTCGCAAAAGCTGCAAATGTTTCTGTAGCGACAGTTTCAAGAGTCCTTAATAATAAATCAAATGTTTCTGATGAAGCTATCGAAGCTGTAAACCAGGCTGTAAAGGCTCTCGGTTACAGTCCTAACTTTCTCGGAAGAGATCTCCGAAAGAGTGAGACAAGAAGAATACTCGCTATCATCGCTTCGACCGAACAGAGCTTCTATTCCGAGGTGCTCAGGGGAATGGAAGAGGCTGCATTCGCAAAGGGGTATGATGTTCTTATTGCAACTACCCGTGATGACCCGAAACATGAGATGCACCTGCTCGGAATGCTGTTCTCGCGTTCGGTTGACGGTGCGGTGCTGCTCGGGCCAAAGCTCGGAGCGCAGGAAATATCCGATCTTGCACGGAACCACAATATCGCAATGTGCCTTGAACGACTTGATAACTGCAACGTTCTTACTGTTACGATCGACAACGTGAAAGCCGGTCACGACGCGGTGAATTACCTCATAAGCAAGGGCCGCCGCCGTATCGGGCTCATTACGACAAAACAGCGCAGCCAGTCGTCTGTTGACAGAGAAAAGGGTTATCGTCAGGCACTCGAAGAAAACGGCATCGGATATGACGAAGAACTTGTATATTACGGAAGTTATGAGTCTGAATCCGGAACAAAGGGCTGTGAGGCGCTGATGAAGCTCGATAATAAGCCGGACGCTATTTTTGCTATCTCGGACACTATCGCTATCGGTGCTATGAACCATGCGATTTCGGCTGGTATCGACATCGGCAAAGAAGTGCTTTTCTTCGGTTTTGATGATATCCAGTATTCCCATATCTTCGTGCCGCATCTTTCAACAGTAAGACAGCCTTGCTTCATGCAGGGTAAGCTTGTTGTCGAAAAGCTTATCGAAAATATGAAATCCGATGAACCCGACCGATCATTATATATGCTTCCTCACAGTCTTATCCTGAGAGATTCGACCGGTGACTGATAAACGTATTTCGGAGAACTATATGGAAACAATAATACCGAGAATAAAATTCAGAACACAAGGAGATCCCGGAAAATGGGAAAGCACCTGTCTCCCGATAGGAAACGGCTATATGGGTGCAACTTTCTTCGGCGGTATAGGGCGCGAAACTGTTGTTCTGAACGAAAAAACGCTGTGGACAGGCGGACCTTCGCAGAGCCGTCCGGGTTATAACGGCGGAAACCGCAAAGGTGCCTATACTTCGGTGAAAAAAGTGCAGGAGCTGCTTGCGGCAGGTAAGTACGACGAAGCGGTTGCATTGCTGCCGGAACTTACCTGTGAAACAGGAGACGGTTTCGGCGCGTATCAGTGCCTTTGCAATGCTGTGTTTGACTTTCCGGGCATCGAAATCGGAAATGTAACGGAATATGAACGCTCGCTCGATCTTGAAAGATCTGAGTACAGATGCAGCTTCACCTGTGACGGGAAAAGATATGAACGCAGAGCATTCGCGTCATATCCGGCAAAAGTCATCTGTATGCAATTCTGCCGGCAGAATGAAGATCAGGGCAGTATAAGTTTCAGACTTTCTCTTGATAAAATACAGGACGGCGGAAATGTAAGTGTTTCCGGAAACAGGCTCGACTATTACGGTTCTCTTATCGACAACGGGCTTCGCTATCATGCCGCGTTCTTTATTGCAAATGACGGCGGGGAGATCTCCTGTACTGACAACAGCATTTCTTTGACAGATGCACGTGAAGCGGTAATATATTTTACCGCTGCGACCGATTATTCTGACAGTTATCCGTCCTACAGAAACGGAAAAGATCCTGCCGATGCTGTGAACGAAGTTCTTTCACGGTTTGAAAACAGATCTGTGGGATATGTCAATGATGTTTTTGAAGAGCATTTCAGAGATCATACCGCACTTTTCGGACGCACAAAGCTGTCTTTCAACGATGTTCACGGCGATATCCCCGATATAGAGACACTGCTGAAATGCTATAAGGAAGGCGACAGCAGAGCCGCGGATATCCTCGAACCGCTGTACTTTCAGTATGGCCGCTATCTGCTGATATCCTCTTCACGAGAAGGTTCGCTCCCTGCAAATCTTCAGGGTGTCTGGAATGAGAGCAATATGCCGCCGTGGTGCTGCGATTACCATATAAACGTAAATTTACAGATGAACTACTGGGGCGCTTTCAGTACAAATCTTCACGAAACAGCAAAACCGCTTGTAAGGTTTCTCGACAGTATGCGCGCACCCGGACGGATTACCGCGAAAGAATACTACAATATCTCATCTGATGACGAACACCCCGAAAACGGCTGGATAGCGCATACGCAGTCAACACCGTTCGGCTGGACTTCGCCGGGCTGGGAATTTTACTGGGGCTGGTCAACGGCTGCTGTCGCGTGGCTGATGCTCAATATACTCGATTATCCTGATTTCACCTGTGACGATGATTATACCGTAAAGCAGATATATCCGATACTGCGTGAGACTGCACGTTTCTATACGCAGTGGCTGATATGGGACGAGAAACAGCAGAGACTCGTTTCTTCACCCACATATTCGCCTGAGCACGGTCCCGTCACTGTCGGCAACACCTACGAACAGTCGCTTATCCTTGAGTTTTATGAGCGCTTTGTAAGATTCCGTAAACAGTTTTCCGAAGACAAGGAGCTTTTTGATAAGGCGGAGGAACAGATGAAGCTGCTGAAACCTTTCTCTGTAAGCAGTACAGGTCTGCTGAAAGAATGGTTTGAAGAAGACGAACCCGGTTTTGACCGCTCAAAGATACAGAAGAATCATCGTCATATCTCGCACCTTATGAGTCTTTATCCCGGCAGCCTTATCAATAAAGGAACACCTGAACTTATGCAGGCTGCTGTTGCGACAATGAACGACCGCGGCGATGAATCCACAGGCTGGGCAAGAGCATACAAACTCAATCTCTGGGCAAGGACAGGTGACGGCGAGCGTGCGTATAAGCTGCTGCACGGACTGCTTACAGACTGCACTTACCCTAATCTCTGGGATTTCCACCCGCCGTTCCAGATAGACGGTAACTTCGGCGGCAGCGCCGGTATAGCTGAAATGCTGCTGCAAAGCCATGAAGTATGTGAGCAGGGTTATATAATAGATGTTATACCGTCTGTTCCCGCAAAATGGTCTGACGGCAGATTTGAAGGACTCTGTGCAAGAGGAGGTCATACAGTTTCCGCAGAATGGGCAGGAGGAAAAGTTTCCGGCATTACTATAACAGCCGGAGATAACTGCGCTCACACGGTAAACGTAAGGACCGGACTTTCAGATGTCACTGACAGCGACGGAAGAAAAGTATTCTCCGAAAGAAAAAACGGTTATCTTACCTTTGAGACTCACAGCGGAAAAACATATACTATAAGCTAAGGCTATACCGCACAAATAGCGTGCGGAGATCGCGCTGTGCGTTTATTTATTTAATAATAACGGAAAGAAAGGGAGTTTCTTATGTCCGAAAAGCTTTTTAACGACAACTGGAGCTTCATGCTCAAAGAAGTCGGTTCAGATCTGTCCGATGTTTTGGACGAAGAAAGCTGGCATGATGTTGAGATACCTCATGACTGGCTGATCGGCGATACGTCCGACCTTTACAGATCAAACGACGGCTGGTACAGAAAGAAGTTCAATATCGTTTCACTGGACGACAATGATGTTTATATCCTTCGCTTCGACGGAGTATATATGGACAGCACAGTCTTCGTGAACGGTAACGACGCTGGCGGCAGGGAATACGGATATTCCTGCTTCTCACTCGATATTACAAATTATCTTCGCGAGGGCGAAAATGAGATATATGTAAGAGTACGGTATCAGTCGCCGAATTCACGCTGGTATTCCGGAGCCGGAATTTACAGAAATGTTTACCTTCGTAAGACAGACAGGCTCCATATTGCCGAAAACGGAGTCTATATCTCATCAAGAAAATACGGCGACAGCAATAAATGGATAGTGATAATCGAGACTGAGAGCAGCGGAGGAGACTGTGAAACAGTACACCGGGTATTGGACAGCAAAGGCAGAAAATGCGCTGAAGTTTCCGGAAAGCAGACAGACGGTTTCTCACGGCTGGCTTTCTACGCGGTAAATCCGGGTGAGTGGGATCCCGAAAACCCCGTTTCATATAAAATGGTCACCGAGATTATTTCCGACGGAGAGGTCAAAGATTCGGTCACAAATATCTTCGGGTTCCGAACGCTTGAATTTGATCCGGATAACGGGTTCTTAATAAACGGTAAACGCACAAAGATACACGGTGTCTGCCTGCATCACGACCTCGGCTCACTCGGTGCCGCAATGAATAAAGCGGCCCTCAGAAGACAGCTGAAGATCATAAAGAGCTACGGCGCAAACGCGGTAAGAACTGCCCATAATATGCCTGCGAGAGAACTGATAGATCTCTGCACCGAAATGGGACTTATGGTTGACAGCGAATGTTTCGATATGTGGGAATGCCCTAAGACAGAGTTCGACTACGCGCGCTTCTTCAAAGACCGTTACATGGACGATGTAAAGAGCTGGATAACCCGTGACCGCAACGCGCCCTGCATCATAATGTGGAGCATCGGAAACGAGATATACGATACCCATAAGGACGAGCATGGACTTGAGATAGCTAAGATGCTGACTGCCGAGGTCAACAAGTACGACAAGTACGGAAATGCCTCATGCACTATCGCCTCAAATTTCATGCGGTGGGGAAATGCTCAGAAAGTGGCGGATCATCTGAAGCTTGCCGGCTATAACTATGCCGAGGATCTTTACGACGGTCACCACGAAGCGTATCCGGACTGGTTCATTTACGGCAGCGAAACTGCATCGACTGTACGTTCAAGAGGGATATATCACTTCCCGGCAGACACATCTATACTCACACACAGCGATATGCAGTGCTCAGACTACGGAAACAGCGTCGTAGGCTGGGGAAAATCCAGCGAAAAGGCTATTATAGATGACAGAGACAGGGATTTCTGCGGCGGTCAGTTCGTATGGACCGGATTTGATTATATCGGCGAACCCACACCGTACAGCTCGAAGAATTCATACTTCGGCATCGTTGATACTGCCGGATTCCCGAAAGACTCATATTATCTTTACAAAGCCGCATGGCTCGGAAAAAAAGCTGAACCGTTCGTTCATATAATGCCATACTGGGATTTCAACATCGGCGAAGAGATCGCTGTAAGGACTTACTCGAATATGAGCGATGTCGAGCTGAAATACAACGGCAGAAGCCTCGGCAGACAGCACGTTGATCCTGAGCATGGCGACAAGCTGTACTGCGAGTGGACTCTGCGCTACAGGAAAGGTACTATTATCGCAACTGCATTTGATGATAACGGAAATGCGGTTGCCGAGGAGACGGTAAGCTCATTCGGAGATCCCGAAAGCATAGATGCCGCTCCCGACAAGTATATAATGAATGCAGACGGACGCGATCTGATCTTCATTGAAATAAACGTTGTGGATAAAAACGGCATTGTTGTTGAAAATGCAAGAAACAGGATCCGCGTGACGGTTGACGGTCCCGCAAGGCTCGTGGGACTCGATAACGGTGACAGCACTGATTATGACAGCTATAAGGGCGATAACCGCAGACTGTTCAGCGGCAAGCTGCTGGCTATAATCGAATCCACTCTTGAACCCGGCGAGATCACCGTAAGTCTCAGGAGCGAAGGGCTCTGGGGAAAAGAGATCAACCTCACCTCCCTTGAATGTGATACTCCTGAGGGCATTTCGGTAGTCAAAGAATATTATCCGAAAAAGACAGAGGAATACAGAAAAGAGATCCCTCTGCGGAAGATAGAGCTTTATGCAACGCGCAGTATGCTCGAACCGGAGACACCGGCAGCCGGTGTTACCGCAAAATTCTTCCCGGAGAACGCGGATTATAAAGATGTTGAATACAGCTGCATACTCCCGAACGGTACTCCTATCGCACTTTCTGAAATAGAGATCACTGAATACGGCGCAAAGATAAGCGGAAAGAGAGACGGCAGCTATGTGATACGCGCAAGCTGCAATAACGGTACGGATATTCCGCAGATATATTCGGAGATACACATGATGAACAGCGGCTTCGGAGATCTTTTCACCGATCCTTATTCATTCGTATCTGTTTCGCTTGCTTCTTTCAGCAACAAGCCCTATAATCTTGTTGAAAAGAATGCGGTAAGCACCGGAAATGATAGAATGGTATTCGGATTTGGTAATATTGATTTCGGTGCAAGCGGTTCGGACACTCTGCTGTTCAGCTGCGGATTCACAGAAGGAGATTCGACTGCCGTTGAACTCTGGTCTGGTGATCCGGACAACGGCGGTAGTCTTATCGAGACATTTGAGATCAGGAACAACGGACTGTGGGGAAGCTTTGAGCCGCAGAAATTCAAGCTTTCAAGAAGATTGAAGGGCAGCATGACTATCTCGTTTGTTATCAACAAGCGAATGATATTCGGAGGATTTGAGTTCATAGCAGTGAACCGTGCGTTCGACAGGCTGACTCCTGCCGACAATGATGAGATCTACGGCGATGAGTACAATGTTTCGGGATCCAGGATAGTTGATATCGGAAATAACGTGCTTATCACCTTCAAGGGGCTTGATTTCGGAGAAGGTGCAAACAGCATAACGATCTCCGGCAGAACTACAAACGCTCTGAACTCGATACAGCTCAGATATACCGGAGAAGACGGTGTGCAGCATACTCAGCTTCTTGAATTTTCGCAGACTTTTGATTATGCCGAGCAGGGATTTCCGCTTGAGACGATAAGCGGAAAGAACGATGTATCGTTTGTATTCATGCCGGGCAGCAAGTTCGATTTTGACTGGTTCAGATTCAGGCAGTAAGATGCACGATAACGTATTTTTCCTATAAAAAGATAACCCCGGCAGTTCAGTTTAGTGAACAGCCGGGGATTTGTTGTGATTTTATTTTTTCCCGATCGCGGACAGCTTATCGTTGATCTCTTCAATGCTCATTCTGAGATAATCAAAATCATTTTTCATTTTCTCAATAGTATGCTTTAAAGAGCGGTCGTCCAAGTCATTGTAGAAAGTATTTTTTGAAATAATGTCTGAATTATATGTCTTTATCGTATTAATATGCTCTGTGCTGAATCCGGTAAATTCGGCGATATCCTCGATCTTAACGGTTTTCAGGCCAAGAAGGTCCATTGCGTCTCTTATACGCAAATCACGGAACAGATTTTCTTTATATCTCTGATATTCTTCTTCTGTCATCTGTGTCATAAAATTCCTCCTCATAAAAACAAAAAGTGCGCAGCTCAGAGCCACGCACCTGTAAAAATGCTCAGCTCTTATTGCTGCGACACAACTGTTTTCACACTACCCATAGGTTTACGAAAAACAGAGCTTACACTTTTACCAATAAAAGTGTAAACCTATGGGCGGCATATATTCAGTTGTGTCGCAGCTTTATTATACCATATATGTCAAAAAATTGCAATAAAAAATTAATATAAAAAATTTTCGGAAAACGATTGAAAAAATCATATAAATATAGTATAATATATGTGTATGTTTAGAATCGTGAGCCCCTATGACGCTTACGGTACGATCAACTGAAAGGATTTAAGCTTATGCCACAGGAGTTTTCAGTATCACTCGACAGAATTATCAAAGAAAATGAGCTTGAAGTGCTGTATTGCCCCGGAAAGCCGGAGGATATCAATGTCAGGAGCAATGATGTGAACCGTCCCGGTCTTCAGCTCGGCGGTTTTTATGAGTATTTTGACAATTCAAGAATACAGATACTCGGTAAATCAGAGTATGCCTATATGGAACACAGATCAGAGGAAGAAAGACGAAATTCTTTTGAAACACTGTTCGCACAGAAGCCTCCGGCTGTTGTCATCGCGAGAGGTCTTGAGCCGCACCCCGAGATAATCCCGCTCGGCGAGAAATATGAAGTATCTGTCCTTCGCAGCCATGACAGCACCTCTGCATTCATGGCAAGGCTGATAGCTTTCCTTAACCTGAACCTTGCACCCCGTATCACAAGACACGGTGTTCTTATTGAGATCTACGGCGAGGGCGTTCTTATACTTGGCGACAGCGGTGTAGGAAAAAGCGAAACTGCTATAGAGCTTGTAAAAAGAGGTCACAGACTCGTTGCGGACGATGCAGTCGAGATACGCAAGACATCGAATATCACACTTGTCGGAAGTTCTCCCGATAATATCAGGCACTTCCTAGAACTCAGAGGCATCGGAATAATCAATGTCCGTCAGCTCTTCGGTATGGGTGCAGTCAAAGTTGCCGAGAAAATAGATATGGTAGTTGAGATAGAACCGTGGAATCCCGAAAAGATCTACGACAGAATGGGAATGGATAACCACTATATGTCAATTCTCGGTGTCAAGGTTCCATACCTCACTATCCCCGTAAAGCCCGGAAGAAACCTTGCGGTCATTCTTGAAGTTGCCGCTATGAACAACAGACAGAAGAAAATGGGCTACAACGCTGCTCAGGATCTTCTGGATAATCTCGGACTCAGCATGGAAGGTGCTGATACTGTCACAAAATACGATACATAAAGAAGGAAAATAATTGGAAAGTCATAAACTCAGCTTTGTTGCAGATATGCATACCCATACGGTCGCATCGACCCATGCATACAGCACGATCACTGAAAACGCGGTCTGGTGTTCACAGCACGGCGTAAAATATCTCGGAATGACCGATCATGGCGTAGAGCTTCAGGACGCTCCGGATACATGGCATTTTGAAAACCTGAAAGTTCTTCCGGATTTTCTTTCGGGCGTCAGGGTCTTCAAGGGCATTGAAGCGAATATTCTCGATACTGACGGTAACATAGATATCTTCCCGGAAAAAGAAGCTGTATATTATAACATTCTCGAATGGGTAAATGCCTCACTGCACGTTCCGACATTTGCTCCTTCTACAAAAAAGGACCACACAAAAGCATACCTGAATGTGCTGAAAAACAGATATGTCGATGTGATCTGCCATTCAGAATCACCAAAATACGATTATGATATCGACGAGGTGACAAAAGCCTGCGCAGAATACGGACGGCTGATCGAAATAAACGAATGCAGGCTCGGACGCGGCGGTGTCTCGGTCGAACGATATAAAACGATACTTGAAAGCTGTGAGAAAAACGGCACAAACATAATCGTGAACTCCGATGCTCATTTCTACACACATATAGGACAGTTTCCGCTTGCGGAAAAGCTCATAAGCGATATGGGATTTCCGGAATCACTGATAATAAACACCAATGAAGAAAGATTTCTGAAATATCTCGATTCAAGAAAAAGAAGAACAGGAAAGGACAGATAAACAATGTACAACATAGGTATTGATCTCGGAGGAACCAATATAAAGGTAGGAGTTGTCGATGAAAATTATAATATAGTCGGACGTTCAAATGTAAAGACTAATCTTCCGAGACCGTCGGAGGAAGTTGCTGAAAGCATTGTCGAAGCGGTGGAGCTTGCCTGCGGTGACGCAAATATCAAGATATCCGATGTAAACAGCGTCGGAATAGGCACTCCGGGTGTCGCAAACAGAAATTCGGGAATAGTTCTCCATTCAAACAACCTCGGATTCAACAATTTTCCGCTCGGAAAAATACTAAGTGAAAAGCTCGGTACACACGTTTATGTAGAGAATGACGCAAATGCCGCTGCTTTCGGAGAAGTTGTGAACGGTGCCGGAAAGGGATATAAGAACGTTGTTGTTATCACTCTCGGCACAGGTGTGGGCGGCGGAATAATCATCGACGGAAAGATCTATACCGGATTCAATTTCTGCGGCGGAGAAGTCGGACATCCCGTTATCGAGTACGGCGGAAGACAGTGCTCATGCGGAAGAAAAGGCTG
>ODAI010870038.1_pt1 | contig 13051 bp, 12 predicted proteins | sample 1539321 | NCBI WGS metagenome assembly ODAI01 (sample SAMN02144231, study PRJEB22623) | gut metagenome | biome: sheep rumen | host: Ovis aries | place: New Zealand | reverse complement strand
TAGGTGTCGTTTTTAATCAAGATCCAATATAAGATTACAATGGCAGATCCCAGGGAACTGACAATGGTCGCAAGGGAAGCTGCTGCAGAACCTAAGCCTAATGTATAGATGAAAATAGGGTCAAGAACAGTGTTAAGGATTACTGATACAAGCATTGCATACATATCCCTTGTCATGTCCCCTTCACCACGAAGGATACCGCTTCCTCCATTTCCGAACATGAATGCGAAAAGACCTAAGAATAAAGGAGTTCCATATTTGATTCCTTCAGCTAATGACTGTCCGCTTGCACCATATGCTCTAAGCAAAGGCTCTTGTATGAGAATTAGGATAATGGTAAGCAATATGGATGCAATTAGGAATATTAAAAGGGAATGGGCTGCTGACTGGCTTGCTCCATCATGGTTTTTTGCACCAACAAAACGACTTATGCTACTTGTTGCACCGTTTCCAAGTCCTACGCTTACTCCATTTAGAATCATGAATATTGGAGTAACAAATCCAATTCCTGCAATTGCTGCCTGACCAAGCCCTGCTACAAATATTCCGTCTATGATATTGTATGATGCTGTAAGCAGCATAGAAATCATAATTGGAATAGCAAGTTTCTTAACAGCTGTTTCAGGCTTTCCTCTCATTAGCTCTACATTTTTATTTGCCATTTTAATCCCTAATCTGTAATAATTTAAAATCCTTGTTGGTCTTATTAATTTAATGAACTTTTTCTATTTTATTTTTTATTAGTTCTTTATTATTCTTCTACTATTTCTTCTGTTTTTCTAGCTATTTTTCTTAATTTGTCTATGGTATCTTCATCTAATTCTTTAATGCCTACTTTTTCTTCCCATTCTTCTAGGTCATTTTTTAATAAAATAGCTAATTCATCTCCTTTTTCTGTTGTTGTAAGTATGTATTTTCTTCTGTTATTTTCATCAACGGTTCTCTCAACAAAGTCCTTGTCCTCTAATTTTCTTAAGGCCTTAGCTATTGTGCCCTTGCTTTGACCAAATATCTTTGCCAAGTCCTCTTGGGATAGGTTTTTTCTTTTATGGATTTCAATTAAATAACGACCTTCATGAGCCATATCAATGTGTTTTGGATTTTTTTTGGAATATTTTAATTTATTTTTTGATATGTGATGAATCAATGCTATAAAAGGCATTAGGTCATACTTGTCTATTGAATTGTCCTTTTCTTTCATGTTTTCATCTTTTTATTTTTTTATATTCGTTTAGAGTTTTTCCTTGATGATTTTCTTTAGCTATTCTTTTTTCATCGTTCTTATATTGGTTTTATATTTATATAAATGTTTCCTGAGAAACTGTTTATCAGTGAACATTATTTTTTCAAAACAGATTCCTATTTTTGAATAAAGTTTTCTATTGGGAATATTGATTCTTAATAGAGTAAACTTAAATATTTTTAAAAATAATATATTACCATGACTTTTATGAATAATAATGCTAATATAAAACAGTTTCAATTGATTAAATTCCTAAATGAAAATTGTAATGATGATCATATTATATCAAAGATTTCAATTGTCCTACGTCGAGATAAACCAGAGGCTCCTTATTATATTGTAAGCAAGATCAGACTTTCTACATGTATCGATGGGGAAGATAATGGGCTTATTCATGCAATGGATATATTAAACCATACTAGAATGCATAACTTAACTGAAGATAAATATAATGAAATCAAGTCATTAGTCATTGATTCCTTAGATAATAATAAAGAAGATGACCTTATGAAAGTAATTAAGGATGATAATCAAATTAAGGTGGATATAATGACTAAAAATGATGAGGAATTCATAGACCTTTATAAGACTTGTCAAGATCTTTTCGATAAAATGGATAATATGGTTGATTAAAGTTTTTAATAAGGGCTATATCTAGATAATTAACTTATCTTTCCATTAAATATTATTACTAAAAACTACAAAATATAAATTATATATTTATTAGTTTTTACTATTTGGATATATATTGTAAATATACAGTCTTTTTTTTGATAGATATTGTTTATTTATGAATTAAATTTTAAAAATTAGAAAGGAGTTGAATTATGGATTCTAGAAAAATAGTAGGTATTATTTTCATAATATTGGGGTTACTTTTCATTGTTTCTCCATTAACCAGTTTAATTGCAGTATCCTTAGTTGCAGGAATCTCATTAATCGCATTTGGATTAATGACTATTATTGATGGATTTTCTTTATTCAGCAGAATGGCAGGTATTTCTGGACTTAAGATAGTACTTGGTATACTCGCATTAATACTTGGTGCATTGTTTATTTTCCATATAGATGCATTATCCTTCATTGTAGGATTCCAATTTTATTTAATTGCATTTGTACTTATATTTATTGGTATTGCAGGTATATTTTCAGGACCAGATGCAAAAGCAAAAGTTATTTCTCTATTAATTTTAATAATGGGTATAATAACTATATTCTTAGCTGCATTTTCAATTGCAAATCCATTATTTGTTGCAATTCTCGTCGGAATCTCATTAATCTTTGAGGGTGTATCTTTCATATTAACCAGTCCTGAAGATTATTAAATCCGACATTTAAGTTTTTTAATAAACTTTTTATTTTTTCTTTTTTTGGCTTTGTAGAAATCCTCATTTTTATTAAAATTCTTTCATTTCGTATTCTAATCGTATGAAGTATACAAAATAATGTTTTACTTGATAACCTTAAATAAAATAAACAACATTATTTATATTGATGGCAAAAAATGAGTTTATAAATAAATTAAAGGACAGGCATATTGCAATTACCGACGGAGTTTTTGCAATCGCAATGACAATTCTTGTTTTGGAAATTGCAGTACCAACAATGGCGGACATATCATCAGGCGTTGCTTTAAACGAATATTTCTTAAGTTATTTGGCACCGTCAATTTTAATCTATTTCATAAGTTTTTATATTGTATATAATTTCTGGGAAAACACAGTTATTCTTTTTAATTTCAAAAAAATAAACAATACCATATTGACCTTGAACATGCTTACAATGGCAACCGTTTGTTTAATACCATTTGCAACAGGATTTCTTTTTAAATTTTACACCTACACTGATGTAAACGTTTTCTTTTCAATATTAGTATTGATAATCAGTCTATTATACATATTAATGTTCATATTACTAGTCAGATATAATTTTAAAGAGCATTTCGATAAAAAAGATGAAATAAAAACTGCATTACAAGATTATAGCGATGGATTGGAATTAGACAATTTAAAATTATATATCAAAGGTGCTGCTCTAACATTATTCTACATATTACTTGTACCAGTCATCAGTTCATTGATATCCCTTGTTTTGGCTTTCGTATCCCCACTATTAAGCTTATTGTCTTTTTTACTAATTCTAATCCTAAGATTTGTAATTCGTATAAGGCGTTCTTCAAAGGATGAATTAGAAGACATTGAATTGACAGACGATGAAAAAGAATTCATAGGTAATATAAGAGGATGCATTTATGGTGATGAATGATTACCTACCATGCAGTTAGCTATTAATGACTCAATACCGATAGAAACAAATTTTCTTTAAAAACACACCCCAATGTCTTATTAATTATACATTCAATGAAAATATTTAAAGGGGAGAACTAAAAAGAAATAATATCAGGTGGAATTATGAGCTTAGACGAAAAAAAAGAAAAACTTTCAGTTAAAATCGATGAAAAAAAAGTAAAACATGAAGAAAGAAAAGCACAAGCTAAAGTAAATCACGAAGAAAGAAAACTAGCATTAAAAGCAAAATATACTGATAAAAAAATAGAAGCACATCTTGAAAAAGCTATTAAAAAAGTCTATAAAGCAGAAGATGACGCCGACAAAGACATTATCAAATTATTAGATGCTGTTGATGCAGAACTTGAAGACGAAGAAAAACCTATTGAACTCATTTTATTTAAAGCAGAAAACAAGCTTGCAGAAATCGTATTAAATACTGAATTAAAAATGCAAAAAGCTAAAAATGAGTTAATTAAAAATATGGAAAAAGATATTGAAAAAATATCCGAATTAGTAACCATTGAAGAAGATCTTACAGTTCTTAAAGATGAAATGGATGAAGTATCAACTCTTTTAGATGAAAGAATTGATATTGAAAAAGAAACCTTAAACATTAAAGCAAAAGAATAATTACTTTAAAAGGAAATGTTGAAATTTAATTTTCAATAATTTTCCTTACTTATTTTTATGAACAGCCATTGCCCCACTTTTTGTTAAAATTACACAATTATTATTTCTGTTTTAAGCCACACCTTGGATTTGCCGGATAATGTTAATATTAATGACAAGATTACAAAAGCAAAGAAATTGTTATCATATCATGATTTTTTTAAATTTTTTTGTTCAAAAATAAGTTAATTATTACTAATACAATAGATAACAAATTTTAGATTTAGAAAAAAATTAAAAAAATATCTAAAATAAATTCAATAATCAAATTAATATACATTCATTAGAGATTAATAATAAAATTTAATGTTATGTTCACGTTTTATCCTTATAAATCCCTTTTTCAGAAGAGATCACATGTGAATATTTAACTTTAAATTTATGAATCAAAGCATATTCAGAGCAGATTATATAATTTAGGACTTATAAACTACATTTTATTCTCATAAACTGATAAATATCATTTATTTCATTTAAAATCATATATTCCAAGTATCATATTGAATCCTAATATAATTAGAACAAATTTTATATATCTGAGCATTTTTCAAGGAGAATTTAAAAAGACATATTTGATTTTTAAAATAAAAATATTATACAATTTACATAAAAATTAAATTAAAATTAATCAGTACAATGAAATTTTTAAAAATATCAAAAATTATTTTAACTAAATTAAATGAAATCACTACAATACACTATTAAACTTAATTAGTTGAGTTTTAAACCAGATACTTTAAAAAATCGCTTAAAAATCATAAAATATATATATATATATATTTAAATGTAAAAAATGGTGGTTATATCAATAAATAATGGCCAATGTAAAAAATAAATGCTATAATATCCTATATGAACAAAAAAAAGTTCTATAAAATCAAGCATAATTTTTATATAATTTAAATGGAGGTAATATTATTTTTAAAAATAATAAAGCATTGTTATTAATTTCAGTAATTTTTGTTTCATTAATTGCAATCAGTGCAGTTAGTGCTGCAGACAATGTATCTGATACTGTTGCAGTTTCTGATGATTCAAGTGTTATTGCTGTAGATAATGATGATGAAATAGTAAATATAAATGCAGATGATTCCAGCGTTGCTGCTGAAGATGCAGATGAAATTGTAAGTGTTGATGCTGATAAAGATATTGTATCAGCGGAATCCAGCAGTGATTCTTTAAAAATTAATTTCAGCGGATCATCCAGCAGATCAAGTGGCAGTTTTAATTTCTCAAGTATTGATTTCGGAAGTTTATTCAATGGAACCACTATAAGTTTCGGTAACGGAACAAGCTTCAACTTTACAGACTTATTTAATGGAAATTCCACATTCAGCTTCGGTAATGGTACCAGCTTCAACATTTCAGATTTATTAAACGGTACTTTCAGTTTCGGTAATGGAACTAACAGTTCCTTTGATTTTTCAAGCATATTAAACATCTTCGGAGGCACTACCGAAACAATTAACGCTACTGATATGAAAAAAGTTTACACAACCAATACTAAATTCAGTGTAAATATCCTAAAAGGAAATGAAACTTTAACTTCAGGAGCTGTCATATTTACTGTTGATAATAAGGAATATGCAGGCAGTTGGGATGGAGATGTTGTTTCTGTTAATTTGAAAAATCTAAAACCTGGAGACCATTTCATCATGACAGAATATGGTCAAATTTTAGCTAAAAATAAAATTACAGTTAGCAAAGCAACCCCTAAATTAACTGCAAAAAACAAAGCTTTCAAAGTTAAAACAAAAACCAAAAAATATACTGTAACTTTAAAAACCAATGAGAACAAAGTTCTTAAAAACACTAAAGTTACCATTAAAGTTAAAGGTAAAACCTACACTGCTAAAACTAACAGTAAAGGACAAGCAACCTTTAAAATAACAAAATTAACTAAAACCGGTAAATTTTCAGCTACTGTTAAATCTGCAGCAACCGCTTGCTACAAATCAGTATCTAAACAAGTTACAATTACCGTTAAAAAATAAATTTTTTTCTTTTGAAGTAATGTTTTGAGTTTTAAACTCAAAACCCCTATTTTTTTTAAAAAAAAACTATTTTTATGTGATTAATCATGGCAGATAAAAACAAGAGACAACGTGGAAAGGAGATAAATTCTGCGTTAATCAAATACGGATTTGGTAAATTTATCAATAGAAGCATTAAAAATAAGATTTTACCATCCAAAGAAGAGGAAGAATACAGTATTTTATTGGATGATGAGCTTCCTGAAAACTTAAGATTGATGTTTCAAGAACTGGGAACCGCTTTTATTAAATTAGGTCAACTATTAAGTACAAGACCAGATATGGTGGGAGACAAAATAGCTACCGAGTTTGAAAAGCTTCAAGATGACAATCCACCTATAAGTTATGAAGAAGTCAAAAGCATAATCGAAAGTGAACTTAACGGAAACATTGATGAAATATTTGCAGAATTTTCCAAAGAAAGCCTTGCAACAGCATCCATCGGACAAGTTCACGAAGCTAGATTACATACAGGTGAGAAAGTTGCGGTTAAGGTTCAAAAATCAGGAATTGCAGAAACCATAGATACTGATGTAACCATCATGAAAAACTTAGCTAAAAAGCTTCATGACAATGATGAACTCAGAAAATTCAATTTGCCAGGAATAATGGATGCATTCGATCATTCAATTCACATTGAAATTGATTATATCAATGAATTAATCCATATGAAACAAATGGAAAGAAATTTTGCTGAAGATGAAACCATCCACATCCCAGTTGCTTACTCAGAATACTGTACCTCAAAGGTTCTTACAATGGAATTTGTTGAAGGTGCAAAAATGCAGGATGTCATTGAAAGCAACAATGATGAATTTGACAAGCCACTCATTGCAAAACGTGTGCTGGACTCTTTCATGAAGCAGTTATTACTCGATGGATTTTTCCATGATGACCCTCATGCAGGAAACATATTTGTATTAGATGATAATGTTGTATGTTATATTGATTTAGGTACCGTGGGCATCCTTGATGAAGACTTTAGAAAAGAACTCTGTGACTTGCTGATGCTAGTTGGAGATAAAGACGTTAAAGGCGTAATCAACCAATTCATCTATATGGGCGTTCTTAATTATACAATGGATACCACCGATTTAAAACGTGACCTTAGGGATTTATTCTTCAGATACCTCAATGAGGATGTTGGTGGCTTAAACGATGTATTTGATAAATTACTTTCACTTATGCAAGATTATGGAATAATTCTTCCTAATGAATTTGCTACAATGGCCCGTTCATTATCCATGATTGAATCCGTTTCAAGTAACTTAGACCCGAATGTGGACATGATGGCCTCTATCGAACCAATTGCAAAAGTAGAAGTTAAAGAAAGAACAAACATTAAAAACTTCATCAGCGACAAAAAAGGTAGCATACTATACTATAAAAATATGCTCAAGTCATTGCTGCCTTTGCTTGCGAATGCAGTTCATCAAATTGAAAATGGCGACATGAGCATCAAGTTTGAACTTGACAGCCTTGACCGCATTGTAAGTAAATTTTCATATGTAGTGCTATTGGCAGCGCTTTTAATGAGTTCTTCAATGGTTATGACAGTTACACACGGACCGATGCTTTTTGACATGCCGTTGATTGCTGTAATCGGTTATATTGTAACATTAATCTTTGCAATAATTGGTCTCATTAACTACTTGTATTCAAGATAATTATTAAAATGAAGTTAAAATAACTTCTTTTTTACTATTTTTTAAAAAACTCTCAAAACTTATCATTAATTTAAGAAATAATATATTTTTTTAATCAATAGAATAATTAAGTTAAATTTACGATAAATATAAAAATGAAAGTGCATAAAATAGTATGCTTACTTGGATAGCATCATTATTTAAAAAATTAACATGAACAAAAGTTTATTTTAAATATCATTCTTATTTGCTATGTGTCATGAAAAAGAGGGAACGATAATATGAGTTTAAAAGAACAAAATGAAACAATTAAAGAAAAATTCAGAGTAGCTTTTTCTCTATCAGAGGACTCAGCACCACATGAAGAAATTCGTGAACGTCTTCTTGACGGTGGGAAAATAACCGGAACCAATATGTGTGTAATGGTATGTGCAATGATAATTGCATCTGTTGGTCTTAATGTAAGCTCAACTGCAGTCATTATCGGGGCAATGTTGATTTCACCTATAATGGGAAGTATTCTTGCATCCGCATATGGAAATGTATCTGCAGATTATCCATTGCTTAGAAATCACATGATTGGTTTAGGAATGCAGGTTGTAATCAGTGTTGCTGCCGCATCAATTTATTTCTTTTTATCTCCAGTTAAGGAGCCAACTGCAGAATTGCTTGCAAGAACATCCCCAACATTTTTTGATGTGCTGATTGCATTCTTTGGAGGAGTTGCTGGAATTATCGGACAAACAAGACTTGACAAAACTAACACTGTAATTCCGGGTGTTGCAATCGCAACCGCTTTGATGCCACCTCTATGTACCTGCGGATATTCAATTGCAAACGGCCAATGGAACATGCTTCTTGGAGCAGGATACCTATTTATCATCAATGCATATTTCATATTCCTTGCTGCAAGCATCATATTGACTATTTTAAAAATCCCAAAAACTAAGGAATTAAGTGAAAAAGAATGGAAAGTACATCGCTTCAAAATGGCCCGTAATACCATCATAATTGCCCTGCCAAGTATTTTAGCATTATATTGGATGGTGCATTAAGGTTAATGCCTTTGATTTTAAGCAAAAAAATATTTTATTTAACACCAACCGTCACCACTTTTCTAACACCATTTATCCATCTATTTTTTTAAAAAAAATTGAAAAGTAATATTTTTTCAACTGCAATAGTAAGAATAATATATTTGTTAAGATACAAATATTATATTATAATGTTTTATAAGCTTTTGATAATATTGGAGGGAAATGATGATTAAAGTATATGTTTCAAGATTTAACCCTGAAACTGATACAGAGCCACATATGGAGTGTTATGAAATAGAGCAAACTCCTCACATGAAGGTTCTTGATGCGCTGCAGGCTATCAATGACAAATATGATGCAGACATCAGTTTTAGAAGCTCTTGTAGAGCAGGTCAATGCGGATCTTGCGGAATTTTATTTAAGGGAAACGGTGCTCTAGCATGCCAAAAAGAAATTAAGGATGGAGCAATTATTGAACCGCTCAGATTCCCTGTTATTAAAGATTTGATAGTTGACAAATCAAGTATTGAAGCTAAAGTTAAAGATTTGGAATTATCCCTTCAATGTGACCATAAATGTGAGGAACTTGACACAAGCATTACAAAGGCAGATTCTCAAGAAACCAAAAAGGTTAGAAGCTGTATCGAATGTTACTCATGTTATTCAACTTGTCCTGTTGTCAATATTGCAACTGAAGAGTTTGGCGGACCGTACCTAATGAGATATGTTCGCAAATTTGAAAGTGACCCGAGGGATAATTTTGACAGGCTTAAAGAAGCTTTGGATGAAGGATTATACAAATGTACCAGTTGCGGTAAATGTCTTGCAGTTTGTCCTAAAAACATCAATACTTTTGGAGATGCAATAGAAAAAATGAGAGCTATTGCAGTTGCTAACGGTTCAGGACCTCTTCCAGAACATGTTGCATTTAAGGAAAACATATTAAAAACTGGAAGGTCTATAAAAACCAATAAAACTCCATTCATAGAAGAAGCTGAAAACAACACCGGTTCAAAAGTTGCATTCTTTACCGGATGTATGGTAGATTATAAATTCCCTGAAACCGGACATAAACTAGTTAAAATCTTAAAGGAAAATGGCATTGATATTGATGTTCCTGAAGGCCAGGTTTGTTGTGGTTCTCCTCTTTTACGGACCGGTCAAACTGAGATAGTTCAAGATTTGGTTGATAAAAACAAGGAAGTCTTTAAGGATTATGATACAGTAATCACAATATGTTCAGGTTGCGGAGCAACATTGAAAAATAATCATCCAGAATTTGGCTCCAAACTAAATGTAATGGACATCAGTGAATTTTTAGTAGACAAATTAGATGAATCCAAACTTAACGAAGTCAATATGACCGTTACATACCATGATCCTTGCCATTTAGGAAGAGGTCAGGGAATTAAAGACGCTCCACGTGACATCATTGAAAAAATTCCGGGCGTTGAATTTAAAGAAATGAAATATCCTTGTCAATGCTGCGGTGCTGGTGGAGGAATTAAATCCGGAAAACCAGATATTGCACTTGATTTATCCAAATCTAAAGCAGAAATGATTAAAGAGACCGGTGCTGATGCAGTAGTTACAATATGTCCATTTTGTGAGCTGAACCTGCAGGATGGATTGAATGCAATCGGAGAAGAAAATATTAAAGCAATGCATATTCTTGAATTATTGAATAAATCTTACGAAGGATAAAACTTAAATTAGGAGTTGATTAAAATAGGAGACGCAGCTGTTAGTGAAGAAAAAGTGGTTGAAACAACTGCAATGAATTCACCTGAAGAAAAATCAGAAGAAAAAAGCGAAAAAAAATCAACTTCTACAAAAAAAGCTAAATCAAAAACTCAATCCAGAGGAACCGGAAGAGTAAAGCTTGTCCGTGACAAAGAAGACCAAGAGACAAATCTCTTTAAAGAGAATATTTATATAGTTTTTGTCGAGTGTGAAACTCCAGGAAACATTGGTTTTCTTGCAAGAACAATGGCAAATTTCGGATTGAAAAATTTAGTTTTAATAAACCCTCCAACATTAACAAATGAAGCATTCTATCAAGCAACACATGGTAAATACATTGTGGAAAATGCAAAAATTTATCAGACTTTAGAGGAATTCTATCAGTCACAAAGAATTGATTTTAAGGTTGCTTCAACAGGAATGGCCGGAGGAAGTTACAATTTATCAAGGATTCCGTTAAGGCCGGAACAGCTTGGTGAATCAATGAATGTTTCAAATAAAATTGCAATTTTATTCGGAAGGGAAGGAGATGGACTTTCAAACAAAGAAATCGAAGATTGTGATATCTGCGTGTCCATTCCAACAGACCCAACATATCCTATCATGAATATTTCACATGCTGCCGCAATAATATTTTATGAACTATTTAAGAATAGGCATGATTTTGGAGTTGAGGGAGTTAATGAAAGCAGTGAATTAGAAAAAGATTATCTTTTGAAAGACATGAATTCATTAATTGACACTCTGGATATTCCGGAACATAAAAAGAAAAACGGTAAAAAGACTTTTAGAAATATTATTTCAAGAGCATTCATTACCGGCAGAGAAGCCCATACTATGAAGGGCATTTTAAGAAGATTGAATAATAAGATTGGTGAACAATGAGACGACCTAGATTTGCAGACATAAGCATATTTACTTTAAAATACATATTCAATTGGAGATTTTGGATAGCTGAAATTACCAAAAAATCAAAAACATACAGAAAATTAATTGATAAAATGCTTTTTGAAGAGGATGAAATCGTTGTTATACCAAATACAATAAATATCAATAAGAAAATTGAATCAGAAGGCTCAGAGTTCTTACCTACACAGATCATTAAAGATGTTATTAAAAGATGCGACGATATTGTAATTATGAATTCCTGTCTGTGCAGAACCTCAAACGGCTGTGAAGATTACCCTCAAGATATAGGATGTATCTTCCTTGGCCCAACTTCCAGAAAAATTCCCGCACATATTGGGAAAAAAGCAACTGTTGAAGAAGCACTTGCACATGTTGATAAAGCAGATGCAGCTGGATTAAGCCATATCATAGGAAGAAATAAAATTGATACCGTTTGGATGAATGTAAGGCCTGGAAAAGGACTATTAACAATTTGTCACTGCTGTCCTTGCTGCTGTTTATGGAAAGTACATCCTAATTTAGATCATTCAATTAGTGATAAACTGGAAAAACTCGATGGAGTGACTGTAAAGCTCCATGAAGACAAATGCAAACTATGTAAAAAATGTCTAATGGAAGTTTGCATGTTCAAAGCAATAGATTTAGTGGACAATAAAATTACAATTGATTACGACATATGCAGAGGATGCGGACTTTGCGTAAATGCATGCAAATTCGATGCAATTACCATTGATTATACTGCTGAAACTATTGATAATGTAGTTAATAGAATGGACAATTTACTTGAAATTAGAGAATTTTAATTATAAACTTATTTGTGTGAAAAAATGGCAATTTTAAGTGATAAGACTATAAAAGAATATTTAAATGAGGGCAAAATAGAAATTGAACCTCTTTTAGATGAAAAACAAATCCAACCATCTTCCATTGATATGAGACTGGGAGATGAATTTAAAGTTTTTAAAGTTATTAGAAAACCCTATATTGATCCTAAAGATGAAGATGATATTGCATCTTATATGGAATCAACAACAGTTAAAAAAGGTGATGCATTTATAATACATCCAAACGAATTCGCCCTGGCAACTACACTGGAATACGTTAAAGTACCTGAAGATTTGGTTGCAAGAGTGGAAGGGCGTTCAAGTATGGGTAGATTAGGCGTTACCATGCATGTTACAGCAGGATTTATTGATCCTGGTTTTGAAGGCAAAATAACTTTGGAGATATCCAACATTGGGGCAATGCCTGTTGCACTCTATCCTGGCCAAAGGGTTTGTCAAATTGTTTTTGAAACTATGACAACACCATCTGAAATCCCATATGGGCATCCGGATAGAAAAAGTAAGTATATGGGTCAAACCAGCCCTGAAAGCAGTAGAGTTAAATTAGATTATGAATTCGAAAAATAAGTGGAGATTATATTTATGAATCATGATAAAATGTCAAATATTAGTGCGAAAAGAGGATTTTTATGGCC
>ODAI012520375.1_pt1 | contig 13052 bp, 14 predicted proteins | sample 1539321 | NCBI WGS metagenome assembly ODAI01 (sample SAMN02144231, study PRJEB22623) | gut metagenome | biome: sheep rumen | host: Ovis aries | place: New Zealand | reverse complement strand
GGTAGAGCGACGGACTGTTAATCCGTGTGTCGTTGGTTCGAGTCCAACAGGGGGAGCCAAGAGCCTGGTTTTGACCAGGCTCTTTTCTTTTTCGATTCTCTTGTGTTTTCTCCTTTTCCGCAATATCGAGGCATTGTTCGGGGCTGCAAGCGCAGCGCTCTTTTTTGTTGTGCTTTGTGAAGATAGTGTAAAAATAGTGGTAATAGTGGTAAATCGTGGTGGGCCTCTTACACTCATTCCGGCGCTCCTTTCTCTCTTTAGAAAGGCAGATCGTCGTCCGCCATGGTGTCCTCGGTGTACATCATCATAACATCCACATCATCCTCTATTTCGGGGGAAATACGCCTTACTCGCTCTTTGGCTCTTGTGCCTCGGTACAGCGCCCGCAAAAACTCATAATTCTTACGGCGGCGGACAAGCCTTATAAGATTTGATTGTGCTTTGGTCGGTATTACACCAGCTTCAAAAAGCGCCCAATAGGTTTCGGGGAAACCTAAAATGCGAGAAAGTTCTTCGGGGCTTTCTTCAAGAGCTTCTCTTATATCCTTTATGCTGTCGGGCGTAAGAAGCCCGTGGTTGCGCCGATACTTCCGGTTAGCCTGTTCTTCATTATGTTCAAGGATTGCTGTTGCTTGGTTGTCCTCGCAAGCGGCGCAATATAATCCAGTGTAGTAGACCTGTTCACCCTCCACTTCTCCCTCCATTTCGGCTTCAATCAGTTCTGCTCCACAAATAGGACATTTCAGTTCTTCCATTGATGCGTTCTCCTTTCGGGTTATTCGTTGTGCCTCTATTTTCGCATAATCCAGAGGGAAAAGCAAATCGGGAAGTCTTTATATAAGAAATTTTGGGAGTTCACAAAAAGTGTACAAAAATAATTATAAAAAAATCGCAGCTTTCACAGCTGCGTGTTCGATCATCAAAATCGTCTGCCTGTTCGCCGTCCTCGTTGGAAGTTTCTTCGGCAATCACTTCTTCAACAGATGTTTCATCGGGAATGATTTCGTCTTCATTTTCTTCTTCCACAATTTCAACATCGTCATTGGAAATGCCTTCCTCCTCCGTTTCAATTACGGGGACGGGTTCAGTCGAAGCCGAACTTTCCTCGCTTTCATTCGACTCCACTTCTTCAATGATTTGTTCTACTGTTTCCTCGGTTGCAACAACATTTCCCTCACTGTCGTCCGCGAATGCGGAAATGGGGAAAATGCCGATGCAAAGCAGGAAAACCAGCAGAAGCGCAACAATTTTCTTGATCTTCATCTGTGTTTTACCTCCACAAAAATATTTGGTAGTTTATTATGTAAGAGAATATCAAACAATGGAAAGACCCGCAGCCAAATGGCTGCGGGTCTGTTTGCTTGGTGCTTAATAGTTTTGGATTAAACCACATCGAGAACATTCTCTGTATGCAGGCTTGTCGATAATTTCTTCATCATAATTTCTATATCCAGCATGAACATCTTCTTCTTCGGTATCTAAATAAGAATCTTGATGCGCACACAGTTCTTCATATGTCCAGAAAATAGCTCCGCAATAACACTTATATCCATGTACCCAGTGTGTTTCAGCGTCATGATGCACCCAGTCATGACCAAGCGCATCGCCAACGGTTTCCTGGGTTGTAGCGCCGCAACGGGAACACTTATAGTTTACGATAAACGGAGTGGTGCAAGTGGCAGGAGAAGAGCTGATTTCGTGGTTATCGTGACCGAGGGCCGGCGTAGTCGTCCTCTGCGTATCACCACAGCGAGAACACTTCTTCTCGGTATAACCCTCACTGGTGCAAGTAGCCACAACTGAGTTTGAAGTCTTGTAGTCATGACCGTAAGCATTCTTGTAATCACACTTGTAGGAATCGCCGCAGCCGCTGCACTTATACTGTGTATATCCCTTGCTGGTACACGTCGGGGCAATCACAGTTGCTGTGTAATTGTGCGTATGAGCGGGACTTGTAGGCGCAGGCGGATTGGTAGGCTCTGTGGCAGGCGGATTCGTGGGAGCGGGAGGATTCGTGGGCTTAGGCTCTGTGGGCTGAGCCGGCATGTGGGAATCAGCAGGACTATCCGTTGACGGTTGGACAATTGACTCAATTGTTTCTTCGGAGCTGCTGTGTTCTGTTATAACCGCATCAGTAGCTTCGGTCATTTCCTGCGTCTCTGTTGTCACAGGATCAGCGTTGTCCTCCGCAGTTGTCGAGTTAGGCGTAGAAATGACTCCTGTAATAGTTGTGACGTCAGCAGATCCGGTCTTGGGATCATAAGGACCGCCGCAGCCGGTCATGCTGAAACACATCAGCGTGGCTATGATAAAGGCGATTACTCGGCGTTTTAACATCATAAATCCTCCTCTGTTTTTCAACTTTCAGTCAAAAATATATCTCCATTTTAACCGCACACTGGATTTTGGCTGTCTGCACTTGCGTTGCGATAGTATTTTACTACATTTATGATTAATTTGCAAATTAAAAAGCTCTAATATAACTTTTTTGGTGGTTTACAAGAAATTTACAAGTATTATTTTGAAGAAAAGACCCGCAGCTTTCAGGGCTGCAGGCCTTCTCGCCGCACGAGCTTATTTTGTATCTTCTTCAGGGGAACCACTGTAATCCAACCCAAGATCACCGGCGATTTCGAGAGCAAGCTCATAGAGCGAGCTGTCACTCTCATAGAGTTCGTCGCATCGAGAGATGTTTCACCTTCCAGAGAGAAGAAAACATTGTTCCGCTCAAACCATACTTCGTCACAGTAATCGTTCATAAAGCAGCAGATCCAGGCCGGCGTGAAAACCTCGGCCTTCTTTCGCGTCCGCAAGGCCTGCTCTTCCCGCGCTTTCAGTACCCGCGGCTGAATGAAGCAGACATCATCCTGCGTGAGCAGGTCCGCCGTGATTGGGCACTTTGGTCCATACTGGGACCCCTTTGCTTCATAGCTGTCTGTAGCGAAGATAATATTCTCCCGTGTGGTCCGGTCAAACAGCAGAATTGGAAGCACGTCGCGCACCGGCCATTCCTGCGGGTTAATTGTTATAGATGCCATCTCGGTAACATCCCTCCTCTCGGGGGAAAGTAGTTTTACGCAAGCCCCTTCCAACAGGGGCTTATTTGGAACCTTCAAATACGCCCGCTCGATTATTCACCAAGGACATTACAACTTTCTCTGCATTCTGGGTAAGGACCGCCGCATGCGGAGCAGACTGACGGAAGTCTTTCTGGATGACGGTCAAAATAACGCTGTAATCCTGTCCCGGTTTGCGAGTGGCTTCTTGCTCCGGCATCTCTCCAACGACTAACTGAAGCCTTTTGAACGAGCCATGAGATAATGCTCAGCAGAAGATAAACACCAAGCGCCACACCTAAAACGATAAGTTTATCTTTGCTGCTTTTCTCGTTTATTGCTTTCAAAATAGCATTGTCACCTTGATTGAAAATCGTATAGATGCCGAAGATAACGATGGCCCACCAAAGCAAAGTCTCGAAAAGGCGGCGCACATGGATACCAATCTCAACGAAAACGCCTGAAGCGTCCAGACCGGATTTTTTCATCTTGAATAGTCCGTGAATATCCAGGCCTTTGTAGGGCATCCAGAGAGTTGCAGGAAGATCCACAGGGACAATATCGCCCAAAGAGAGACCGCAGCTGACATCAAATTTATAAATCAAAACCAACAGCAGCGGAAATAGAATGATAGATACCAGAAAGTAAAGGCAATATGCGGCAAGATACCATTCGAAGGAAAAGGCAATCGAAAAGATATCTTTAAACCGTACGCCAAAGCCAAAGATTAAAACAAGAAGAAAAACTATTCCCCAAAACGCGAGGTTTTTAATCATACAAAAGATTTTTCTCATACGAGGATATGCTCCTATCAGTAATCAATATATAATACGGCAAATATTTGTGCCGTCATTCATGAGTTTCGGATTCCTGTGCTTTCTTTTCCTTGATTGCACGCAACAGCTTTTGCATAGCTGGTTTCTCCAGGATTTCTTGGAGTTTTGCTCTCTCCAAAGCAACTTCTCTCTCGAACCGTTCGATTTCCTTCAACTGCTCAATTCTTTTTGGTCGCGCACAGCCTCATTAACAACCGACGGAGAAACCTTCCTGACTTTCACCTTCATGAGACGCCCTCACAATTTGCGGTTCGCAGTATCTATATTTTAATTATTTTATTATACAGATAACCACCATAAATTGCAATTAAAATGTGTGTCTCAGCCTGGAATAAATACGATTTAGAAGCACATAGTGCGGAAGAATGCTGCTTCACAAACAGTTCGAAGGGCAAACCGTATTTTCTTGAAATAGATAGTTAATCGGACTATCTTGTTTTGTGTTGATGCTTTGTTCTTCATCCACTTACTGCTTTGTAATTACTAATAATACTTTTCTTTTCTTTCGGAGGAAGCAGAAAGGATTGGTATTTAAAAAGGGAAAGAGAGTGACTATTAGCACACAACATTATGTGTATCAATCATATCAATCTATCTTTCCTTTTTATCTTCAATCTCCCAAAAACATCTTACAGTTATAATATCGCTCCTGCTTGTGTATTACAATCGATCCAACAAACCTATTGGGCAACGGGCCAAAATACCCATACTACAGATAACAATACCTATGGTGTGACTGCCGCGACCAAAAACAACTCCCTCCCAATCTGTGACCAGCCTACGTCCGCGAGGTACAAAGCTGCCACTCAAAGCCCTGCCTAAGTCGCGCCCGTCAAAAGATAATATATCGGGGCGACGGAACTACTATCCACAAAAACCATTAAAAGTTAGAAACAACCTATCGTTCCACCGCCCCATGCCCATTGCCCTCAAAAGCAAAACCAACGCTTTTGTTGACCATGTGTTATACGCATCGATGGGGCAAAAACCAAAAGCTACAACAATGTGTATCAACAGTTTAGCAGGAGCGACGTAACATCGTTAATTATATTAATTATACTAATTGTTATAGTGACCCAACCCGTGTTGTTGCCCGTGACTATACCCGTATATATGATCGTGACCTAACACGGGTATTTGATCGATCATACATACATGTATATGATCGATCAATAACACGGGTATATGATCGATCAATAACAAGAGTTTAATACCCACCGAGCAAAAAAGAAGAGGAAGCTGAAAGAGCCTCCTCTACAATAACTTTCTTATATTTTTACTCACGCCTTATTTTTGCTTGCCACCGCCCGGGCTGCATCCATAGCGGCCTGTTTGAGCGGCTCATAATCTTTGGTCGCACTGCACTTACGCAGTATCGCCATCGGGTCAACAGGGATTTTGTAGACCTTACAAACCTCCGCCAAAAAGTCCGCGTAGTTAATAGGCAGCCTCATGCGTCCAACAATATCGGGCAGTTGTCGGCAGTACCAACCATAGGCCCGCCCGATCTCCGCCATCGCCTTGTCGCCCATTGTGTCTTTGTGTTCTTTTGCGTAAGCCCGGAGATATGACAGGCCCTTCACGCCGATCTTATCCAACAACTCACGGGGAGTAAGACCAGCGTAGTCATCATTGGTTGTTAACCGATAAGGATGGACACCTTCACTCTTTTCCCGCGCAAGCACCTGCTGTTCCAGCGCGTCGATAGCGTCGCTCTTAATCCTTTCCAGCGCCCCACGTGCGGCCTCCGGTTCAAGGGAGTATATCTGTAACAGATAATATGCAAGCTCGTCCTGCGCCACTGTGGGCTCGCGTATGGCGATAATGGTAGAGTCATCGGCCTCCTTAATCATTTCATATTTCATAATTTTCCTCCATATATATGATATTTGTATTGTCTGAAGGTCCAGTGGAGTGAATGGTAGGCAAACTCAATCATCCTGTGCCTCCCCGGTCAATGCAATCTGCATACTCCGCAGGGCGGACCGCAAGCGGCGGCAAGCAGTGGGCTCGGAGACCATCAATTTCTGTGCAAGCACGGCTTGCCAACGACCCTCGGTGTCCATACAGATTTGCAAGACCTCCCTATCCAGCACCGGGATATGGGCGATAGCGTCATCAATCACGCCCAGATATGCTGCGGTGTTAGTAATGCGGTTAGTGATTTCTGCGGCCTCTTCCGGGGGGCAATAACGGCGTTGTTCCCGTAGGGAATCCAACGAAAATCGGATTGTGTGCAGGTCTCTGATTGCTCTCCTAATCTCCTTCTGCGTGCGTGGATATGTCATAGGTCAATCCTCCTCAGTTATTGCAAAAATTGTGTTGTAAGGCACTGCAGTGCCTCGCAAGCTGTTTTACGGCGGCTTTCATGATGATTTAAACTCTGCCTCAGTTATCAGTCCCAAGACAAAATCAGTAGCGGCTGCGGTGATTAAATCAATCAGTGCAGGCAAATCAGCGCCCGTGCGGTCGGGTACTACCGTGACAATGGTGATTTTCTTTTTCATGTTTCAATCCTCCATAGTTATGTATTAAAAGGGTAACCCATCATCGGGGCCCTGTATCGACCAACTTGTAATGTTGCTGTAAGTGATTTCTTCGGGTTCGGGTTCTTCTTCCTGCTCGGGCTCTTGTCCTTCAAATTCTTCTTCGGCTTCTTCATCAAGTTCTTCTTCTGTTACCGCCGCCTTGGGCGGCCCGGAAAATATGGGCTTGTCTTTTGGCTTTGGCGCGTCCTTATACTGCAACAATGCTTGTGCGGCTCTGAGCTCTTCGGGGTCAGCGGCCTCTTCCTGCGCTGCTTCCTCTTCGCGGCTCTTTGGTTTCCGCGTCCAGTAGCCTGTGGGGTGTGCCTCCATCCATGCGTCAACAGCAACCTTGATATCGTAGTAATTTCTATAACAGAGCGGTGCCGGAGTGAAACAGTGATCATGGACAAAACCATAAAGCCCAAATATCTGTTGATTACCATTGCGGATATCCATAATCAATCCGTGCTCCATAAGGATCTTAATGCACTTGCTAATCGTGGGGACGCTGCATCCGATCTGCTCAGCTAAAAAGCTCTCTGTGACGCGGAACACCGGAATCCCGGCGTACATTTGGTGGTGGGAGTCAAATTTACGAGTACAGTGGTTGATGTTGGACATAATCAATCCTAATACAATCGTGGCTGTCGGATTTTTTAGGAGCTTATATATATCTGCACTGCACGTTGGCAGATACACCGGGGACGCTGGGGAACCCGGGCGCTGGTTTGTGTTTTGTTTTGCCATTGCTTCTTCCTTCCTTTCGCTGGGGCGTGGGGCGGAAATCCGCCCCCTTGGGGTTACTCCAAATCTGCGAGGATCAAGCTCAACGGATTGATATAATCGCCGCCAATCCTGTCTCTGTTAGTTGCCAACGACTTAGCACATGCTGCAGCAATGGCTATGTCCAACGGGCTAATGTCGCTTTGCTGTTCGGCATTTTCTTTGCGCTTGCGCTTCTCCATATTATCCATAACATCCTCCATGTATCAACCGCCTGCTTAATGGTTCGGCGGCCCAACCAATATATATTTTATTGTGTAAGAGAAAACCAAAAATAAAAAATAAATTCAGCTTTTATATAAGAAAAAGGGGCCATGTATCAACTACATGACCACTGGGGATGATTTGCTACTAATCAGAAAATGTAAAATTTTATATTTCTTTCGATGCATTCACTTTATAAATAGTCGAGCGCAAGCAGAAACTCGATTTTAAAAACGGACTCATTTTTGACATATTAAGCCATAAAAATCGACATCTCAGGAAAAAGTTTGATCTCTGTAATCAAACACTTTGACAAAATCGTCAAACTATTATAAATAATATTCATAAAATCGACTATATATGCAACAAAATCGGGTTTTTCGTCAAATATAGCTTAAAAACCAATAAATATACATAAAATCGACTTTTGTATTCACCAAAAGCGGCAGCCCATTCTTCCTCCCCGCATCGGGGAGGAAGAGGGGGCCAAGCCGCAAGGGGGTGATGGCAGGGCCGTAACTCCGGGCCCGCAGGCCCTAAAACCAATGAATCTATAAAAGATTATTTCAATCAACTCAAGATTTTGGCTTAAATAATTTATAGTATATAATTATATATTACAAAGTGCTGCTTCAATTTTGGCGGCTGCTTTTTGGATTGCGTCCGGCAGCAGATGAACATACACCGTGGATGTGACAACCGTGGATGCATGACCGAGTAGATGTGATATGGTTTGCAGGTCAATCCCGGCTGCAAACAGGGTGGAAGCGTATGTATGGCGGAGGGAGTGCAGGTTTGCCCCCTTGACACCTATGGCATTATATATGATAGATACACTCCGACGCAATAGGTCAACTGTGGCGGGAGTTCCGGCGCTCGTCCGTATGATGTGTTGTGACGCGCTACAGCCTCTTGTGAGCTGTTGTAGCGCTTCCTGGGCGACGGAGGGCAGGGGAATATCCCGGACGCTGTGCGAGCTTTTTGGCGTGGTGTATTGCACTGTGGAGCCCTGCTGTAATGTCCCGGCTTTGTCCCGATTGCGAATTTTTGCGGCGTTACGCCTTATGTGCAAGACCTGCGTACCCTTGTCCCAATCATCAACGCGGAGCGCAACAGCTTCGCCGGCACGAATACCTGTCGAAATCATCAAGATAAAGGCTTGTCCGTAGTGCCAATAGGGGACAGCGTTAGTTAAATCACTACAATTTCGTATTCTCCGACACTCAGTAATAAAGGCAGCACTTTCGGAAGGTGTTAAAAATCGGATGTTATTGCTTTTAAATTTGTCCCGGGAGATCATTTTAAGTCCATCCATCGGGCTTTTTGATAGAAGATCATCAACAACAGCCCGCCGAAGTGCCTCTTGCAAATAGTCATATGCTTTTTTGATTGTGCTATATGATAGTCCATTATCTTTCATTTCCCACAGCCATTCGGAAAGCTGCGCGGGCGTGAGATCGGATAACTTGCATCTCCCTAAAGCCGGAAGAATTTGATGGCTTATTGTACACTCCAATCTGTCATAGCTTGACGCTTTTATATCAGATTTTTTGTAGATTGTCATCCATGCAACCATCCAATCCTTGACCGTGGATGGTTGCGCTGGTTTTAAATCATCCGGCGAAAAATCGCGCATTTGCCGCCGTACATCGGCGGCGCTATCCCCAGCGAAGGAATATTGTGTGCCATCAATGGTCAACCGGCCATAAAACCGGCTCTTAACTTGGCGCACACTCCCTGTGCCTTTTTCTCTCCTTTTTCGTGGCATTTCTTGACCTCCAAATATCAAAAATCACCACGATATTGCAAAAATAGTGCAAACATCAAATATATACAACAACGGGATGCTATGAGTATCCACAATACATTGTATCAATAGCAAGATAACGCCAACAATATATTGTGTTTTTTACTCTTCATATTCCTCCTTAGCTCAGTCGGTAGAGCGACGGACTGTTAATCCGTGTGTCGTTGGTTCGAGTCCAACAGGGGGAGCCAAGAGCCTGGTTTTGACCAGGCTCTTTTCTTTTTCGATTCTCTTGTGTTTTCTCCTTTTAGCTCCGCCTTTGCGCAATGCGATCACGGGCTGGTCTTGCTGAACGATTGGAGCTCCTCCCGCAGAGCGGCGACGGCCTTTTGGTAGAAGTCCGCGTAGCTTCCGCCGGCGTCGATGCTGACGCCGCAGCGTTCTACGCGCACACCGGCGTCCTGGAGGGCAGCCTGCTTATAGAAGCTGTCCTTCTTTTCGGGCTCATAGAATACGCACTTCCCACAGCCGCTCTTTTCCCGCAGCCTGCGGCCCAGCAGCCACCAGAGGTCAAACTCGGAAAAGTCCATGGTCAGGCCCAAAACGTACACGTCCCCCACCAGGAAATAATCCACCCAGGACTTGAATTTCAGATCGCTTGCGTGTCTCTGATAGTCGTCGGCGCGGGCCTTGTTGTGCTCGATGATTTCGTGGATCAGTCTTGCGTATTCGTCGTGGGACAGGACGATGGAGCTGGGGCAGCGCAGCTCCCCATGGATGTGCCAGATATCCGGCGCGTCGGGCTTCAGCCGGTTGAAGCTGTGAAGCAAGTACTTCCGATCGGGGGCCTCCTGCGTGGTCTTTGCGTAATTCAGCTTTCCGCGCCTGGACAAGCCGGGATAGCTGCGATAGAGCTCGGCTTCCGCTTCGTAGCTGTAGTTTGTGGTGAGTACCGCGTCAAAGGGCATGCTGAGCAGAGCTTGTAGATTCCGGTTTTGGGGATAGCTTTTTTTGTTCAGCAGCGCCGCGTACTTCTCGTGCCTTGCGTGATCCTCCACGATGGAGGTTGCCAGGGTCATTACCGTGTTGGGAAGATGAAAGCCTGTTTTCGTCTCGTTTTCATAGTTCCGGGGATCCACGCCGCTCCTGGCGACCTCCAGAATCAGATCATGCCAGGAAACACTGGTATTGTAGCTGAGCCCGTTGCCCAGCACAAGCACCTGCGGCCGCCGCTTTGTGATGTCATAGCTTTTCCATACGCCGTATTCCATGGGATACACCCCTCTTTCTCTGAGATCAGAAACAAATCGGAGAATCCAACAATGGTAATATTTTATCACGATCTCAATCCGATTGCAAGCTGTATTGCATAAAGCTGAGACAGAAGCTTTTTCGAAAAAATGAAATAATCACACTTTTTTGTTGATTTTCGCGGAAATATGCGGTATGATACACAAGATATGGGGATATGCCTGTCCAATGGACGCGAAAAAGCCCCCAACAGATGATTTTTGCATTTTTACGAGGATACCGCATATATGAAAAGAGGAAAATTTGAAGCCCGGGCCGGGGAGCCGACCATCCGGCAGACCGAGCTGGCCGAGCCGCAGAGCAGCGCGGCGGAAAAAGACACGGCAGCTGCCGCAGCGGCGCCTTCGGAGCGCCGCAGACCGGATTGGCTGCTGGTTCTGGTGCCGGTGCTGGTGGTGCTTGCCGTGGCGGCCATTGTCACCTTCGGCATCCTCCAGGATCGGGAAGAGGCCGCCTCGAACATCGGCCTGACCAAGGAGCAGACCTTGGAGGCCTTCCGGAACGCGGCGGAGATCCTGGAGCATGAGGATATGGTGCTGACTCTGACGCCGGATCCGGCGGGGGAGGGGGATATCCCCATTGTCATCACCATCCCGCCCAGCCGCAGCAAGGTCAGCGTGGATCTGAGCGGCGTGGAGCAGGATCTGGAGAACGGCGTCGGCAAGGTCAGCCGCCGCCGCTACAATCTGAATCCCGGCGACTATATCTCCCTGGATCGCTCCGTGCTCCGGGAGGAGGCGGAGAAGGTGGAGGCAAAGTACGCCCAGCCCTTTATTCAGTCCTTCTACAGCGTGAGCGCCTACACTGCGGGAGAGAGCGAGCACCATGTTCTGACCTTCAATCTCGGGCAGCGGGAGCTGGCAATCTCCGCCGATGAGATCAGCGAGCTGCTCTACGACGCCTATATGCGCAGCGATATGGCGCCCCAGCTGCACTATTCCGCCCGCATCCCGGAGCCCCTGGACGCGGCGGCCATCACCAAATCCTGCAGCACCAGACCCAGAAACGCCCAGCTCAACGAGGAGACCTTCGAGATCACCCCCGACGTGCCGGGCTACGGCATCAATGAAGATGAGCTGCAGCAGATGCTGATGAACGCCAAGGCCGGCGTCGCGTATCAGCTCCCCCTGGGGGATCTGCCCGCCTCCATCACCATGGCGGACATCGAGAACTCCCTCTTCTCCAACATTCTGGCGGAGGCCCATACGCCCCACACCTGGGTTGACGACCGCACCCACAATCTGATTCTGGCCTGCGAAGCCATCAACGGCAAGATCCTGATGCCGGGGGAGGGGTTCTCCTTCAATGAGACCGTGGGCGAGCGGACGGAGAAGAAGGGCTACCGGGAGGCCACGGTCTACGTGGGCGGCCATTCGGTGCCGGAGCTGGGCGGCGGCGTGTGCCAGGTGGCCTCCAGCATCTACTGGGCGGTGCTCCAGGCGGATCTGGAAAACGTGGAGCGCCACTGCCACACCTATCTGGTTACCTACGTGCCCATGGGCATGGACGCCACCATCTACTGGGGGGCGCTGGACTATCAGTTCAGGAACAACAGCCCCTATCCCATCAAGATCGAGGCCGACGTGTCCGACGGAGACGTACACGTCTATCTGCGGGGCCGGGAGTGGAAGGACTACTCCGTGAAGCTGAACTATGAGGTTCTGGAGGAGATCCCCTACGAGACCCACGAGCGCCTGGTGCCCAACGACGGAAGCTACAAGAACGGAGATACCGTCGTCTATCCCTACACCGGCTACCGGGTCAACACCTACCGCACCGTCATCCGGGACGGCGAGGAAGTGGAGACCACCAAGATCGCCTACAGCCGTTACAGCAAGCGGGACAAGGTGATCGCGGTGCTCTACACACCGCCTGCCACCACCGAGGAAAGCGGCGGCGCGGAATCACATTCTGAGTGAAAAGAGGGAGTCTTATGATTACCGTCAACGCAATGGGGGACGCCTGCCCCCTGCCCGTGGTGAAAACCCTGAACGCCATCAAGGGCCTGACCGGCCCGGAAACCGTGGAGACCCTGGTGGACAACCCCACCGCCGTGGAGAATCTCCGCCGTCTGGCCCAGTCCAGGGGCTGCAGCTTCTCCTCGGAGAAGCGAGGTGAGGCGGAGTACCGGGTCCTGCTGGGCGTCGGCGCCGAGGCCGAGCTGCCTGCAGAGGAAGCCCCCGCCTGCTATATTCCCCCCGCCAAAAAGCGGGTGGTGGTGGCCGTCACCGCCGACCACATGGGAGAGGGAGACCCCAAGCTGGGCCGCACCCTGCTCAAGGGCTTTCTCTTCGCCCTGGGTCAGCTGGAGGAGCTGCCCGCCGTCATCCTGTTCTACAACGGCGGCGCGGCCCTGAGCTGCGAGGGCTCTGAGTCCCTGGAGGATCTGAAGGCCCTGGAGAGCCGGGGCGTGGAGATTCTGACCTGCGGCACCTGTCTGAACTTCTACGGGCTCAGCGAGAAGCTGCGGGTGGGCAGCGTCACCAATATGTACAGCATCGTGGAGACCCTGGCCGGGGCCGACCTGGTGCTGCGTCCCTGATGCGGGAAAAGAAGCCCCGGCTCTTTTTCAGCTTCGCCGCCACAG
>ODAI012328056.1_pt1 | contig 13052 bp, 10 predicted proteins | sample 1539321 | NCBI WGS metagenome assembly ODAI01 (sample SAMN02144231, study PRJEB22623) | gut metagenome | biome: sheep rumen | host: Ovis aries | place: New Zealand | reverse complement strand
TTTTGAGAATGCCGGTACCTCGATACCGCAGAAGTCCTTGTCTTTCAACTTGTACGAACCGACCACGCCAATCATAGCGGCATTATCTGTCGTATATGAGAACTTAGGGATATAGATGGGCCAACCAAATCGCTTTGCGTGGTCGTGGAAGGCATTTCTAAGACCGTTGTTTGCTGATACGCCACCAGCCACAGCTACATGCTTTATGCCTGTCTGCTTTACTGCCAAACGGAGTTTCTTCATCAGGATATCAACAACCGTCCATTCCAATGATGCTGCTATGTCTTCCTTATGATGCTCTACAAAATCCGGATCTTCCTTCACCCATTTCTGAAGTGAATAGAGGAATGATGTCTTCAAGCCTGAGAAAGAATAGTCAAGTCCTGGGATGTGTGGCTCGGCAAACTGATAAGCCTTCGGATTTCCCTGACGGGCAAGTCTGTCAATGATAGGACCGCCCGGATATCCCAAGCCCATTACCTTTGAACACTTGTCAATAGCCTCACCGGCAGCATCATCGATTGTCTGGCCGAGAACCTCCATGTCGTTATAGGCATTCACCTTGACAATCTGCGAGTTACCTCCTGATACCAACAGACAGAGGAAAGGGAATGGTGGGGCGTTGTCCACTATCTTATATCCTCCCTCGGCAGTCTCATCTTCCACTCTTTCCTGAATGAAATGAGCCATTACGTGTCCTTGAAGGTGGTTGACATCAATCATAGGAATGCCGAGTGAACGTGCGAAGCCCTTTGCAAAGCTTACTCCTACAAGGAGCGAACCCATAAGTCCGGGACCTCGGGTAAATGCAACAGCCGACAGCTCTTCTTTTTTCACGCCTGCCTGTTTCAGAGCCTGATCCACCACAGGAACCACATTCTGCTGATGTGCTCTTGAAGCCAGCTCTGGCACAACTCCGCCATAAGCCTCATGCACTTTCTGTGAAGCCGTTACGTTGGAAAGCAGCACACGACCATCCATTACGGCAGCCGAAGTGTCGTCGCAACTTGACTCTATTGCCAAAATATATTTCTTCTCCATAGCGAATTATACTATCAAAATATTCCCCCTCGGGGGGATAGGGGGTCAATACGTCAGCACTTCCACTCCATGCTCCGTCATAAGAAGCGTGTGCTCCCATTGTGCGGAAGGAAGCTCATCCTCCGTGATAACCTCCCAACCGTATTCGTCGTCAGCATCAATAAATACCTTTGGCGATTCCATGTTGATCATAGGCTCAATGGTGAACACCATACCAGGAACAAGAAGCATGCCAGTTCCGCGATAGCCAGTATGCATAACCTCCGGCTCCTCGTGGAATTTCAATCCAACTCCATGACCGCAAAGGTCTGTCACGATTCCATAGCCGTATTTCTTACAATGCTTCTTGATGGCATGACCGATATCGCCCACGAAACCGTAAGGCTTTGCTGCCTCCATACCGATTTCCAGACATTCCTTGGCAACACGCACAAGCTGTTCCTTCTCTGGAGTGGTCTTGCCTATAATGAACATACGAGAGGCATCTGCATAATAGCCGTCAAGGATAGTGGTAAAGTCCACATTTATAATATCACCTTCCTCAAGAACATCCTCTTCCTTTGGAATGCCGTGACAAACCACCTCATTGATGCTTGTACATACAGACTTAGGGAATCCCTCATAGTTGAGGCAGGCAGGAGTAGCGTTATGATCCTTGCAATATTGCATGCAGATATCATCAATCTCCTGAGTGTTCATTCCTGCGTGGATATGCTTTGCCACCTCATCCAAAACGCCCGTGTTCACGACACCGGCACGACGTATGCCCTCAATCTGTTCTTCGTTGAGAATCAAATCGCGAGTAGGCACAAGCTTACCTTTGCTCTCCCAGTACATCACCTGCTTATCCATCTCGGTGAGAGGCTGACCGGGAAGACAATGCCAACGTTTTTTCTTTGCCATTTTATTTGTTTTCTGTGCAATTCAACCATAAAGTTTGAAGCACTTTTTTTAATTTGAGTGCAAAATTAATTCATTTTCCGCACACTTGCAAATAAATCACAGGAAATATTTGTTTTTGTCCCAAGCAAGAAGTATCTGCCTCCGTTGATACAAGGAACCAAACTCGATGAACCTCCGCTCTTTCTCTTATACAGAATAAGAGCTTCATCGAGTTTGGTTAGGAGGAACATAGGAGGATTATAGGAGGATGAGCGAACCTAAAGAGAAATAAGTTGCAAGGAAAGAACAAAGTTTTCCCTGTAAGTCTATATAAAAATCCCACACCGTCAAGGATTTTCACCTGCCAGTGTGGGAATGAGAGAGTTGTTGATGTCGTGTCAAAGTGCGTGATTTTTGATATCTACCATTTTTCTACGTTTTTTTGTTTGGAAAGCTGATTTCGGGGCTTATTGCTTGGTGTTAAAATGAATAAGGTTTCATTTTCATGCCCCAGAACCATTGTTCCGTCCCCCTTGTAAAAGTCTTTGATGCAACGGCAATCTACAATCCCCCATTTGGGATTGGTTGATATTATGTATTTTCCTTTGGTGATTATACCAACCTTGGTATAATCAAATTTTGTCTGCTCGGTTTCCGACAAATAATAGGGATATTGAAATGTCGTACCCTTGTTTGTGTGATATATTATTATGCCTTGGGTAAATTCATAATAATCTTTTAATTGGTTATCATAGTCATATGCTGTTTGCCACTTTGTCCCCATCAAATCTGATGTGGAAATTGTGACCTGCGCCTTTGAAGTCCCTATACAAGTAATAAAAGTGAAAAAAAGAAATATTAAATGTTTCATAACGTCTGATTTATGAGTGCAAAGATAGACAAAATTTTCAATACAAGAAATAAAAAACTCTTTTAATTTAAAGAGAAGAATAGTACAACTTGTATTCTAATCCCACAAAGATGAGGAACCTGCAGGCTTGTTTATTGATGGTAGGAATTTAATGAAAACTACATCAATACGTTCACCGACTCTACTTCTGCATTCGCTGTCTATACGAGAATTTCCATCATAAATTTTCCCATCGTATTCAAATTCATATATTAATTCTTGCGAAGCATTTCCTCTCGAGGTATTGCTTAATCGATAAGTTATGAGAGCTCTTGTCTTTGTGCCAAATGTATATAGAACAAAATCCTCAGCACAAAAAAACACAATGAGAATAAATATCCATCCCAAAGGACTCACAAAAAACAAGAGCAACTTTTCACAGAGTGTAAACTTATTTCTGTTCTGCTTCTTTTTTGCCTCAGATAAGGGTTTCCTCGGCTTGGCAGGCTTATCTCTATGACGTTTCTTCTTTTTTCTTAAAACCATAACATAAATTTGAAACCATCTTATTGTTCTTTATCGAGGGCAAAGGTAAACAAAATTTTCAATATCACAAAGAAAAAATACAAGAAAATCAAGGATGATATAAGCTCATGCCTTTAATGATGTTCCTATCTGACAAGGAAGTAAATCCGATTAAAATACACATAAATCACAATACAAATACCATTATATTACCATAGTTAATGGTATCTTTATGGTATTTATATGGTATTTTAATGGTATTTATATGGTATTTACTTAGGAGGAAAATCGGAAGTAGGGTGGATGATGAGCGAAATTATTTGCCCTTTGATTTGCATAATCAGAAAAATAATAGTACCTTTGCAGTCAGAAATCAGAGACGTGCGCCAGCCTTTGAGGCTGACACGCACTATTTCTTCGTGCGAGGATGCTTCGCACGTTGCAGTCAGATATTTAGACAGCAGCGCCCCGGCTTTGTCGCTGGTCCATTATCACTTGTGACTTGGGCGAGAGGAAAGTCCGGGCAGCATAGAGCGCTCCGCTCCCGAAAATAGGAGTTACCGGTGACGGTAAGATCGGACAGAAGAGAATGACTGCATCTCTCGGCTTTAGCCCTAACTCGTTTATCGCCATTGCCGTGGAGGTGTCAAGGTGAGAAGGTGAGGTAAGAGCTCACCAGGCCGGTGGTGACATCGGTGCTGTGTCTTCCGGAGGCTGCAAGTTCGCGTATACCATCGTCAGAGGGTTGCTCGCCCGATGTCATCCGACTACGGTGGAGGGTAGAACGCTTGAGCCTGGGGGTAACCTCAGGACTAGATAAATGACAAGGCACACCGCTTGCTGAGAGGCTTGCGGATGTACAGAACCCGGCTTATAGGGGCGCTGCTTTCTTTTGAGACCCATCAAGGCCTCTCCCCCCGCCATCCCCAGTAGGGAGGGAGCCGGAGAGCCAATATATAATGAACGCCAAGACGCAAAGACACAAAGGAAAGGAAAAATCAGCTTTGCGTCTCTGTGTCTTTGCGTTTAAAATATTATGGAACAATGAAAAATCCTTTTGTCACAAGATCTCTTAGCCTAAAGTCTATTAAGGAAATATTGATATCGCTCTATAATGACTTTATGGCAAAGCGCGTTCTGGCTTCTGCAAGTCGGTTGACATATTCAACCTTGCTTGCTACTGTGCCTATCCTTGCGGTCGTCTTTGCCATAGCACGAGGTTTCGGCTATAATATCTACATAGAGGAGTGGTTCCGCGATTTGCTCAAGGCTCAGCCGGATGTGTCGGAGATAATAATCGGGTTTGTCAATTCATACCTTATTAATACTAAGAAAGGCGTGTTCCTCGGCATTGGACTTCTTTTCATGCTTGGAACGGTCCTGATGCTGATTAGTACGATAGAAGAGACTTTCAACGATATATGGCTTGTGCGAAAGCCTCGTTCCATGTTCCGCACGTTTACCGACTATATGGCTTTGCTCTTCGCATTCCCTATAGTTATTGTGACGATATCGGGTTTGAGTATCTGGATGCAGGCATTCAACCGCCACCTTATAGATATAACGATCATAGGTCCGTTGATGAAGTTCTTCATAGAACTCATCCCATACGTGGTTATGTCGGCTGTATTTGTGGCTCTGTATGTCTTTATGCCGAATACCAAGGTGAAATTCCGTTCAGCCCTATGGCCGGGAATTGCTGCAGGTATTGCTATGCAACTGTTCCAGCTCATTTACATCAATTCCCAGATATGGGTGAGCAATTATAATGCTATCTATGGATCTTTTGCCGTTATCCCTCTTTTCATGCTGTGGATGCAAATCTCATGGACAATTATTCTTGTGGGTGCGGAGCTGTCATATACCATACAGAATCATGATGACTTCCTTTCAAATAATTCGCAGGCGGACTTGTCATACAAGGCAAGGATGGTACTGTCTATAAAGATAATGTCTATTGTCTGCAAACGCTTCTCTGAAGGCAAGCTGGCTTATAGTTCCATGCAGTTGAAAGAGCAGCTTGGAATTTCGATGCGTGTGTTGTCGAAACTCCTCTATGACCTTCAGCAGATACATTTCCTTGCAGAGATAATGCACGATGACAAAGGTGAGGAAGTGCTCTATCAACCGGCAGAAGCCCTTAATAACCTAACCATAGGCGAATTGCATTCACGCCTTTCAAAACTCGGTACAAACGTAGATTCCGACATCTTGTCAGCATCGAAAGAGTGGGAGTCTGCCATTTTGCTATATGACGAATATCTTGATAAAGCAAGGAGTATTGAGTTGAAGAAGTTATAAGGGGGGAACTACGGCCTCTCCCCCCGCTTTACACATACTCCGATGTTATCAACATCGGACTTCCCTCCGTAGGGAGGGAGCCGGAGGGCGAAAAGGGGAAGAACTCCATTTCTCACTTTTCATTTTTCATTTATATTTTGGCACACCTTTTGTTTTACGCATAGCAAATAAATAAAAATATTAACGCATCATCGTTTTTATGGCTTTTGCCGGCTCTAAATATCCTTTAGAGGAATGCCTTTAAGCGCTCCGGCTCCCTCTCTACGGGAGAGGGCGGGGGGAGAGGCCGAAGCCTTGCGATGTTTATTCATTATATTTACTATGCAAAAAGGTAACATCGGGGTTACAACCGAGAACATCTTCCCCGTCATCAAAAAGTTCTTGTACAGTGATCATGAGATTTTCCTTCGTGAGATGATTTCAAATGCCGTTGACGCTACACAGAAGCTCAAGACATTGGCTGAGCGTGGCGAGTTCAAGGGCGAACTGGGTGACCTTACCGTTCATGTTTCTCTCGACAAGGAGGCTGGCACTCTCACTATCTCTGACCGTGGTATTGGTATGACAGAGGAGGAGATTGACCGCTATATCAATCAGATTGCATTCTCGGGCGTAACAGACTTCCTCGAGAAATACAAGGACAACGCTAATGCCATTATCGGTCATTTCGGTCTTGGCTTCTACTCTTCATTCATGGTTTCTGACCGTGTGGATATCATCACACGTTCATATAAGGACGGAGCAAAGGCCTTGAAGTGGACTTGCGACGGTAGTCCTGAGTTCGAGATTTCTGATGCAGAGCGCGACAGTCGCGGTACAGATATCGTTCTCCATATCTCTGATGATTGCAAGGAGTTCCTTGAGAAATCAAAGATAGAGTCTCTCTTGAACAAGTATTGCAAGTTCATGGCAATACCTGTTGCCTTTGGCAAGAAGCAGGAGTGGAGTTCTGAGAAGAAGGAGATGGTTGATACCGACAAGGACAACATCATCAATGATGTAGAGCCACTCTGGACAAAAGCCCCATCTTCACTCAAGGACGAGGATTACAAGTCATTCTATCGCACACTCTATCCTATGCAGGATGAGCCTCTGTTCTGGATTCACCTCAACGTGGACTTCCCATTCCACCTCACAGGTATCCTCTATTTCCCACGCATACAGAGCAATATCGACCTTCAGCGCAACAAGATTCAGCTCTATTGCAATCAGGTGTTCGTAACTGATCAGGTTGAGGGCATCGTACCTGACTTCCTCACACTTCTTCATGGTGTTATTGATTCTCCGGACATCCCATTGAACGTAAGCCGTTCTTATCTCCAGAGCGACGCTAACGTGAAGAAGATCTCAACATACATCACAAAGAAAGTGGCTGACCGTCTCAACGGTATCTTCAAGAACGACCGCAAGGACTATGAGGAGAAGTGGGATAAGCTCAAGATCTTCATCAACTACGGAATGCTGACCGATGAGTCTTTCTATGATCGTGCAAAGGACTTCTCTCTCTTCAAGGACACAGAAGGCAAGTACTTCACATTCGAGGAGTACAAGACTCTCATCAAGGACAACCAGACCGACAAGGATGGCAACCTCATCTACCTCTACGCTAATAATAAGGAGGAACAGTATTCATACATCGAGGCTGCAAAGGCAAAGGGATATTCTGTTCTCTTGCTCGATGGCGAGCTTGATACTCCTACAATCAATATGTTTGAGCAGAAGTTCGAGAAGTCACGCTTCACACGTGTTGATGGCGATATTATTGATCGCCTTATCGTGAAGGACGAGGTTAAGAAGGTTGATTTCTCAGAGGAAGAGGTTGCCAACATCTCTGAGGTGTTCAAGTCACAGATGCCTGCAATCGAGAAGACCGACTTTATGGTACAGGTTCAGGCTCTCGGAGCTGAGGCTGCCCCTGTTATGTTCACCCAGAACGAGTATATGCGCCGTATGAAGGACGCAAGCCGTTTCCAGAGCGGTATGGGCTTCTACGGTCAGATGCCAGACTCATACACCCTCGTGCTCAACTCTGACCACGCAGTCGTTAAGGCTATCCTTGCTGATACAAATGCCAACACAGCAGAGGCTCTCAAGCCTATCCTTGCTGAAATCAAGGGACTTGAGGCTCGTAAGAAGGTTCTTGAGGCTGAGCAGAAGGATAAGAAGGCAGACGAGATTACGGATGCTCAGAAGAAGGACCTTGAGGAAACACGCAATAACATTACTGCTGAGCAGAAGAAGAAGTCTGACGTTCTCGCTGGCTATGCTTCTAAGAACGACAAGGTTCACCAGCTTATCGACATCGCCCTCCTTCAGAATGGTATGTTGAAGGGAGCTGCTCTCGACAAGTTCCTCAAGCGTACAGTAAGTCTCTTGGGATAATCGCATAAATAATAAGTTATAAACGCCAAGGCGCGAAGACACAGAGTTTAAAAGCTCATGCCTTCGCGTCTTTTTTCATATTGTTGTCTGTTTGATGAAAAGGCTTGTCAATGCAAAAGAAAAAACTTTATTGTGAGCCTGTTCGGATTTAATGATTATCTGTGCCGAATAATATATCCATCAAGGCCTCGCCAAGTCCTTCACTATCTTCCTCGCTCCAAATGAAAGGAAAGTTGATTTTAATTCCCAACTGAAGATTCTGATGATTAATATTGCCTGTAATTCTCGTTGGCTCTTGATTGTTCTGTGAATAATTTATGTCATACTTTGAACCAACACCAATGTTGTACGAATAGTTGATATAAAGGGCTATAGATGAAAAAATGTATAAGTCCATGCCCACGGAAGGGGCAAACGAAATTACTGGTGCCTTGACCGAACAATTATATTCTGTGGTTATGCCTTTGTTTTGGTTCCACCATTTGGAATTTTGATTGCCGCTAAAATAAACATTTGTATTTGCTCCCAAATAAGGCTGGATACGCCATTCGTAAGGTGCCGGATACCATCTACCACCTGCTGATACCGATTCTTGAACAGGTGCGACCATATCCCTGATTATTTTTATTTTCTCATTTTGATACCCCAATCTCAACGAGAAGTGGGTATCCGGAATGTAATACTCTGCACCCAGATATGTCACCTTGCCATGTTTTGACGATAAGTGGTTGATGGGATTTTGTTTGATTTTGAAAAACGTAAAACCAATATTAGTATCAATAGCCCATTGTCGCCGCTCATCTTGGGCATAGACGGCAGATATTACTGACAATACGGCGAATAAACAAATTATCTTACTTATTTTCATAATCATCTTTTTTTGCCAAAACACTAACTATCACTCAAAACGGTAGGTAGATTGGTATAAATTCAGTACAAAGGTACAAAAAATATATGAGACGAAAAAATATTTCCCTTATATCTTTTGGGGATTCCCTTATTGTGGTATGCGAATTCTGTGTAAGTCCCTTGTATATCCGCACCAAACTCGGTGTACCTCCCATTTCTATAGTGGAGCTATATGGTGGATATTTTTGTTAATAAAATATGTGATGCAAGGAAATGATAAAGATGCAAAGTTGATGTGGTTGAATCACGTTAATTTAGTGTGAATTAAAATGTCTTTGGATAGAAACAAACATTGTAGGACGTTCGTTCCTCCTTCGCTAATCCTTCGCTATTCCTTCGTTCATCCTATAGTTAATAATAAGGTGTGGATAGGAGGGAAAAGGGATTCACAACGGACTTACATGGGAGGAACTTGGGAACTTCACCCTTAGAATACGGTCAGGCGTAAGGTGAGGGAATGGAATAAACTTTTACTTGGCAGGTGGTCGCCCATCTTCTGGTCAAATACCTTGCTGTGTCGAGAGCCCATGAACATATCAAACGTGCCAATACCATACATGAGTGTGAATCGGCTCTTCTCGCCATTCTCGTTGAAGTCGTAATATAATCCCGCCTCTGCAAATAGTCCTGGCTGAAAAGCATCATACACATGCTTGTTCTTTGATTCTGTTGCTTCTGAAAAATGATGATGATAAGAGTCGTCATAGAAGGTTATTGGGGTTCGACTAACCTCAAATTGCTCATAGGGTATTGGACTTAGCATTACCGTACCGCCTATAGCTATACCTGCTCGCTTTATTATTGGCAGAATATAAGTGGCAGATGCAACAAGGTCAAATTGCCTTCTCCAATTAGATTCTCCGTCATCATCAGTTCCTTTTTCGTAAGTGTAATGATATCCTTGATCGTGCCAGCTTTCGGAATATCCATCCCAATAGAGCATTCGAAAACCTAAACCGACATTGAAATTGGTATTAAACCGATAACAACCTTGCAAGCCCCATCCGACCATAGTTTGACTTGAATAGCCATTAAACAGAACAGAACCGTCAATACAAACGCCCCACTTCGTCAGTTTGCGCTTCGGCTTTACCTTTACCTCTGATTCCTCTGTACTATCCGCAAAATTCTGTGCCGTAGCGGTCATTATTCCGCCAAGCAAGAGGACTATGGTCATAATAATGTTTTTTGTCTTCATGTTCAAAAATGATGATTTTCGATACAAAGGTAGTGAAACCTGTATGGTGGTACAAGGAGATTCCCCTAAAAACAGATAGGGAATCCCCCATTGTGGTATGAGAATTTTGTGTAACTCCCATTTATATGATGATTAGATGGATTTTTTGTCAATAAAATATGTTAGTGCAAGGAAATGATAAAAAAAGCAAAGTTAATATGGTTGAATCACATTAATTTTGCACCCAGAAATCATAACATAACTAAAACTGTGTATTTTTGCATTATGAGAAGACTACTAACGCTATCCGTTGGGGTGTTGTTCCTGTTGGTTCTTGTGGGGGCTCCTGCAAGTGCGGCAAAGCCTTTACCTCGACAGCAACTCATAAACCGGTTGGCAAAGATACAGCAGAAAGGCTATATGTACGGTCATCAGGATGATCCTTTCTATGGCATTACGTGGGAATGGGATGATAACCGATCAGATACATACGACCTTGTAGGCGACTATCCCGGTGTGATGGGCTTTGACCTTGGAGGTCTTGAGATGGGTGATGATAAGAATCTCGACTCTGTGCCTTTCACCCGTATTCGTCAGGAGATTATCCGGCAGCATGAGCGGGGTGGGATAGTAACAATTTCATGGCATCCTCGTAATCCGTTGCTCGGTACTACTGCTTGGATAGAGAAAGATATTAAGGCGTACAACGAGGCTGTTTCTGCCTTGAAGAAGATAGGACGTGAGGACCTTGTTCCGCAGATAGACAATCCAAAAAATACGGTAAAATCTCTCCTTCCCGGTGGCAAGATGGCAGGCAAGTATCAGTTGTGGCTTAAGCGCATAACGGATTTCCTTGTAACGCTAAAAGATAAAAAAGGTAATCAGGTGCCTATAATCTTCCGCCCTTGGCATGAGAACAACGGAAACTGGTTCTGGTGGGGACAGGCAAACTGCTCGGATGCCGATTTCCACGCTTTCTGGAATCTCACGCAGGATTATGTCAATGCCGTTGAGGTTTCAGCTAACGCCAAGAATCCATCCGCCAACACCCTGAAAGACTATATCGTATGGTCTTATTCTCCAAACCTTCAGGGCAACTGGACAGAGGAGAAATGGATGGTTAGATATCCCGGTGATGATCGGGTGGATATTATTGGTGAGGATGCGTATCAATGGGGTAGTGAGGCGGATTTCAAGGTTCAGCTTGACAACGACCTTCAGCTGATAACAGATATCGCAAAGAAGCATGGAAAGTTCATAGCCATGACCGAGTGCGGTTATCAGAATTCGCCAGACGCAACTTGGTGGCAACGTGTCTTCAAGCCTGTTATCGAGAAATATCCAGTTTGTTACTTCCTTCCTTGGCGCAATTACTCTAAGGAGCACTTTGGAGCTTCGAAGGATGCAAAGACTGCCGATGATTTCAAGGCATGGGCAAAAGGAAAGAACTTGTTGTTTGTGAAAGATATACTTGGAATAAAGTAGATAGTATAAAGAATAAAGATTAAAGTTGATAGTGAAAAGATATAAATAGTGCAATGGCCCCCAGCCCCCGTGTTCTCTTTCTTGACTTTACTTATTTTATCGCAGACTTATGCGATGTTTCCCCACATCATTTATTTAGGGGGCGGGGCTGTTGACTATTTGGAATAAGATAGATGTAATAAGGCTGAAAAGCCCTCAATATAATAATGAGTAAGGAATTTGAAATGAAAGTAGCGGCTCTGCGTGCTCGTCATGAGGAGCTGCTTTCCCGTCCTAATGTAAAGAAGGAATGGGGTAACGGAATATATGACAGGTATGAATATCCTATCGTTACGGCAGAGCATACTCCCCTTGAATGGCGTTATGATTTCTGCGAGAAGGATAACCCATACCTGATGCAGCGCATCATGATGAATGCTACATTCAATAGTGGTGCTATGAAATGGAATGGCAAGTATCTGCTCGTGGTTCGTGTGGAAGGGGCTGACCGTAAGAGCTTCTTTGCTGTTGCGGAGTCGCCGAATGGCATTGACAACTTCCGTTTCTGGGATGAGCCTATCACCATGCCAGAGGATGTCATTCCAGCCACAAACGTATATGATATGCGTCTTACGGCACATGAGGATGGTTGGATATATGGCGTGTTCTGTGCAGAGCGTCATGATGATTCACAGCCAGGAGACCTTAGTGCGGCTACCGCAACGGCAGGTATCGCCCGTACAAAGGACCTGAAGACTTGGTATCGTCTGCCTGACCTCAAGGCAAAGTCGCAGCAACGCAATGTGGTGCTTCATCCTGAGTTTGTTAATGGTAAATATGCATTTTATACCCGTCCTCAGGATGGTTTCATCGATACAGGCTCTGGTGGCGGTATCGGCTGGGCACTTGTAGATGATATTGAGAATGCAGAGATAAAGGAAGAGAAAATAATAAATGCCCGTCACTATCACACTATTACTGAGGTGAAGAATGGTGAGGGACCTCATCCTATCAAGACCAAGGAGGGCTGGCTGCATCTGGCTCATGGTGTTCGTGCCTGTGCTTCGGGATTGCGTTATGTGCTGTATCTGTATATGACGAGTCTTGAAGACCCTACAAAGGTTATTGCTGAGCCAGGAGGATATTTCCTCGTTCCGCAGGGCGAGGAATACATCGGTGATGTGATGAACGTTACATTTGCCAATGGCTGGATAGCTGACGATGATGGCAAGGTGTTCATCTACTATGCTTCTTCCGATACTCGCATGCACGTTGCGACATCCACTATCGACAAACTCATCGACTATTGCAAGAACACTCCAGAAGATGGATTGACAACTGCAAGTTCTGTGGAGAAGATAATTAAATTGATAAGAAAGAATAGATGAACGGCCTCTCCCCCCGCCCTCTCCCGTAGAGAGGGAGCCGGAGAACCAAAAACAACTAACAATTAATAATTAACATGCCTTTCGCGATTATACAATCAAACATCCTTCCCTTTGGGAAGGCTTGGTTAGGCTT
>ODAI014150429.1_pt1 | contig 13053 bp, 7 predicted proteins | sample 1539321 | NCBI WGS metagenome assembly ODAI01 (sample SAMN02144231, study PRJEB22623) | gut metagenome | biome: sheep rumen | host: Ovis aries | place: New Zealand | reverse complement strand
CGGTGAGAAGGCGAAGGTCGAAGTTACCTTCTGTAAGTATGGCATCCCTCAGAATGCAGAGGTGGTTTACGAAATTGGTCCCGACGAGATGCCTGCCACAGCTAAAGGCAGTGTAAAACTGAAAAACGGACGTGCCGTCATAGACATGGGAACCATGAAACAGCCGGGATTTCTCGACCTGAGACTGACGGCCAGCATTGGTGACACTAAATATCGTCACCATGTGAAGGTAGGCTTTTCCCCTGAACAGCTAAAGCCTTACACCAAGAATCCCTCTGATTTCGATACTTTCTGGAAAGCGAATATTGAGGAAGCAAGAAAGACACCCGTCGCTGTCAGTTGCAAGAAAGTGGAAAAATACTCCACCGATGACTTCGACTGCTACCTGCTGAAAATCAAGACCGACAGCCGACACAGCATCTATGGCTATCTGACAAAGCCATCTGTAAACAGTAAACCGTCAACTGTAAACAAGAAATACCCTGTAGTGCTCTGTCCGCCAGGTGCTGGCATCAAGACCATCAAGGAACCGATGCGCCAGACCCACTATGTGAAAAACGGCTTCATCCGACTTGAGATGGAAATCCATGGTCTGAATCCCGAGATGACCGATGAGCAGTTTCAGGAAATCTCTACGGCCTTTTCTGGTGAGAACGGCTATGTGGAGAATGGGCTCGACGACAGAGACAACTACTATATGAAGCACGTCTATACGGGTTGTGTGCGGGCACTTGACTATCTCTGCTCACTGCCAGAATGGGACGGTAAGAATGTCTTCGTACAAGGTGGGAGTCAGGGTGGAGCACTCTCGCTGATAACGGCAGCCCTCGATCGTCGCGTGACGGCCTGTGTCGCCAATCATCCTGCCTTGAGTGATGTGGCGGGCTATTTGGATGGCCGCGCCGGCGGCTGGCCGCACATGAACCGCATGCACAAGATGCTAACGCCCCAGAAAGTAGAGACGCTGCAGTATTACGACGTCGTGAATTTTGCCCGCCGCATTACCTGCCCCGTCTATCTGACGTGGGGCTACAACGACGATGTATGTCCCCCTACCACCAGCTATATTGTGTGGAACCTTATCACTGCACCCAAAGAGTCACTCATTACCCCCATCAATGAGCACTGGACTTCCAACGAAACAAACTATAACCAGATGCTTTGGCTGAAAGGTAAAATAAAATAATGAAAGAGAATGAAAAGACTATTACTGATTTTATTCACTATTCACTATTCATTATTCATATCTTTCGCGCAGCAGCGCGAAAGATATGAATTCATGCGCAACCTGCCGGTCTATGCCGACTCGCTGATAGCAGACCTCGACTTTCCGTTGGCTTGGGGGAATAGTGACATCAAGGACTTCAACGCCTGGAAAGAGGCCGCAAGACAGAAGGTCTTCGACTGTATGCTGACACCACCGCCAGCCCCAGCTAACGGCTATGAAGCCAAAGTGCTCTTCGAGGAACAGCGCGACGGTTATAAGGCGCGCAAGATAGAGATTCGTCTGAGCCGATACTATACGGTACCAGCCTATGTGTTGATTCCCGACGGCAATGGTCCCTTCCCCGCTGTAAACGTACTACACGACCACGGCGGCCACTTTTTCATCGGCAAGGAGAAATGCATCTATCCACTGGCCTGTGAAGACTCTGCCGTCATCAAGGATGCCATCGACTGGTCAAAGGGTTATGATGGGCAGTTCTTTGGTGATTTCCTGGCCAAGAATGGCTATGTCGTGTTTTCAGCAGATGCTCCGATGTGGGGCGAACGCGGATTGAAAGAGGGTATGAAACGCAGCCAATACGACATGATTGCAGGCAATATGATGATGTACGGCATCGACCTGTCGGCCTATATGACCTACGACGACATCGCAGGCACAGAGTATCTGGCGCAGATGCCAGAGGTGGATGCCAGTCGCATTGGTTGCACTGGCTGGTCGATGGGCGCCTACAGAACATGGATGCTCTCAGCGCTCTCCAATCGTATCAAAGCCGGTGCTGCCGTGTGCTGGATGGTGACTACCGACGAACAGATGGGATTTAAGTACAGTCGCACGGAGAACGGCGGTTTTGCCAACTGTCTGCCAGGTCTGCGCCGCTGGTTGGATTATCCCCACATCGCCAGCATTGCCTGCCCCAAGGCGATGTTGTTCATCAATGGCACTCAGGACAAGCTATTCCCTGTGGCTGGCGTAGAAAAGGCTTTCCGCACGATGCATGCCACATGGGAGAGTCAGGGAGCTGGAGATAAGATTGAGACCGAACTATGGGACATGCCCCATAGCTGCGACAAGAAATCACAGCAACGCGTACTTGAATTCTTCAATAAGTATTTAAAAAAATGACAACACATGCGAACAAAGATATTAACACTCTTCGTAATGAGCCTCGGCATGCTGCCCGTTAGCGCTCAACAATTGCCTTATCAGAACTCTCAGCTCCCTGCCGCACAACGTGCCGATGACCTGCTGAAGCGTCTTACCATCGACGAGAAAGTCAATCTGATGATGGACACCTCGCCCGCTATCCCCCGACTGGGCATACCTCAGTTCCAGTGGTGGAATGAGGCGCTGCATGGTGTGGGGCGTAACGGCTTTGCCACCGTCTTCCCCATCACTATGGCGATGGCAGCCTCATGGGACGATGCCCTGCTGCACCAAGTGTTCACCGCCGTGAGCGACGAGGCTCGCGTGAAAGCACAGCAAGCCAAGCGTTCGGGCGACATCAAGCGCTATCAGAGTTTGTCGTTCTGGACACCAAACATCAATATCTTCCGCGACCCACGCTGGGGACGCGGACAGGAGACATACGGCGAAGACCCCTATCTGACAGCCAAGATGGGACTGGCAGTGGTACGCGGCCTACAGGGCGTGGGCTATAACGGCGAAGACCTGGGTATTAGCCCTTATCGCAAGCTTCTGGCCTGTGCCAAGCACTTTGCGGTGCACAGCGGCCCTGAATGGAACCGCCACGAGTTCAATATTGAGAACCTGCCAGAGCGCGACCTCTGGGAGACTTACTTGCCCGCTTTCAAGGCACTAGTGCAGGAAGGTAAGGTGGCCGAGGTGATGTGTGCCTACCAGCGCATAGACGGACAGGCTTGCTGCGCCCAGACACGCTACGAACAGCAGATACTGCGTGACGAATGGGGGTTCGACGGACTTATCACCAGCGACTGCGGTGCCATTCGCGACTTTCTGCCACGCTGGCATCATGTGGCTGAGGATGGAGCAGAAGCATCAGCAAAAGCCGTACTGGCTGGTACCGACGTGGAATGCGGATCAGAATACAAGCATCTGCCCGAGGCCGTGCGGCGCGGAGATATCAAAGAGACCGACCTCGACCGCAGTCTGCGCCGTCTGCTCATAGCACGTTTCGAGCTTGGCGACTTCGACCCCGACACCATGAACCCATGGACAGCCCTCCCCGAAAGCACCATTGCCTCTCCGGAACATAAACAGCTGGCACTCGACATGGCCCGCAAGAGCATCGTGCTGCTCAGGAACAATGGTGTGCTGCCCTTGGCCTCCCCTACAAACGATGTGGTGGTGATGGGTCCTAATGCCAACGACTCGATCATGATGTGGGGCAATTATGCCGGCTATCCCACACATACCATCACCGCTCTCGACGGAATCAGACACTATGCGCCCCAGGCACGCTATATCCCAGGCTGTACCCTCACACGCAACGAGGTCTATGAGAGTCGCTTCGGACTGCTCAAAGACCCGCTCGGCAATAGCGGCATGCAGATTTCCTATTGGAACAATACCGAGATGCAAGGCACTCCTGTAACGGTGCAGAACACCCGTCAGGCCATCAACCTGAGCAATGGTGGGAACACGGTCTTTGCACCTGGCGTAAACCTGGAGAACTGTTCGGCACGACTCGATGCTACCCTCATGGCACAGACCGACGAGACACTGCACTTCGCTATCAGCGGTGACGACAAGCTGCGCCTCATCGTGAATGGCGACACGCTCGTGAACATCTGGAAAGGACGCCAGCGTATTCAAGGAGCCATGCCACAGCTAAATGTCAAAGCGGGGCATCACTACCGCATACAGATTGACTACGTGCAAGAGGATGGCTACGGTGCCTTGAACTTCGACATCAAGAAGAAGCTCAATCCTACCACTGCCGAACTGCTGGCACAGATAGGTCAGGCAGAGACCGTGATATTCATTGGCGGTATCTCGCCCAGTCTCGAAGGAGAGGAGATGCGTGTGAACGAACCTGGATTCAAGGGAGGCGACCGCACCAGCATCGAACTGCCACAGGTGCAGCGACAGTTGCTGGCTACACTCCATCAGGCTGGCAAACACGTCATATTCGTCAACTGCTCCGGCTCTGCCATCGCCATGACACCCGAATTTGAGTCGTGCGATGCCATCATGCAGTGGTGGTATGGCGGCGAACAGGGCGGTACGGCTTTGGCCGAGGTGCTTTTCGGACAGTATAACCCCAGCGGTAAACTACCTGTCACTTTCTATCGCAGCACCAACGACCTGCCCGACTTTCTTGACTACACTATGGCAGGCCGCACCTATCGCTATTTCCAGGGGCAACCGCTTTTCCCCTTCGGTTTCGGGCTTAGTTATACCACCTTCAGTGTATCAAAACCTGTCTATAAGAATGATAAATTGCAAGTGAAAGTAAGCAATACCGGAAACCGTCATGGACTGGAAACCATACAGGTCTATATCCGCCGTGTAGCCGACACAGAGGGGCCACTCAAGTCACTGCGAGCCTATCAGCAAGTGCAACTGGCTCCAGGCGAGACAAAAACTGTCAGCATAGCACTGCCCCGCAACAGTTTTGAGGGCTGGGATGCCAGCACCAACACCATGTGTGTGGTGCCTGGAAAATACGAAGTAATGGTAGGCCACTCAAGCGCCGACAAAGACCTGCAGAAAATCCTCGTCAACATCAAGTAAATACCAAAGCAACAAAAATAACGTCATGAACAAGAAACTACTATTAAGCTTATCTCTCATGTCGCTGACATTGGCGGCACAAGCACAATACCGCTCTCAAGTATGGTGCCCCGACAATGGCGATGGCACCTATACCAACCCCGTGATTAATGCCGACTACTCCGACCCCGACGTGTGTGTGGGACCCAGCGGCGACGACTACTACCTGACGGCATCGAGCTTTCACTGTACACCCGGACTGCCCATTCTCCACTCGAAAGACTTGGTGAACTGGCAAATAGTGGGCTATGCCCTGAAGAACCTCTACACGGGTAACGAGGTGCTGCTGCGCCACTTCGGCAACAAGCCCCAGCACGGCAATGGCGTTTGGGCTCCCAGCATCCGCTACCACAACGGACAGTACTACATCTACTGGGGCGACCCCGACTTCGGCGTGATGATGGTGAAGACCAAGAACGGCGATCCCGCAGGCGAATGGGAAGACCCCATCTGCGTGATTGAAGGACAGGGCTATATCGACACGACCCCACTTTGGGACGAAGACGGGCGTTGTTATCTGGTAAACGGCTGGGCTAACTCGCGTAGCAAGTTCGCATCGGTATTGACGGTCCGCGAGTTGTCAGCAGATGGTACACGTGCTATCGGACAGCCCGTTATCGTGTTCGACGGCAACGGAACAGAGAACCGCACTTGTGAAGGACCGAAGTTCTACAAACGCGATGGTTGGTACTGGATCATGTGTCCGGCCGGCGGTGTACCCACGGGCTTCCAATTAGCGATGCGCAGTAAATCGCCCTACGGTCCCTACGAGCACAAGATTGTATTGGCACAGGGCAAGACCGACATCAACGGCCCTCATCAGGGCGGCTGGATACATACAAAATACGGCGAGGACTGGTTCCTTCATTTCCAAGATAAGGAAGCCTACGGCCGCGTTGTTCATCTGAATCCTGTAGACTGGTCTTCAGGCTGGCCCATCATGGGCAAGAAGGGCGAGCCAGTAACAAACTATAGGAAGCCCAAGTCATCGAGTACGACTATCGTGAATCCCGTTGAGAGCGACGAATTTAATGCTCCTAGCATGGGACTACAATGGCAATGGCATGGCAACTACGACGAGAAATATGGTGTACCAACTGCCTTTGGCACCTTCCGCATCTACACATACAAACTCTCTGATAATTGGAAGAATTTCTGGGAGGTACCCAACTTGCTACTACAAAAAACGCCAGCCGACGCATTTACCGTCACTACAAAGTTGCGTTTCACCTCAAAGGCCGATGGACAGATGGGGGGACTCATCATGATGGGACTCGACTACAGCGCTCTCGTGGTGCGCCGCATGGGAAAATCGTTCCAGTTGGTGCAACTAACTTGTAAAGCTGCCGACAAGGGTAACTCACAGACAGAACGAATTATTGCTACACTGAAGCCGACAGCTGAGGACAAAACCGACTATAAGCCAGGTATTCACGAAGACATCTACTTAAGCCTGAAGGTAAATGACTCGAAAATGACATTCGCCTGGAGCCAGGATGGCAAAAAGTTTCAGAATTGCGGAGACGAGTTCCAGATGAAAGAAGGCAAATGGATTGGTGCCAAGTTCGGCTTCGTAGCCGTTGAAACCGATCCCAAGTGCGACCGTGGCTGGATAGACGCCGACTGGATAAGAATCACGAAATAAAACAGGTTCCGTTATGTACTGATAGCAGAATTAATCTTTCTCTATCAAGGCAACCGCATAGGCGGAGATGCCTTCTTCACGGCCTGTAAAACCGAGCTTCTCCGTCGTGGTAGCCTTGATGGAAATATCATCCTCGTCACAACCGCAGATCTGTGCCATACAGGCTTTCATGGCAGGGATGTGCGGATTCATCTTCGGGCGCTCGGCACAGATCGTGGCATCGATATTGCCAAGACGATAGCCTTTCGTAGCAATCAGTTCGATGGTTTTCTTCAGGATCACCTTACTATCCATGCCATCGGTAAACTCAGCGGTATCCGGGAAGTGGTAGCCGATATCACGCATATTGGCTGCACCGAGCAGGGCATCGCAGATGGCATGCAGCAGCACGTCGGCATCGCTGTGTCCGAGGAGTCCCTTACTATGCTCTATCTTGATGCCGCCCATCCAGAGGTCGCGGCCTTCAACTAACTGATGGACATCATAGCCCATTCCTACACGTATCTTCATATCTTCTGTTGTTTTTAACTTTTTTACCTCTTAAAAAGATCCTTGATGCCATCCATGTCGAAGGCAAGGGTGAAACGCAATGTCTGGTCAAGCGGATTACTACGGGCTGTCGAGATGACATAGCCCACATCGAGTGAGAAGACGCTCATGCGGAAGCCACCGCCCACCGTAAAGTATTTCAGATTACCTTTTGACTCGGCCTGGTGGTGATAACCTGCGCGTAATGAGAACTGGTCGTGATAGACATACTCTGCACCCACACTCCACTGGATCTCCTCCAGCTCCTCCTTGAAGCCGCCCGGTGCATCGGTGAAGCTCTTGAAAATGCCACTGATAGAACTCACATCACTGTATTGGCGACGGACCCGATCCTGATAGTCGCTGTTCGACTCTCCCTCATTCTGTCTCGGCACAGTCGGCACCAGCAGCTTGTTCGCATCGGCAGCAATCGAGAAACGGTTATACTCGTCAACAGGTATCATCAACGAGGCACCCAGACGCATGTTTGCTGGCAGGAACTGACTCTCGTCATCACCATAGAAGGATATCTTACTACCGATATTCGAGAGGTTGAGACCGATACCCAGCTGGCACTCACGGCTGCCCATGATCACATAGTTATTGTAGTACATGGCCAGATCAGCCGCAAAGGCCGAAGCAGGCTTGGAGTCTTCGCTATAGTCGTAACGCAGGTCACTATGAATCCACCGGATAGCGGCTGCCAGTGAAAACTTCTCACTCAGCATCAGCGAATAGGCAACATCGACAGACATCTCATAGGGCTTTACGGACATGCCGTCGTCGGCAAACACCTCGCCAAGCGAGAAATAGCGAAGCGAACCAGAGACAGCGGAGTAGTCGCCTATCCGGTAGTAGCCGGCCAGATAAGCCAGGTCGATGTCATTGACCAAGCGGCGCAGCCAGGGCGTATAGTTCAGGGCAATGCCTGAACGACTGATGCAGAAAGGGTATTTGGCCGGATTCCAGTATTGTGAGTTCACGTCTGGATCGGTAGCCACACCGACATCACCCATACCCGCACCACGGGCATCAGGGGCTATGGTCTGCGAGACGACAGCATGTTCAACAGGATTGAACATCATGGTCTTGTCGTCGTCCTGTGCCGAGGCAGTCACCAGACAGCAGTGAAGCACAAACAGCATCACCGTCATCCTTACCACCGCCAAGGGCTTATGATTATTCTTATTCTTCAATTCCTCAATTTTTTAATTCTTCAACTTTAATAACGTTTGTATGGTCTAATTATTGCCAAGTACAATCAATTTATTGGCACACGAGGCACTTGTACCCCCGTTGCCGGATAGTTGGATACGATAGATATAGACACCCGTACGCAGTCGGCTGCCTCCACCGATTCTCAAGTCCCAATCCACGGTGACGGTGCCTTCTGTCGGTACGTCAGTACGCACTGTCTTCCACAACTGCCGCCCCGACATGTCGAAAAGTTCGATTGTCAGATCGACTGCGCTATTGCTACGGTCGTGGGTAATGATAAACGAGGTCGTGGTCGTGGCGGGGTTCTTCGTACAGATCACACTCATCTCACCCTCCCCGGCATTCCTGGCGACATTGAACGAAAGTTCGGAGGTCGAGGAATTGTTCAGCACATCCCACGCCCGGAAGAGCAGCCTGTGCTGTCCGACAGAGAGCTCGGGTATGGTAAAGCCAACGGCACCGCTGCGATAGTCGCCGAAGTCGTAGGTGAAATAGTCATTGAGGTTATAGGTCTTCGACAACTGCCCGTCGATTACCAACTCCAAGTCGTGACCCACAGAACTGCCAGAAGCATTGATGCCGCTGTCGTCATAGAGCTCCGCCCGGAAATAGGGCGTCGTATTCACAGTGCCGCCATTGACAAACGACTTGCTATTAAGATAGCAGTAGATAGAGGGACCGACCTGATCATTGTCCCCCTCCGTATTTCCGTTCAGCACGAAACTGTCGTTCTGTCCGTGTGCGGTCTCTGTCATTCCATCATTGACCGCATAGAGATTCATCATGCCGCTACCTTCCGCGTAACTGATATCCCGGGGAACGGCAAACGTCAGATTGAACACACCATTATTGACACGGTTTGATCCCTGATAGATTGTCTTTGTGCGGTCCGTGTAGGCAAATGGTTCGTCTGCACCATCGTCCGACGTGTCATTCAACTGACAGACAATAAGCTCCTCCGCATCGCGCACAGTGGCCGTAACCACACCGTTGAAGTCGCCTGCGAGACGATGGTCCTGCTCTACATGTCCCCGCACCCTGACCACCGAACCGGCAGGTAGCTGCTGGTTCTCAGTGGCAGACCGGCCATTGATGCTGTCAATGACCACGTCGGACCGGGGACAGGCAAGCCGAAGCGCAGGATCGCCGAGAAGCGTGTATTGCAGCTTGTTCGGCGATGTGTCGCGCCCCTCACTCACCAGGTCGCACTTTGCCTGCCGCACCGCTTCGCCAATGGTATAGCCCGGAGCCAGCACATAGCCGGTGAAGGCCAGGTTCATCTGCTCGTTATAGGTGGCATACACTGTGCGCGTGGTGCCGAAGAAGGCCACTCCCCCACCTCGTTTGTTGAGCATCACTGTCTCACCGATATTGTCTTCCTGTCCGTCGAAAGGCATGATGTCGCATGAGGCTGTCACCCATAGAGGCAAGCCGTCGGTAGTAGAGGAGGAGAAATCCTCGAGCTTCATAACCAGCTCATGCGAGAGGGCATAGGCGGCACCATGACCGGAATAGTTCATCATCAGGGCGCCACTCGCCATCTGTTGTTTGATCAGGCGCGTCACGTCAGGATAGGAATAGCCTGTCGCCGACGACTCACGCTTGTAGGCATCCCAGTATATCTTGTTTACCTGATAGCCGGGATAGCTGTCCTCCACAAGCGTTGCAACCTTGTCGGCTGTAGCCATGTGGGTATTGTTGTTTCCGTCATCCCCCATCATACAGATGACGTTCTGCCAGACACCGGCATGCGAGTTGGCCGCATAGCCTAAGGTTTTGTCCACCAGTACCGTGGCCTCCTCCAAGGTGCGTACCGGGAAACGGCCTACGGCGACATCCGGTTTCCCCTGATAAGTGATGTAAGTACCGTTCTGCTGCTGGATCTGTTCCTCGTCGTCAAGCAGACAGAAGAAGTCGTCGCTCACATAGCAGTTCACGTGACTGAAGGAATTTTCGCTCTCATAACAGAGCAAGAACGCATCGGGGTCATAGCCTTTCCAGTCGGCACTCAGCATCCGGTTATCCCACGCCCCGTCACCGAGGAGCAACAGGAAACGGGGCATGTCGGCTTCTGTCTCCGCACGGTCATAGAGCATCTTCAGATAACGCTTATAGGCCGTTGCATCTGGCGTCCCGCTGGAGAACTCGTTATAGAGTTCATCCGCAGGCACAATCCTCACGCGAAGCCCGTCATGTTCTTCATGCCAGGTCTTAAGACGTTCTGCCTGAGACAGAAACGTCTGTGAAGTCGGGATGACAATGATCATATCTGCCGGACCGTGTGCATGATAGTCCTGGTTTGTGATATGATAGACATATTCCGGCTCCGGGAAACTTGCCGTCTCTAAGTCAGGCAACGGCTTAGGGGTATCCAGACGAAGGGAGAGGTAGTCCAGTCTGAGGCTTGCCCCAGAGAGCTGTGTGATCCTGACCGTATTCTCTGCCTGCAGACAATTCTCAAGCTGATAATCAACCACTATCTCCGCAGCCTCCGTATAAGTATCCAGGGACACATTGCGCGATATGGTTCCGACTTCAGCGTCGTTCACTGCAACAGTGGCCTCGAAACTGCCGTCATAGGTGAGAGCCACCGACAGCGTGCCGCTATTACCACTCGCTGACAGTGTATAGGTCTGCGGCGTCCCTATTTTATAAAGTGTCTTGTCGAAAAGGTTGCGCCCACCGTGATACCACGCATAGTCATCCACTTCATAGAAGGTATGATAGTCGGAGGCAGCAGGGTAATGGGCTGCTGTAAATTCTTCCTTGCTTATATAAAGCGGAGACGCGTCGTTCTCTGTCAGGAAGTAATAGCCATAGCTGGAATAAGGATTACGCTGGCGGGTGAGTGCCTCTGGCGACTCCCATGTGACAGGACCAACCGCATAGAAGAACCGTTTGCCATTAACCACGCAAACCGGTACCTCGTGCAGGTCATCGGTCTCCTTCAGATAGTCACCGGTAAGACTTTCCGGCTGCAAGGCACCACCATAGCCATAGACCTTCACCTTTGAGGCGTCAGAGAAACCAGCTTTCCTGAGAAAAGCGTCCGTCAACTGGTAGATACCGCTTTCAGGGACACGTATCTTCGCCCATACGCCCTCCTTCAGTACGGAATGGTCGGCATAACGTGCTTCAGTCCCGCCTGCCCGTGTGTGACTTCGGACGGAATTCCTGGCTGTTGCCTGTATATTCAACTTGAAACTGACAAGTTTCAGATACTTGCCGTCACGGAACGCCAGCGGCACCAGCGACACGTCGAGCACACCCTGTTTCCTTGCGACACCGACATGTTGCGTAACGACTGGAAGCGTTGGCAATGGCGCACCGCTAATCGTCTGATAGCGACGGATATCAGCCTTGCTCATCTCTATGAATTCGGGATACTCGATACTGACCGTATAGACAGAGTCTGCATAGAAAGGACCAAGCGGCTTCTGCCAGGTGAAGACGGGCAATAAGGAGTCGATCCTGACTTGCGCAGCAGTCAAGTTGAAAAACTCCTGTGCCCCTGCGGAAATGTAGATGGACAGGAATATGAGGCAGACTATCAGCCTATGAATACGCTTCACTGAGATATAAACGTATCAGGAGGCAGCTTTATTGCATCATTTGCAATTAAACGACAACACCTTACGTTCTTCAATCCACCCTTCCAGATGGTCGTCGATATGCACAGGTCCTACGCCGGCAGGCGTACCGGTGTAGAGCATATCGCCAGTCTTCAACGTGAAGAACTGTGAGATATAGGCTATGATCTCGTCCACCTTGTAAAGCATGTCCGAGGTACAACCTTCCTGAACGGTCTTCCCATTGATGTCGAGATGGAAATGAAGCCGCTGCAAGCCCGACTCCTCACAGACGGCATCAGGATCCTTCAGCAGCTTCTCCTTAGGCACCCACTCACCTATCGCAGCCGAACCGTCAAAGCCCTTGCAGATCGTCCAGGGATGACCAGCCTCCGAGGCTTTCTTCTGGATGTCGCGTGCCGTGAAGTCGATACCGACGGTGAGGGCATCGTAATAGCGGTGAGCAAAGCGCACGGGGATGTTCTTGCCCAGTCGGCTGATGCGTACCACCACCTCCGTCTCGTAGTCAATACGTCCCAGATGGTCAGGGATAAAGAACGGCTTCCCCTGATTCAAAATCGCCGAGTCTGCCTTGGTGAATATCACGGGCTCGTCTGGTCTTTTCAGCGTACCATGCAACTCCTGATTATGTGCGGCATAGTTCATGCCAATGGCAAATATCTTCATATCATCGTAATCTTTGCAGGCAAAGGTACAAAAAAATCGGCACTGCACAAAGCAATGCCGACTCTTTTTTATATCCGACTAATGGATTAGTCTGCTACGAGTGTGAAGCGCTTGAAGGCAACGATCTTCAGATCCTTGTCCTGCTTGGCGAGCCACTGAGAGACAGTAGCCTTGTCGCCGTCGCCGAACTGGAACTCCTGATCCACCAGGCAGTTCTCCTTCAGGAACTTCTGTACACGGCCCTGGGCGATGTTCTCGATCATAGGCATCGTCAGCTGAACGTCACTCTCGACCTTTGCCTCAGCAATGATCTTACGGGCCTCGTCAGCCTGAGCCTGTGTCAGCCAGCCCTTAGCCATGTTGCTCTCGATGTGATCCTCAGAGTCAACGAGGTTGGGGTTGATGCCAGCCTTCTTAATCTTCAT
>ODAI011297509.1_pt1 | contig 13053 bp, 12 predicted proteins | sample 1539321 | NCBI WGS metagenome assembly ODAI01 (sample SAMN02144231, study PRJEB22623) | gut metagenome | biome: sheep rumen | host: Ovis aries | place: New Zealand | reverse complement strand
TGATATCATTCCGTTCAACGAGTATTTTGTGATCGCATATGCTTCATGGTATATACTGGTAGTCGGGTCACTCCTGTATTTCCTGCTTTATGATACCAAGGGGTTTGAGGATGCACAGAAATTCATAATACTGACCCAGATCATCGGTATAGTCACCTATATTGCATATCCGACGATACAGATGTTAAGACCCGATGTTTTTCCGCGTGAGAATGTTTTTTCTTCTTTGCTGGGATTCATATATTCCGTTGATACGCCTACCGGGGTATGCCCTTCGCTTCACGTGGGATATTCACTGGCCTTGCTCTCTGTATGGCTTAAGAAAGCAGACAGAAGTATGCTGTTTAAATTTGCCATGACATTATGGGTTGGTGTAATATGTTTATCGGTATGCTTTGTTAAACAGCATTCGTTCACGGACGTATGGGCTGCTGCTCTGATGTGTCTTATCATAGAAATCATATTGTTTGGAAAAAGGTATTATCTGCCGAGATTTACCGGCAGAAAGGAAACGGAGAAAAATTTTGAAGGCTAAGAGAAGATGGAAAGACAGGCGGGACGGAACCCTGATAAGAGATATCGACGGCATGCATTATGTCATGCCCCTTATGTATCCCAACAGATGCGATAACGAAGCCTACATGACCATCAACATCTGTGTTGATAATACGGAAGCGTTCATCAGGCAGATGAACAGGGAAAATCCTGAAAACAGGATCACGATGTTCATTATCATCATTACGGCTATACTGAAGACTATTGCATTAAGGCCGCAGATGAACCGCTTTATTGCCAATAAAAACGTTTATCAGAGGAATGAACTTACTGCTGCTTTTACGGTTAAAAAGACTTTTTCCGACGATGGGGATGAAACTCTGGCCAGAATTGAAGCTTCTTATGATGATGATATTTTTACTCTGGCAAACAAGATAAATGAACAGATAGCATTGTGCAAGACCGGAACCGATGAATCAACGGATGCCATGGAAGTCATAAAAAAACTCCCGTTCAAACATCTTATCGGCGCTATAGCGCGTTTTTTAGACAGGCACGGATGGATGCCGAGATCAGTGATCGCCACGGATCCTTATCAGTGCTCTGTGGTGCTGACCAATCTGGGCTCGATAGGTATGAATATCGGATATCATCATCTGATGAACTGGGGCACCACATCCCTGTTTCTGGTTGTCGGTAAAAAGCACAACAGGGCACATTTTGATCAGGACGGTAATATGAACATGAAAAGGGAACTGTCACTGTCGTTCACAATAGATGAGAGGATATCAGACGGCTATTATTATGCCAGGTCTTTAAAACTGTTAAAGAAGCTTATTGAGAACCCGGAGCTTCTGACTCAGCCGATATCCACGGAAGTTAAGTACTGACAGGATGTTCTTTTTTCGGTATGTTTATAGTACAATGATAATGTAGTTTGATTTGACTTCAGGAGGTTTAAATATGGGATTTCTTGATAATGTCAGTGCATTTGGCAAGGGACTGACTCAAAAGACCAGGGATATGGTCGATGTTACTTCCAACAACAACAAGATCGCCGGCCTGGAAAAACAGGTTACCGAGGCATATACTGCTCTGGGAGCCAAGGTTTTTGCGGATAAGGTCAATGATCTGGAGGGACCTTATCAGGATGAACTTAATGCGATCAGAAATCTGATGTCCCAGATCAATAAGATCCAGAACGATAATAGAGCAATAGAAGAAGCACAGGCTGCTGCAGCACAGGCTGTTGCTGATGCCAAAGCCGCCAAACAGGCTACGATAGATGCCGGGGCAGATGCAGCCAAAGAGGCTGAAAAACAGGCCTTCATAGCTTCGGGCGGAAGAGTTTGTCCCAAATGCGGCAATAAGGTTCAGACAGGCAATCTGTTCTGTACGGTCTTCGGAACCAAAATGGAATAATCCTCTATAATGAACGATTCAAAAAAGAACAATATGGTAGTCCAGGCGGGCATACTGGCTGCGGCCGGGATAATCGTCCGCATTATCGGGCTGCTGTATAATACCCCTCTTGTACATATAATCAAGGACGAAGGATTCGGATACTATGACAGCGCATATGCAGCATACAGCATTGTGCTGTTGATTTCGTCTTATTCAATACCTTCGGCAGTGTCAAAAGTTATGGCTGAAAGGCTTGCAAGGAGGGAATACAGAAATGCGTACAGGGTTTTTATCTGTTCGCTTATTTATGTCATTGTCGTCGGGATCGCAGCCTCATGCTTTGTTTTTTTCGGTGCGGGGATCCTCGTCAAAATGGAAAGCGCGATCCTTCCGCTAAAGATACTTGCTCCGACCGTTTTTTTTAGCGGAATCCTTGGGGTGTTCAGAGGCTTCTTTCAGGCACAGCATACCATGGTGCCCACATCGGTTTCCCAGATAATAGAACAGATATTTAATGCCGTGTTCAGCGTGGTGATGGCATATGTCCTTGTTAAAGGAGCGGTCGGCACGAGCCCGACATACAGAGCATCGCTGGGCGCTGCGGGATCTACTATAGGTACCGGAATAGGTGTTCTTTCTGCACTCATCTTTGTTCTTATCATATATTTCTACAATCGCAGGAATATAATGTCGAGGATCGCGCGTGACGATACCAGAACGCTGATTCCGTATTCGCGCATCTTTCTTATGATCCTTGGAGTCGTCACACCTTTTATAGTCAGCACGGGTATATATAATCTGAACGGATTTCTGGATAAGACGATTTATCAGATAATCATGCTGAGGGAAAAACAGATCGCGGAATCCTTAGTCGCGTTTGATCTTTCTGCGATCGCCAAGGGGACAAAGATAGCAAATATACCTATCGCGATGGCATCTGCGATGGCAACAACAATGATCCCCAAATTGGCTTATCATGCGGCGGGAGGGGACACCGCAAATGTTAAAGATACTATCGCAAGGGCGACCAGGGTTACGATGTATATATCAATACCTGCAGCCATGGGTATTGGAGTGCTGTCAAAACCCATCATGAGAGTGATATTCCCGCAGCCTGAATCATTGTCACTTGCTTCTCACATGTTGATCATTCTGGCTATAACAGTCATGCTGTACGGTCTGTCCACCATAACGCAGGCCGTTCTTCAGTCGATAGGAAGAATGCATGCACCGATCTTCAATGCGGCAGTTTCGATCGTTCTGCACGTGATCGTTATGATAGTCGGAATGCATTTTGTCCGTGCGGACAAATGCATATATGTATACGCATTCGCAACCATTTTTTATGCATTCTGTCTGTGTGTATTGAACGGGATCTCCGTTAAAAGACATGTCGGCTATATACAGGAGGTTGACAAAACTTTCTTAAGACCGCTGATATGTGCGGTTGCAATGGGAGTTTTGACGCTCGGAACTTATTACCTTATCTATCTTACGCTAAAGATAAATATCATTGCGCTTGTGATCTCACTGCTTATCGGTGTATGTTCATATTTCGTTTTGTCCGTTAAATGGCAGGTTCTTGGAAAAGAGGAGCTGCTGGCACTTCCAAAGGGAGAATTCCTCTTAAAAGTCGCAACAAAACTCAGACTGATATAAAAGTCCGGGGTGTATTTACCACGGACTTTTTAAAGTATCTGTGTAAGACCTGAGATATCTGAATCAATCAGCATGGAATAGTTGGTATAGTAGACTACGAATCCTGGCTTGGATCCGTTAGGATGTTTGACTTCCTTTCGTCGGACATAGTCAACTTCAACTCTTGAGTTTCCTTTTGCTTTTGAATAGAAGTCAGCGAGTCTTGCCGCATCTTCAAACACACTGTCCGGAAGTTCTTTTCCCTCTGTTTTAACTATAACATGAGAACCGGGTATTTTTTTGGCATGAAACCACCAGTCATTTCCGTTGGCCAGGTCAAAGGTTATATATTCGTTCTGAATATTGTTTTTGCCCACATATATGTGAAATCCCTCTCTGGTGACAAAGTGGAGAGGCTCGGATTTGGCCCGGGCATTTTTCTTTTCTTTTCCATGCTTTTTAATATATCCGCTGTTTATAAGCTCCTCCCGGATCTGGGACAGATCATCTTCGCTGGTTGCTATTTCCAATGAATTCTGCACCGATTCCAGATGAGAGATCTCTTCACTTATCTCGGCGATAAGGTTTTTGGCTGCTTCTTCGGTCCTCTTGAGCTTGTTGTATTTATCAAAGTATTTTTTTGCATTTTCGGTCGCACTAAGGTCAGGGTCCAGAGGAATAGTCAGATCATCGTTGGTATAATAGTTCGGAACTGTGATCTCCAGCGCTCCATCCGGTGCGCTGTAACCGTATGTATTTAGCAGTTCTCCGTATATTCTGAATCTGTCTTTTTTTTCACTGTCTTTTAACTGGCGTGTATGAATATCCAGCTTTTTTACATCCTTTTCAAGCAGGGTGGAAACGATCTTTCTAAGGTCAGAAGATTTTTGCCTGATACGTGATGAGAGAGCCTTTTTACTGTAATAATCCTGAAGCAGCGTGCTAACTGAATCGTATTCTACGGCTTTTTCAAAATCATCGGTAGGAACATCTACTACACAGTAATCGAATGGCTGACCGTTTTCATACAGTATATGAAAAGAGTATTCACCGTTTTTAATCCGGTTCATTACATTTTCAAATGCACTAAAGATTCTGTCAGGTTTTATCTCATTATCCAAAAGCCCGGCATCTTTCAATATACGCTCGGCCATAAAAGGAGATATTCCCGTGTAATGCGAATATATTTCCTTTGATATATCGGAAGGTGAATTTCCGACGTGCGAAGCAAAATCCGCTTCATCTGCATTAAGAGGATCGGCCTTTTGCAATGCTGAAGGTATAAAATATTCCCTGCCGGGGAGCACCTCCCTTAGAGAACTGGTGTTGATCCCGACGTGCTTTATGGCATCTATTATCATCCCGTTATCATCTGTAAGGATGATATTGGAATGTTTTCCCATCAGCTCGGCGATAAGAGTCTTGACCTTGAGGTCGCCCATCTCATCATAATGTTCTATGTTTATACGGATTATCCTCTCTAAGGAGGGCTGTTCCACAGAGATTATACGGCCGTTCTGAATATGCTTACGCAAAAGCATGCAAAAAGACGGAGCCGTCATAGGAGCAGTCTTATTATCCGGACAGAGGCAGGCCATGGGCAACGAAGCGTTTGCACTTATCGTCAGACGATATGTCCCGTTCTCACATTTTACAGTGATGAGCAGCTCATCATTTTCAGGCTGGGCTATCTTGTAGACCCTGCCGCCCTGTATGGTGTTTTTAAGTTCATGCACTATGGCACTGACTGTTATTCCATCAAAAGCCATGTTTTCCTTCCTTTAACAAAGTACAGTATATACGAATTTAATTGCAAAATCCACACCCATAAACTATAATGAAATCTGTATGTAAAGTCGTGAAAATCAATGAATGAAAAGACGACTTTCGGAAAGGAACAGCAATGATAAAGAGCATGACAGGCTTCGGCAGATTTGAAGTCCAGGAACAGGACCGCAAGATCTGCGTTGAACTTAAGTCTGTAAATCACCGGTATCTGGATGTCAATCTTAAGATGCCCAAGAAACTCAATTTCTTTGAAGCGGCTATCAGAAATGAGTTAAAAAACTACATCGAACGTGGTAAAGTTGATGTATTCATTACTTATGAAGACTATTCCGAGAGTAATGTATGTGTTAAATACAACAAAGATATAGCCGAGGATTATTACAAGTATCTAAAGCAAATGGCTGTCGATTTCAATCTTGATGACGATGTCAGGGTGTCGACTCTTTCAAGGTATCCCGAGGTTTTTTCCATGGAAGAGCAGACCGTTGATGAAGAAGCACTCTGGTCGCTGCTGCTAAAGGCTATCAAAGGAGCAGCTGAGAGCTTTGTCAAGACACGTATCACTGAGGGCGAGAATCTTCGCCGAGACCTGCTGTCCAAACTGGATACCATGCTGGGACACGTGGAATTTATTGAAAAACGTTCTCCCGAGATAGTCACTGAATACAGACAGAAGCTTCGCGACAAGGTAGCTGAACTCATAGATGACAGCAAGATTGATGAGTCCAGGCTGATGATGGAGGTTACCATCTTTGCCGACAAGGTCTGTGTGGATGAGGAACTGGTCAGGTTAAGATCTCATATTGAAACCATGAAGGATAATCTTATAGAGGGCGGTTCCATAGGCAGAAAACTTGACTTTATGGCGCAGGAGATGAACCGGGAGGCCAATACGACGTTGTCCAAATGCAATGATCTGTCGGTTTCGCAGTGCGCGATTGAATTAAAGACCGAGATTGAAAAGGTACGTGAGCAGATCCAGAACATAGAGTAATGAGGTGACTATGGCAGAGAGAGGCGTTTTGATCGTTGTTTCGGGTTTTTCCGGAGCTGGCAAGGGAACCATTGTAAAAAAAATAATCGAAGAGAATGATAACTATGCTCTGTCGATATCCATGACCACGAGAGAACCGCGCAAAGGAGAAAAAGAAGGAGTATCGTATTTCTTTGTCTCCAAGGAAAAATTTGAGGATGCCATTAGTAACGGCGAACTGGTCGAATATGCCAATTACGTGGGAAATTATTACGGAACACCCAAAAAATATGTAGAAGACATGATCGAAAGCGGCAAGGATGTAATCCTTGAGATCGAGATGCAGGGTGCTATGCAGGTCAAGACCAGATTTCCCGATGCCGTGCTTGTTTTCGTAACACCTCCCAATGCCGATGAATTAAAGAGAAGGCTCATGTCCAGAGGAACCGAATCCGAGGAAGTAGTCAATAAAAGAATGAAAAGGGCATATGAAGAATCAGCATTTGTTGACAGATATGATTATCTGCTCGTAAATGACGATCTTGATAAATGCGTTAAAGAACTTCATATGCTCATCGAAGCGTCACATCATGCTCCGAACTGCAGCGCCGGATTATTAAAGTCCATAAATGAACAGTTAAAAATATATGCATGACGCCTACAGGCGATCTTGAAAGGAGAATATATGTTACATCCGTCTTATTCAGATTTAATGAAAGTAGTCAACAGTGATGTCGGCGAGGGAGAGGCTCCCGTAGTAAACAGCCGCTATTCTATCGTGATGGCTACATCCAAAAGAGCACGCCAGCTTATCGATGGCGAAGATCCTCTTGTAGAAGGAATGGAAAAAGATAAGCCTCTTTCTGTTGCAGTTGAAGAACTTAACCAGGGCAAAATAAAGATACTTACCGAGGAAGAAGCTTAAAGATAAATGAAGATACTCTTTGTATCATTGGGTTGCGATAAGAATACCGTTGATTCGGAAAAGATGCTGGCCATACTCGAAAGGGAGGGTTATTCCTTCACCGATGATGAAGAGGAAGCCGAGATAGCCATCATCAATTCATGCTGCTTTATTAATGATGCAAAGGAAGAGAGTATCCAGACGATTATCGACCTCGGAAAAAGACGTCTTAGCGGGCAACTCAAAGCTTTGATCGTGACAGGATGCCTCGCGCAGAGATACCCTGATGAGATCCATAAGGATCTCCCTGAAGTTGATGCGCTCATTGGCACTGCCGGGATCGGCTCGGTTGCCGGTGTTATACGCTCTGTATTGAATAAAGAGAGCACAGACAGCATATGTCCGTTTTCCGACAGGCCTTTTAACATTACCGACAGGATAATGACGACCGGCGGCCTTTATGAATATCTCAAGATAGCGGAGGGCTGCGACAGACACTGTACTTACTGCATCATACCCGGTATACGTGGACCTTACAGATCGTATCCGATGGAGGAGCTTATAAAGGAAGCTGCGGATCTGGTATCAAGAGGGACCACAGAACTGATACTTGTGGCTCAGGAAACAACATTGTACGGAACGGATCTGTACGGCAAAAAGATGCTTCCCGAGCTGCTTCGCAGACTGTGTGATATTGATGATCTTAAGTGGATCAGGATCATGTACTGTTATCCCGAGGAGATAAACGATGAACTCATCGGGGTGATGCGCGATGAGCCCAAAGTGCTTCATTATCTGGATATGCCGGTACAGTCGGGTTCCGACAGGATATTAAAGACAATGGGCCGAAGGATCACCCGCAAGGAGATCTTTGAAATTATAGATAGACTCAGAGAAGCCATACTGGATATATGCTTGCGAACGACTCTGATAACCGGATTTCCCGGTGAAACTGCCGAAGATCATGCGGATACGATCGATCTGGTTAGGCGTGCGCGCTTTGACAGACTGGGCTGTTTTAAGTATTCTCCGGAGGAGGGTACGCCTGCGGCGCTGATGCCGGGACAGATAAGCGAACGGACCAAATCCAAACGTCTTAAGGATATCATGAGTCTTCAGCAGAAAATCGTATTTACTGCAAATGAAGCCCGCAAGGGAATGCTCATGGATGCTTTTGTTGAAGGCTACCTGAGCGAAGAAAATATTTATGTATGCCGGACTTACTCTGATGCGCCTGATATAGACGGTTTGCTGTTTGTATCTTCAGACAGGGAACTTCAAAGCGGCATGATAATCAAAGCCGCAATAACCGGTTACAACGAATATGATCTGATCGGAGAGTACATTGAACAGGATGAATCTACCCAATAAACTGACATTGTTAAGGGTTCTAATGATCCCTTTTTTTATCATATTTCTGATGATGCCGTTGATCAATGAGAATATACTGGCAAATCCCGTAAATGACTACATTGCCTTCGGAATCTTTGTCGTAGCTTCGCTGACGGACCTTATTGACGGCAAGATAGCCAGAGCCCGTAATCTGGTTACCAATTTCGGCAAATTCATGGATCCTCTGGCTGATAAGCTTCTGGTATGCTCAGCCTTGATATGCCTGATCGAACTTCACAGGATCAGTGCCTGGATGGTCATAGTTATAATCGCCAGAGAATTTATCATAAGCGGTTTTCGGCTTATCGCTGCCGACAAGGGTGTCGTTATTGCCGCCAGTTACTGGGGCAAGTTCAAGACAACCTTTCAGATGATCGGGGTGTGTATGCTGATACTGAACATTGAGGTGCTTAAGATCGCTACCAGTGTTGTTGTGTGGATAGCAGTGATATTGACGGTAGTCTCCCTGATTGATTATCTGATCAAAAACAGGGACGTTATGAGGGATAACTAATTGTTTGATCTTACCAGAAACATAGATTTTGATATGGCGGGCATGCTGATCTATGTCTTTTTGTTTTTGGCATCCTTGAGGATATATTCTTCCAAGGACCGGTCTTCCATGCATTTTTACAATATCCTGCTTGTCGGTTTTTTTACGGGAATAGCAGATATACTCGTGGTTGTAGGGGAGACATATTCGTATGCTCTGCCTGCTTATTTTTCAAAGATATTCTATTTTCTGTTCCTGTCGGGAACAGCTCTTTCCACTTACTTTGTTTATAAATATGTCCGCTCATACCAGAAGGATGATCCGGGTACACTAAACAGTCCCATGGATATTTTTGCGTTTGCTCTGGCCGGCGGATTAATGGTCCTCGGGCTGGTCAATATTTTTACCGATATTCTCATCCGACTGGATGAAAACGGAGCCTATGTCAGAGGCAACCTGGAACAGCTGGTTTATCTGCTGCCAATGGTGATCTTTGTTCTGATACTGATCAGTCTTTTCACACATAAGGAAGACTATACCAGACGGCAGTTTATTTCGATACTCTCGCTGATAGGTATGGTATCTTTCTTTTCCATCATGCAGTATATGAATGATGACAAAATACTGTTTACCGTATTTGGAACTTCCGTGTCGTTGATGTTCATGCTGACTTCCTTGGAAACTCCCGATTACAAAAAGCTGATGGAGGTTTTAAAGGAGCAGGAGACAACAAAGCAGGAAGCATTAAAGGCTAAGGAACTGGCAGACAGATTACGCCAGGAGGCAGACAGCGCCCGTATAGCTGCTGAGGCAGCCTCCAATGAATCACAGGAAGCAAAAAAGATTGCCCAGCAGTCTCAGAAACTTGCGGAGGATGCCAAAGAGGCCGCTATTAGAGCCAATCAGTCAAAGAGCAGCTTCCTGGCCAGGATGTCTCATGAGATCAGGACCCCCATGAACGCAGTCCTTGGTCTTAATGAACTTATCGCAAAGGAATCAACGCAGAAGACCATTGTTGAATATGCAAATGATGCAAAAAAGGCATCTGAGAATCTGCTTAACATCATCAATGACATTCTGGATTTTTCAAAGATAGAAAGCGGAAAACTGGAACTGGTGGAAACGGAGTATTCATTTAAGGATATCATCAATGAAGAGTATACCCTGTTTTCTTTCAAGGCCAAGGAGAGAAATCTCAAGCTGGTATTTGATATAGATCCCAATATCCCGAGTGTACTGTTCGGAGATGACATCAGACTGAAGCAGATCCTGACCAATCTGCTGTCTAATGCCATTAAGTATACCGAATCAGGAACCGTAACACTCAAAGTTACGCTAGAAGGACGCGGCAGAAGTTCTGCCGTTGTCAAATATGTGGTAAAAGATACCGGTATCGGGATCAAAGAAGAGGATATCGGCAAACTGTACGATGCTTTTGAGAGGATCGAAGAAAAACGTAACAGAAATATCGAAGGAACCGGCCTTGGGATCAACATTGTCGTTCAGCTTCTGACGATGATGGGTTCGAAACTGATGATCGACAGTGTCTACGGACTGGGATCACAGTTCTCGTTCTCTTTGCGTCAGACTATGATAGATTCTACTCCGGTGGGAGAAATATCAGATGACCAGGCAGAAAAAAAGAAGACAGTCCACGGACAGAAACTTATTTATGCTCCCGAAGCCAGAGTCCTTATAGTTGATGACAACAACATGAATCTTAAAGTGTTCACAGGACTGGTCAAGGATACCGGTATAAAGGTTGATACAGCTCTTTCCGGATCAGAAGCACTCGGATATACTCTTAAAAACAAGTATGATCTGATCTTCATGGATCATCTCATGCCCGGCATGGACGGTATTGAGACCAGACGCGCTATTATTTCCCAGGAGGACGGGCTTAATAAGGACACCATACAGATAGTTCTGACTGCTAATGCTATAAAGGGTGCTATGGAGGAATATTTAAGTTACGGTTTTGCAGACACGGTATTTAAACCTGTCAAGCAGAGTGAACTTAATGATGTTCTGTGGAAGTATCTTCCTGCCAGACTGATAGAAAATGCTTGATTTGATCATCGGGATATGATAGATTGTCCGTATCGGAAACAATGATCGTCAGGGCGTATCAGCCCGATTTCTCATTTTTTTTCAATTTCGGAACTAAAGTCCGTAATACAGGACTTTGCTTTTGATATCATTCTTACAGTAAAAAACAGTTGACAAAATCGAACATTTGTTTTATCTTTAAAAATATCAGAACAAATGTTCCCTTAAAGGAGAATCAGATTATGGAAAGAGATGAAAAACTTAAAGCATTGGATGCCGCACTCGGCCAGATTGAAAAACAGTTCGGCAAGGGAGCTGTCATGAAACTGGGTGATCCCGCCAATACGATTAATGTTGAGACTATTCCTACAGGCTCTCTGAGCCTTGATATAGCGCTGGGACTCGGAGGAATCCCCAAGGGCAGGATCATTGAGATATACGGACCGGAATCTTCGGGTAAGACAACCGTTACACTTCACATGATCGCCGAAGTTCAAAAAAGAGGCGGGATTGCAGGTTTTATCGATGCCGAACACGCACTCGATCCGGTTTATGCAAGGAACATAGGTGTGGATATCGATAATTTATATATATCACAGCCTGATAACGGAGAACAGGCTCTCGAGATCACAGAGACGATGGTCAGATCGGGCGCTATGGACATAGTAGTTGTCGATTCGGTCGCTGCTTTAGTTCCGAAGGCTGAGATCGACGGAGACATGGGAGATTCACACGTGGGTCTTCAGGCCAGACTTATGTCACAGGCCTTAAGAAAGCTCACAGCAGTCATTTCCAAGTCTAACTGCTGTGTAGTTTTCATTAACCAGCTCCGTGAAAAAGTCGGTGTCATGTTCGGTAATCCCGAGACAACGACAGGTGGACGTGCACTTAAATTCTATTCGTCCGTACGTCTTGATGTTCGGAGGATCGAAACTCTGAAGATGCAGGGCGAAGCGATCGGCAACAGGACCAGAGTCAAGGTTGTCAAGAATAAGATCGCACCGCCTTTTAAAGAAGCGGAGTTTGACATCATATTCGGCAAAGGCATATCTGCATCTGGAGATCTGGTAGATCTTGCTACAGATGCGGACATCATCAACAAGTCCGGCGCGTGGTATGCCTATAACGGCAATAAGATCGGCCAGGGACGTGAGAATACCAAGCTTTATCTTGAAGAGAATCCCGAAGTTTTCGCTGAGATCGACGCCAAGGTCAGAGCATATTACGGTTTGAACGGAGTATCGAATAATGACGGTAACAGCAATACAGGAGCTGACAAAGAAGAAGAGTAGAATTTTATTTGATTCCGGAGAGAGCATAGTCTTATATAAGGGAGAGATTTCAAAATACAGGATTATCTGTGATGAAGAGATCTCTCCTTCATCTTATGATGAGATTATTAACACGGTTCTGCCCAAAAGGGCAAAGCTACGGGCAATGCACCTTCTTAAATCAAGGCCTTATACTGAAAAGAGACTTAGAGACAAACTCGTTGAGAACGGATATCCTTCTTCAGCAATAAACACAGCGATAGAATATGTTTCATCCTTCGGCTATATCGATGACGTAAAGTATGCCGAGGATTATTTTGATACTTACAGGACGCGAAAAAGCCAAAAGAGGATCATTTCAGATCTTCTCAGCAAAGGAATTTCAAAAGATATAATATCGGAAGTGATCTCATCCGGGTCGTATGAAGATAACAGGGATTATGAAGGGGAACAGATAAAGAGATTCCTGTCAAAAAAAGGTATAATCGCCGATGATCTTTCGTACGAAGACCGGCAGAAGATCAGGGCTTCTTTATACAGAAAAGGGTATGATCCGGCACTTATCGAACGATTCATTTAACTTGACATAACAAAGACGCAAGTATATAATGTTTCATGTTGTAGTTTGCTTAGTAATGTGTTTTTG
>ODAI011256059.1_pt1 | contig 13053 bp, 27 predicted proteins | sample 1539321 | NCBI WGS metagenome assembly ODAI01 (sample SAMN02144231, study PRJEB22623) | gut metagenome | biome: sheep rumen | host: Ovis aries | place: New Zealand | reverse complement strand
TTGTGACTGCCTCAAGGCGCGTTATCTCCGTTTCCATATCCGCGAGGCGTTGCGCCCGTGTCGCCACGGGGTCACCTACGCCTCCGTGAGTCATGGGCTCATAGCTTTGGCCGTGCACCGAGGCAGAACCCCGTAAATCATCCAGCGTCTTTTTCAGCACCTCTAGCCTGATGCAGTTCTCCGGATAGCCATAGAGGCACCGCTCAGCATACCTAAATTTTGTTTTGTCTTCCAAACTATCGCCCCCATTCATATAGTTCAAGGCGCGTTTGTGCATATTGCCCAAATCCGCGCTCAAGGAGCAGGCGTTGTACCTGGCGATCATCCTTCAGCACCCCCCCGGACTGTAGACAGTCCTGGACTGCCTTAACGCGGTTGTCTATGTCCCATTTGCGCCTGTCGGATGCCACGAGGTACACCCGCAACTCAACGTCGCCGCCATAGGGCTCTCTGCCCCATGCGCAGCGGAGAATATCCGCCGCGTCTCTCTGCCATGTACGCCCCGCGCGGGTCTTGTATCTCCGACCGTTTGCGGCGGTCCGGTATAGGTGATTCACCGTCGGGGGGAGCCCCGACAGGGTGACTCTGAAAAACGGCTCCAAATTTCCACACCTCCTGAGAGGGGGTTGACCCCCTCCCCATAATACCCACGAGAACGAACGAGAAAGGCCCTTATTTGCATTTTTATAGCCCGCCCTATATCCTGATATGTCTAAAAAATAAAAATGCGTTCTAGGGCCTTTTAGGACGCTCCAGCGAGTTTTTTATCATTGCGAAATTTTAGCCCTTCCCGTGAGAGAGTGGATGAGGGGGATCACGTTTTCGCCGGGCGCGGGCAGGGCGGGTAGTTTCCCCTCCGGGATGGGGGCGCATGTCACAGCGTCCCAAACGGTTCTCCGGTCGTGTCCATTGCGCGAGTTCTCCGCCTCGTGATAGCCAACGAGATACGGAGCCACTCGCACCTTTCCCGGCTCGTGTTCCCATGCGGCGAGACGTTCACCGATGGCGAAAAATCGCGCGAAGTCCTTCGCCCGAAAGGGGGCGCTTTCCGCCGTGAGATGCTCTGAGAGATACCGCCAGCCGCCCATTTGGCTGATCGCGTAGTGTATGGCCGGGTCGGGAAATCGCACGGAGTCATAATAGCCAAAGCGGCCAATGGCGCGAAGCACCAAGGCCCAGGCCGCCGCGGCCCTGTCCTCTGCCCGGCCCTCGATGCGCGTGACGATATCCGCGAGCATGGGAAAAAATTTCTCAGAGCGGCAATGATCACGCACGGCCTCCCTCACCCTTTCGAGGGGGTATGAGGCCAGCTCCTCGAAGAGCGAGAATGTCACGCGCTCAACGTCTTTCCCGTTTGGCACGGCGGTCATATCCGCCGCCCAAAGCATGAGCTCCGCAAAGGCCGTATATTCTGCCTCGGTCATTTCGCCACCTCCGTCTCCGTCATGTCGCGCCAATCATTCGGCGACAGGTCCACTGTCGCGCCATTTGAGCGCTTGTCGTATTTCGCCATGGCCTCAGCGTACGAAAGCGCCCCGCCTACGGCATTCTGTCGCGCCGTGGCCCCCCGAGACTGTGGCGCGCTACTCGCAGCAAGCTTTTTCTCTTCGAGATATGACGCGCCATCAGGCGGCGTCCAGTCTTGCCACCTATTCTCTCGAAGGAATGTAGACGGGTGCATGATTCTATCCTGCGGCGTCGCCCGTCGCCGTGTCGCTGAGCGATACGCCGCTGCGGAGTTCAGGATGTCAGCGTCACTGGCCCCTTGTCTCACAAGGGTCCGCCAGGCTTTTAGCGCCGTCTGTTTCTGCACCTTTCGGGGGTATGTCGCCCAGAATGCATCGAACGCCGCCGGGGTATCTGCCTCTTTGCCGTCCACGTTTGGACGCGCTCCGGCGCTTCCTTGCGCCATCTCAGCCGGGAGGCTTGGTTCCGGTTGCTCTGCCTTGGGCGGCGTTTCGGTGCGAGGCGATTCTACCCCCGCCCCCACACCCCCACCCCCAGGGGGGGGGTAGGGGGGGGTGTCCTCTCTTGTCTTGTCTTGTCCTCTCACTGCGCACGTTATGCTAACGTTATGCGCACGTGATGCGCACGTACTATGTACGCCACGCGTGTCATTATTTTTTTTAGTTGCCGCCTGCCTTTCCCGATATTCTCTCATACGCTCCGCTTGCTTTTTCCTTCTCTCGAATTGTCCACCCATGTGATCTTCCCAGCGATATAAAACTATCTCGCCGCTTTCGTTTTCTTCCAGAAAACCAGGGCCCCTGATACCACATTGCATGGCCTCAGAAAAAAATTTTTTTGCGTCTCCAGGCCATCCCGCTGCACTGGCGATATCGTCGGGCCCAAAACCATCAAGGTTCCCATCTTCGGCATAATTCATCGCCCAGCCCCACAGAGCGAAAAGATGCCCAGCTGCGGCGGCCTCGGGGATACCGAGACCGCGCGCAAATTTCTTGAGCTTGGGATGTCCCAATAGCTCGGTGTCCATTCTCAGCCACGCCATGGCGGCCTCCTAGAACGGGATATCTGCATCACCACCCTGGGGCGCGTTCCAGTTGTTGTCCCCCGCATTATCATGGCGTGGTGTATTGCCGCCCCCGGAATTGTTGCCGCCGTTGTTGCCCCCGTTCTGGTCCTTCGGCGGAAACATGGACAGGGCGACACTATCCCGCCCAGGCTGAACCTCTACCCCGGCGGGGTTAAAGGTCCGGTTAAGCAGGATAAACTTGCCGCCGTTGTCGTCCTGCATCACCCGGCCCACGTTGAGCCAGCGGCCTTTCGTCTCCCCGTGCTGGTTCGTATACTCGCCCGTTTTCACCGCAAGATCATAAAGCTTTCTCATCCCCGTCACCTCTGCTTAGTGTGTTCTTTCAGGGCCCGCGCTGCCATTTTGTAGAACAGGGCCCGCTCTGGCATTTTGTAGAAAAAGTCCCTCATGGTTACCCCGTTATCTATGCCCATTCTTTTGATGTTTTTGTGCATTTCATACGGAACCCAAAAGGAAATCATTCCGCGCTTTTCGCCATTTTTTGTTTCTTTCATAGCTTTAAAAAGTTCGCCTCCTCAAAATTAGCGCTCCGATAATAGCGCTCTGATCGCCTTTGCTAAGCATTCGGCCTCGGGCTCATCCCACGCAGCGCAATCAACGTAATACAGCGCATCGCAAAGACGCTCATACATTTTCGACACCGTGCAGATTATTTTGGCGTCCGTCTCGTTTCCTCCTAGAATGGCAACCAAAACAGGCTCGCCGTTCTTTTCACCCTCTACCCAGATTTCCGGGTCATCAGGAAAAGGGCGTCGCCATGTCCACGGGCCCGGCGTGTGGGTCATCTTTTGTCCTTCCCCCTTTCCTCACGGGCGGCCTTTTCAATCTTCTTTAGCTCCGCCATGGTCATCTTGTCGAGGTCCGTTTTTTTCGTGACCTCGTACATAAAAGCTTCAAGATCGCCGCCAGTCAGGTTCAACCCCTCCGGGCCAGTAAGGGCGCGTATTTTCTCCTTCACCTTTTCCTCTGGGGGTGGATCACCGTCAGCCGGTATAACCGGGGCAAGGTTGCCCGCGCTTTCGAGCTTTTCCCGATCTGCCCGAAGCGCGGCAATATCCGCCGCCGTCCAGTCTCGCGAGCCGCGCCCCTGCGTAATCTCCAAAATCGCCACCTTGGCCCGCTCCATGTCTCCGAAGTGTGATAGATACCACTTCCACAGTTCCGCGCGCTCCGTATCCGCCGCCGGGGGCGCTGGGGGCTCCGCGCCAGTCTCCAGCCACGCTCGCAGGGTCTCCCCCGTATCCTTGGAAAGCTGAAACACCCGCCCATCAAAAAGGCTGGTCCTGTCCTTTGAGACCTGCGCGGAGTGGTTTGCAGCAAGATCAAAAACTACACCGAACTCATAATCCATCCCATCCCGTTGGACGGGGGCCATTCCAACCTTGCGCGGCTCCTTCTTGCCACGGTCGTTTTCCTCCATCACGTATTCTGTTTTGGCCCTCATCGTGGCGATGATATGACAAGAAGAAGAAAGCATCGCCTCCACAAGCTTATTATGGAGCGGCGTGACCTGCCGCCACGCCGTATAACTGTTCCCGCGTCCAGAGTCAGCTATCTTCCCCTGCTGGTCGAGAAGTCCACCCTCCCCGGCCCAGGCGTGGGACAATGAATCAATGATTAGCACATCATACCCGGCGCGCTCCGCGTCCTTTATTGCCGCGAGATACTTTTGCACCTCGTACGGCGCGGAAAGGGTGCACACGTCATAATCCCCCATCCCGGCGTAAAGGTCGCCGCTTCCGTTTTCCGTGTCGATCATGGCGATTCGCCCTCCTAGGCCCATCGCAACCAAGAGCGCCCCGTAGGTTTTCCCGCTTCCAGCCGGGCCAACAAGCCCGAGGCGCAGCTTTGCCTTTTTCCTCTCAGCTTTCCTGAACATTCTCACCCCTCCAATAGCCGCCTCAAAATAGCCTCTGCGTTTTTGATCTCGCACCTCATGCGAGGGGCCCGGCCTCTTTGCTCATCGTCCCCTCCGCAATCCTCATAAAGCTCGTACGCATAGGAATACATTGAGGCAAGCGCTTCTAAAACGCCGTCCAACTCCGCGCGGGCGTTCCATTTTTCCGTTACGTCTTCCATGGCCGCCCTTGTTCGTATTTGTTGGTCAGGGTGAGCAGCCTCGCCTTCGATATTTGCGCCGCACAGGATGCAGCGTACATAAACGGTCATGCCGTCATCAAGCGGCCCGTCAAAATCGCCCATATACAGGGTATTGCCCCCGCAAAAAGGGCAAGGCTTCAGTTCTTCTATCACACTTCACACCTCACAATCTCATTAAGCCTCATGAGGATATCTGCCATTTCATCCCTGATACGTCTCGCGATATTGGCTTTTTCTTCAATGACTTGCGACGCTCGTGCATTCCAAAGCGCGGCAACTTTGGATAATGATCGATTGTAATCACTTGATGCGCCACAGATCGAGCAACGGGCCATAAACATCTCTATATAGCCAGCCTTCAGCCCATTCGGCAATACATCGTATACTTCACGATGCGTCGCGGAAATTATGAAAGCCTTACCACCGCAAAACGGGCAGGGCTTAAGCTCTTTAAATTTCCCCATGTCTTTGGTTCCAGCAATCTATCGCCTGGTCTGCCCTGTACTGGCCGGGAGCTTGCAGTCCGCACCAATCACAAAAGACATAATGCAGGCCATCATTTGTCATTCCTAAATCCGCCTTTCCTGCGCAAAAAGGGCACGGTTTCAGGTTCGTCTCTGGGTCAGGATCATTCGTTTTTCGCCAATCTCTCATGATCCCACACCACATATCGAGCAACGTATCTACTTCACGGCACATCCTCTCGGACATGGCCATAACGTGCTCTATTTGCTGTGTCACATCATTACAATTTTTTTTCAACGTGCCAACCCCCTCATAAATTTTTCATAATCTGACTTTGCCCTGTAAAGCGTCAGGGCGCAGCGGAAAACGTGATAAGCCGCGTGCAACTGATTCCCGCCAATGATATGATCATCGAACCCCTCATCCGGAGTGCGCCCAACCCGCAGCAAACGCACACCATCAACAGGATAGCCGTTCTCAAATAGGAGCATATTGTATGCGGCTACCTGGAAAACGTGCTCCGGCCAAAGGCTCTTTGAGGTTTTGATATCGACAAGCCAATACTGGCCGTCGATTATTCCGTACCAGTCGATTGTTCCGCCATAGCGATTCAACTCGCTCACAAGGTGCAACTCGATATATTCCGTTTCCATCCTGTGTCCCGTCTGGCGTTCCCAAGCGTGGAAACTTATCACGGCGTTTTCTGCCAGGTCTACCTGCCCGGCGTCATAGGCGCTCCGGTCCCACTCGGGGCCGCCAAGATACTCTTGAATCATCTGATGCGCCAGAGTCCCGACTTTTGCAGTCTCATCGACGTAGGTTGAGCTGTCGATACCTTGGAGCCCCAGATTATTAGCCCACTTTATCAGCGCGGGCTTGTTTAAGATTCCCAGCACCGTTGTTACGCCAGGGACGCGCTGGCCGTCTTCAGTGCGATATATCGTATGCGGCTTTGCACGCGCCGCGATCTTTTCTTCTACTTTCGTCTTGCTCATGTGCTATACTCCTTTTGACCTTATAGGATAGGGGGCGCTTGGATTGAGCGTCGACAGCAGCCACCCATCCTTTCATAGTCAAACGATCTCCTTTTTGGGCCCCTTCAGGCGGGGCCCTTAATTTTTTATGGAAACGTCCACTAGCTGATTGTCTGTATACGTTGTCAGCCAGTTACACCCCTCCCTCATAAAGATGTGGTGTATCCCCTCCTTTCTCAAAAAAATATATTTCACTTTGTTGATGCTGTATTTCCGCCCCTCTTTAAATTCCCATCGTTTCAGCTCCTTATGCGGCAACATGGCCGCGCCCATATAATTTTTAATTTCGCGCAGAGGTTTCAATTTCCTTTTTCCGTTCTCCATGAGGTCTTCAGGGATTTCAAAATCCCAATCAAGAACATAGGAGAAACGCCGCCATAATTCTTTACTGCCCTTGATTTTTCCACACTCGACATATTGGATGGTGGATATACTTATGCCACAGAAATGAGCAAAATCAGGCAATGAGAATTTTCTTAAGCGTCGAACGCGTTTTAATTCCGCACCTAACTCGTTAAATTTTTCTTCCATCATTCATTCACAGCACCCCGCATATCTCATATCGCTCATAATCTCTTCCTGCGCGCCTTGTAACGTCTCCCTGATGCTTTTCAGGAGACAACGCCGTGCGCACATTGCATCCTCAATATCGAACCCCGCCGGGCACTCGTCGAAATAGTTTTTCGGCATCAACTTGCACCCGTGACAGAAAGCGCGCAAGAAATCATCATCCTCAAGGAGCCCGGTCAAATCCGTAGCCCGCTCAAGCTCACTATCTTCCATTTTTCCCCTCCTTTTCATCGCGCGCAATGCGCCTGATATATTCCATGAGCTCGCGCCGCTCCTCTTTCGATTGCATCCAAATAGCCCGCTGCTCTAGATATTCCATTCGCGCCATCACCGGAATGATTTCACCACCTCATCAACCGCGCGAAGATAGGCGCGGAGATTTGTTTTTCCGTTTTGGATGTGTGCGTCGAACTCACACCCCTCCAAGCGCCCCTCCGTGGCCGTCGTGATAATCTCTCGCCCTGGGTTTTCTACCCGGACGATTTTCGCGCCTTTCGAGCGCAAATAGTTATATTCATTTTGAAATCTCAGATCGTCTACAACATAGTCATACGGGAAGAGGCTCATCCTGTGTTCCATGATTCGCACCCAGAAATCGATATGAAGCCCCCTTCCGGCATTCCCGAACGCAATCATGATTTCCCGCCAGCTCACCCCTAAATGGGGAATGATTGCTTCCTTATCCTCTGGTAGCCGCTCGACATTATAAAAATTAGGGAAATTAATAATGTCGCTCACGGCGTTCCTTAGAGGGGTAGCAAATGATACCGTGTGCAGATTCGCGCGCCGGGCCGCCCATTTCGCCGCCAAAGATTTCCCCGCGCTGGGATACGGAGCGTAAAACGCCAGAATCCTCATAGGGGTATGTCTCCTCTCATAGCCTGCGATATCACATAGCGAAGAAACTGGCTCGCGGATATTTCACGCCGCCCCGCTTCCATCACTATCCAGCGGTCCATTTTGTCTGTCATCAAGAAAGTCCGTTTTCTCAATAACAAATCGTCGATATTCTTCATAGAGTTTTCCCCCCGTGGCGATAGGGGCGCGTCTTGTTATACTCGTGCTTTTTTCGCACGAGCTCATCCATGTCAATGTCAACATGGCCAGCATAATCCAAGATACGGATTATGCAGTCTGCAAGCTCGACGCCGACTCCTTCCGGCTTTCCGCCCTCCCCAATCCAAAAGAAGGGCTCGCCATTCCGGAAAGATTCCAGTGCCTCGGAAAGCTCAGAGTGACACAAAGCAAGAACATCCCCGAATGTGCGAGGCTCATCCCACCATCCGTGGGCTTTCGCGTTCTTATGGATTTCCGCTTGAATTTTTCTCACAGTTTCCCTCCTTATCCAATCGCCAGCCGTCACGCTTCGCCACAATTTCCCGCGCAACATGGCTTACTGAAAAAGCCGTATTTAGGCAGGCCATAACTTGCTCAAGCCTCGCCAGCTCCTCCGGCAACACATAGAGCCCCTCACCTAGCTCGCGGCGTTCAAGTATCGCGATCTCGCGCAATACTTGTACATGTCGAAAAAGCTCCATCGTCAGATTGTCCCAAAATTGATATGTTCCTTGTCGGGACGTCCACCGCTCAAAGTACGGTAGATAAAATTTAGGCTCCAATCCTTCGAGAGATTTCCTTAGAGCTAGGAGGTCAATTTCCTTCATTCCCCGGCCTCCTCTCTCAGTGCTTGTATTTTTTCCAGCGCGGCATCGACATGCTCTTTGAGTATCATGTATTCGCGAGCGCGCTGGCGCGGGTTTCCCGCTTTTTCAAGGGATATGCCTATATCCCATTTTTCTTCATCGGAAAACACAACAATAATAAATTCAGGCTTTCTTTCCATCACACACCTCCTAGCACAGCGGCAACACGCGCTCAATGAAGCCGCCCCAACCTTTCACCTTATCCAGCCCAACCCAGAACCGCCTGACAACGGCGTCCGCGATTGCCCCGGCGTCGTCGCGATGATCTATCAGCTCCGGGTGTCGGGCCAGGTAGTGCTTGAGGCACACGGGATGGGCCAGATAGATACCCGGCTGGCCGTCCTTTTTATCTTGCTCGATCATGGCCCGGACTTTCACGCCGGTGGCGATGCTCTCGCCGCAAATGTTGCAGCAAGAGCAATCGGACCGAATACCCTTTCGCATTTTGCCTTCTATGCTGCGCATACTTTCAGCCCCAACTTCCTGATGGCGAATATATCCCACACGGTACCCATAACATCCGCCGGGTTCTTGCCGTACAGGGAGTCGATATTGAAGCTCTGATATCCCAGCTGATCTGTAGGCCATGCGATGTAATCTCTAAATTGATTACGATAGCAAAGAGTGCGGTCTCGTATGCAAAGCGTGCGCTTTGCCGTGTTAGCGGCTATCCGCCTAATATGGCCGTAAAAAGGCGGTTCGTCCCCGTTATCCCTATCCCGATAACAGGTAGAGTCGTATATTTCCAGCCAATTTTCCCAGTCACGGGTGATCTTGTAGCCGTTAGCGGCTAATCTCTCATAGATCACACGACAATCCGCCTCATAAAACGGATTCTCCATAATGTCGACATAGGAATAAAACTTCACAAAATTAGCGTCGATCAGTTTCCCCTCGTAAACCTTCATGTCATTCTTCCTCCTAATTTTTTCCGTTTTAAAAATTTTTTTCTCTGCGGGCCATGTCAAAATACACCGCGAACGGATGCAACCTCACGCCGTCCTTTTTCCCCGACGGGGCCCAACGGTCACGCCGGATGATTCGCCACAAACGTCTCGATATATTCATTGATATCTCCCTTCCGCCATATCAACTGATTATTCATCCTCCCTGCGGGAGATGGAAAATCCCCCGCGTCTACCAACCTCAATATTTGTTTTTTGCAGAGCGGGAACACTCCAACGTGGCCCCGCTGCTTTGCGGTTTCTCTACAGCTCGCCAACTGTGACAAGCTGTAAAATCCTGCTGCATCTTTGCTCATTCTTCCCCCTCCATTGATTTTTCAACCTGTTCTAGGATGGTGGCCGCTTTTTTTAGGCGGCACTCTATGCTCCTATGTTCATGGGCTCGAACTATCCACGCCCATGTATCACGGAATCTTTTCAGCGCGGTCTGCGAATCGACGAAAAGCCGCGCATTTGGATTTACGACGCCTCCTCCTTCACCGTAGCCCTCAACAACGATGGTTTGCGCTAACGCCTCAACTAGTGCCGGGGTATGGCTTAAAAGAAACTCAACAAGCGGCGTCATGATTCTAATCCAGTCCGCCTCGACCTTCTCTATTACTAATCCCGGCTCTAGGAAATTCCCTTTAAGTTCCTTGATAAACTCGTACATCTCGCGGAATATTTCTTGTTCTTTCTCTTTGATCATTCTTCCCACCCATTCATTAAAAATTTTTGGATGCGGCATTGAAAGGCTTCTACCTCCCTGGCCCTATCAATCTTGTCGAAAAGGAGGCAAGAGCAGGCATAGCCCGTTAGAAACGTATCTGCCTCGGCTAAGAGGCGCTTGGCCTTTCTGAGTTGCTCATCCTTTACCTCTTCCCATGGGTAGAGGGTATCATGTGCCATTGTTGAGTCTCCTTTTTAAATGGGGGCGGGGTTGCCGCCCCCATTGCCTAGCCAGACCGTGCACCGCCCTGCCGCGCTCGGCCACACCCCGTCAGGCCACGCCATTGCCAGTCGAGCCATGTCAAGCCATACCGTACCGCGCCCCGCCCTGCCCTGCCCGTTCTAGCCTCGCCACAGCCTGCCATGTTTAAATCGGATACGCAGAAGGAACCTCCTCCCACGAAATCACCTTGAACCGCCCATAAGATGGGCGAAAATCACCCACACCAATCAAAAGCCCAGCGGTATCAACAAGCCGCCGGATAAAGCTGGCGTCCAACAGGTGAGGGGCATTGTTCAAAATATTAAACTCCGCCTCCCAGCCCTTTTTAAACGCCGGGCGCGTCCTCGTGATGGACGCTCGCATAATGCACACTCTCTGGCGGTCCTCATAGTCCCACTCTTTGGTGGGCTTTCCGCCCACAAGGATGGGGGAGTACATCTCCTCCGTCATGAGCGACGCCTTTACAATATCCCGAGCCGTTTTTTGTTTGCTCACGCTTGGGTCATTCTCCCGAAGCCCAGCCTCCTGCAAGGCCCGCATGAGATACCGGCCAGGAAGGCAGATATAATCATTTTCATCTCTATAGACGTAGTGCTCTATATCGTCCGTCTTTCGAGAAATTGACCCCTTCGCCGAAGCGGCCTTTTCCGCTACCGCCTCATCGCTCCACCGATGGAAAAGTATGTCGTGGACACCCTGTATTCTCACGGCGATTTTGAAGGGTTGCGCAATCAACGCCGCCGCATCATTGCTGACTTGCGCCTCATTCCGTGCTATAATTTTCTTACCCATGAAATAACCTCCAATGTTTTCTTTAGCCCGGTTGCCCCCGGGCTTTTTTAGGCCTCATCGGCCTCACATATCTCCAAAAAATCCCCTATCGCTAAACGTATTAGCTCTGACATAGAGACGCCTTGTAACTTCGCTTCTTCCTTGATCTCATCGCGCATTTTTTTTGACGCCCTAAAATAAATCATTGGAGCGTCAAAATTTTTTTTCATGCTATCTCCCCCAGTGGCGGAGGGGGTTAGCCCTCCGCTTTAATCAACCCGCGCTGGATTTGGAAGTCATACCCCTGTTCCAGCTCCTTCAATATCGCCTGCGCCGCCTCCTTCAGCGCCTCGCGGCTTGTGAACTTCGCCGCGCCCTTGATACCTACCGTTCCATCGTCGCCAAGAAAAAGACTAAAACCGTTTCCACTCATGTTTATCTCTCCTTCCAAAGCCTCCTTATCCCATACCAGGGTTATCTTGATTTTTTCTACTTCTTCTGTACCGTATAACAAAACGGTATCCTCTATGCCGAACACTTTACAAATTTGTTTAATTTCCTCAATCCGTGGGGAGCGGTCCCCAATTTCCCACCTCCTTATAGTCATGTAGGATATACCTAGTTTCTCCGCTAGTTCTTCCCGGCTCATTTTTCTCCCCTTTCTTAAGGCCCATAGGCGGGACCCAAATTCGGTATTGTTTTGCATCGGCCTCACCTCGTTTTTTACTTTATGGTACTATTATATTTTACTTTTTGGTAATGTCAAGATGGTAGGGTACAAAAAAGTAAAAAAATATTGTACCGAAATTAGCATTGTCGTTTTATTACTTTTTGGTATCATTAACATAGGAAAGGGGGACACGGTATGACATTAGGGGAGAAGATAAAGTGGCATCGGAAAGAGAAAAAAATGACGCAAAAGGACCTAGGGGCGCAATTAGGACTTTCGTATATGACACTGCGCCGATGGGAGATAGGTGAAAGGGAGCCAACATTAACACAGATAAGCCAAATAGCTGAAATACTTGGAGCCCCGCTAAATGATTTTATAAATATCCCCCCACCCTCTGAGCCTAACCAAAACACCCTCCCATTACGTGGCGACGTGATCGAGGTGCCGGTCTTAAGCTCGGAGAGCATCGCCTGTTGTTCTGGAAAAATCGAGGAATCCGAGATAGTTAGATACGCGATCATCCCGCGTGAATGGCTGGATGGCCCAGAAGGGGACAAAACCCCCTATATTTTCTATATCCAGAGGGATAGCATGGACCCGCTAATAAAAAATGGCGAGGGGCTCCTTATCAATCCTAACCTGGAGGTGACACATGGAAAAATAGCTATATGCTGTTGGAATGGTTATGTAATGGTTCGTGGGGTTTTCTTTGAGGCTAACGGGGATATACGTTTGCTTGCGAAGAATCCAGCGTATGAGGATGTTATCATCACGGCGGAAGACGCCCCTAACGTTCTAAAATTTGGCGGCGTTATCACAACATGTATAGGCCGGGCACGGCCTATCAAGGGATTTTTTTAAGGAGGTACAACATGAAACGTCTTATTGCAATCTTTTTAATCGTTCTTTTATGTCTTCCCCCGGCCTATGGGGCCGCTGAAAAGGGAAATAAAAAGAAGGCCACGCCTGCCCAGCCTCCGGTCGTTCAGGGGACAGAGCTAGATCAGCTCAGAATGCATATGACATCGGAGGTTGACGAAATAGAGGGCAATAAATGGATACATGAAAAAAGCACTAATAAACTAATACAAGCAAAACAAATAAACAAGAATTTTTGTTATGTCTATCTTGGGCAAAAAGTCAAAACCGGCTTTGTGTGGCCACGGCTATATATGGGTTTTATCAAAGAGGGTTGGGTATTCTTTAAGCAAATAATAATAAATAATGACGGGGAAATAGATAGCATAATTCCGCCACTTTTTAAGCCCCACCATGAAGTATTAGGCG